>Ga0182021_10009462_pt1 | contig 11553 bp, 13 predicted proteins | sample 612E3MmetaG_FD_120493 | JGI IMG/M metagenome (GOLD analysis project Ga0182021, IMG submission 120493) | Permafrost microbial communities from Stordalen Mire, Sweden - 612E3M metaG (Illumina Assembly) | ecosystem: Environmental > Terrestrial > Soil > Wetlands > Permafrost | place: Sweden...
AAAACAAATTGATAATGATGGAATATATAAGTACTCCAGCGAAGCGGAAATAACTATTGCTGTGCCAAAGGTTCTTGCGTTGAACCAGAACTATCCAAATCCGTTTAATCCGACGACGACAATAACCTTTACACTTGCACAGGATGGATTTACGACATTGAAAATTTTTGATGTACTTGGGCGTGAGGTAACAACGCTTGTGAATGGTGTGATGAAATCAGGAGTGATGAACACGGTAAGTTTCAACGCATCGAAGTACTCCAGCGGTACGTATTTCTCGCGTCTGGAGAGCAACGGAAATGTGCAAATGAAAAAGATCATATTGTTGAAGTAGTCCATATTTATAATGGACGTATCCAGATCAATGCGTAAATAGTTTCATTGTCCAGTGTTTTCCAAAAACGATGTAAATATTTACACAATGAAACAAAATTCATTTTAACTAACACTAGAGGTTTTTATGAAAACCAATACAAAGAATTTAACAACCGTCATAAGCAGATGGACGTGTTTTAGTGTATTGATATTAATGCTTTCTTTGATGATGCCTGCTGTTGCTTTTTCACAATATAGCAACCCGGCAGCAGTAAACCTTGGAACAGCTGGCGATTTCGTGATTCTAGCAAAAACAGGAATCTCGACTACTGGCACCACACATGTTACCGGTGATATTGGAATTAGTCCATCTGCCGCAAGTTTCATAACTGGATTCGCATTAACTCTTTCTGCAGGGAGCGCATATTCTACGTCAGCTCTTGTTACTGGAAAAGTATACGCGCCCGGCTATGCGGATCCAACTCCTGCGAACTTGACAACAGCGGTACTTAACATGGGAACCGCGTACACCGCCGCCGCTGGGCTAGCACCTAATGCTACTGAACTATACATGGGAGATCTTACTGGGCAGACTCTCACTCGCGGCGTTTACAAGTGGGGCAGTGCGGTCAATATAGGTGCTGGTGGTGTCACTATCTCGGGGTCCGCAACTGATATCTGGATCTTCCAGATAGCGCAAAATCTAACTTTGGCCAGCGGAGCTATTGTTCATTTAAGCGGCGGCGCACTGGCTTCCAATATCTTTTGGCAGGTTGCGGGTCAAGTTAATCTTGGAACAACTGCTCAGATGGAGGGAATCATATTATGTCAAACACAGATTGCGATGAATAATGGCGCAACGCTGGAAGGCAGAGCGCTGGCACAGACCGCGGTTACATTAATTGGTAATGCTATCACACAGCCAGCAACGGTGGTCGTCACCCCACCCACAGTGACTTCTACAGATCCGGTGAATGCTGCAACAGGTGTAGCATTGAACAAACAAATCGCTGCAACTTTTAGTAAGCCAATGGATGCATCAACTATTACAACATCGACATTTACTTTATTACAAGGTGTATCATCCGTTTCTGGTGTTGTGTCCTATTCCGGCACAACTGCCACCTTTGCACCATCAAGCAACCTCTTACCAAATACTTTATATTCAGCCACAATAACAACCGGTGCTAAGGACGTGGCAGGCAATGCAATAGTAAGCAATTATGTATGGAATTTCACAACGGCAGTTGTCATCACTCCACCCACAGTGACTTCTACAGATCCGGTGAATGCTGCGACAGGTGTAGCATTGAACAAACAAATTGCTGCAACTTTTAGTAAGCCAATGGATGCATCAACTATTACAACATCGACATTTACTTTATTGCAAGGTACGTCATCCGTTGCAGGTGTTGTGTCCTCCTCCGGCACAACTGCCAACTTTGTACCAGTAAGCAACCTCTTACCAAATACTTTATATACAGCCACGATAACAACCGGTGCCAAGGACTTGACGGGCAATACACTGGCAAATAACTATGTATGGAGTTTCACAACGGCAGCGGTTGTCATTCCACCCATAGTAAGTTCTACAGACCCGTCAAATGCCGCAACAGCTGTGGCGATGAACAAACAAATTAAAGCAACTTTTAGTAAGACAATGGATGTTTCCACTATTACAGCATCTACATTTACATTAAAGCAAGGTACAACTTCCGTTTCAGGTGTTGTATCCTACTCCGGCACAACCGCCACCTTTGCACCAGCAAGTAACCTCTCACCAAATTCTTTATATACAGCCACGATAACAACCGGTGCCAAGGATGTGGCAGGGAATGCACTTGCAAATAATTATGTGTGGAGCTTCACAACAGCAGCTGGGACCTCCGTGGAAAATGAAATAGCACTTCAAGGTTTTGCACTCTCACAAAACTATCCGAATCCTTTCAATCCATCCACAAAGATTGAATATAGCCTTGCGAAGGCTGGAATTGTTTCGCTCAAGGTCTACAATATGCTTGGTCATGAAATTGCTACACTCGTGAACGGCCGTCAGGAAACCGGCAGCTACGTCGTGCCGTTCGGTATCAGCAAGGAAGAACTCGATCTCCCGAGCGGTGTGTACTTTTATCGCCTGGAAACCGGGTCTTTCGTCTCGACGAAGAAGTTGATTCTCATGAAGTAATTTATACTGAAAAAGTATGAGCCTGTATCAAAGCATTAATGTTTTTAATCCGTCGCCCAGAGGATAGGTGCAATGAAACTGTATTCTTACTCGGGTAAAATGCTCACATTCGTAGAAGCGAAATGGTTCAAAGCAAAGTTTGCAACGGTTGGGATTTTCATCGGAATCGTTATCCCCTTTGGCATTATGAAATTGAATCAACCTGTGAGTTTTACTCTTGGGTTTCGTTCGACAAGTACACTCACTGCAGAAAACAACTTTTTGCAGCAACAAGTGAGTTTTATTTCACCTCGAGTGAGCAAATTTGAAATGCAGACGATACGATTAAATGAACGTGCGAACAATCTCCACCGTCTTCTTCACAACAACAAGATTATGGAGGACACGGTTTTAAGATTTAAGAATGTGACCAAAGAGTTTAAGCACCAATCTATGATATTTGCAGCGAAAAGTTTCCTCCCTTGATTCCAATAGGTGACTATATGCAATTTACTCAAGATTTATAAATAAAAAGAACAAGGTGATCACTGTTATTTCCGTCCTGGTAAGAGTTATTCGCGGAAGAAAGCATTTGAATTTAAAAGTTGAACCAATGAAAGCAGTTTGCTGTACAATGCAGTACCCACTAAAACATATTAAACTAACACAAGGAGACATTATATGAAACGTTTCATCTTATGTACATTGCTGGTTGTCGCGTTCGGTATGTATAGCCACGTCCAGGCACAATTCAAAGTTGCTAGGCAGGCATGGGGATTTTCGCTGGGCGGCGCCTTAGGAGATAATGCCGCAAATGACAAATGGGGAATACAGGGTCGTGGATTCTATCAGTATGAATTCGTGCCTGCGTTGTTTGGTCAAATTGGCATAGGCTACGATGACCTCACAGCTCCAAACGTATATAATACAGGACTCCTCACTGCCGATTTTCGATTACATGTGATCCCTTTTGCTTTAGCGAATGTGAATCCGTACATCTATGGTGGCTACGGTGTATCGAAGTCCCTTAATATCTCCAACGCGGATATATTATCATATATTCCTTTTGGTCTTGGTGCCCAAACATTGATCTCCAGCGGACTCTTGTTGCAGGTGAGTGGCGGTTATAATTTGTCCCTTTCCGATCAATTAGACGGACGCGTGCGTACGAATAGTATGAATTTTCTTACCGGCGGAAAACATGACGGATGGTATGTATTTTCTATCGGACTTGCGTTCACAGTAGGTGGCACCAACGAGACAGAAGAGTTGCAAAAGAAGGAGCTTGCAGACGCGGAAGCGCGCAGGGTGAAGCAGCAGGCTGACGCCGATGCAGAGGCAGCGCGTATAAAAGCAGCAACCGATGCAGATGCACGCAATGCAAAGGGTCTGAGCGACGCCGAGGCACGGCGAGTGAAGCAGCAGGCTGATGCCGATGCAGAGGCAGCGCGTGTAAAGGCAGCGGCCGATGCAGAAGCGGCGCGTGTACAGGCAGCGAACATCGCCGAAGCACAACGTATAAAGGATTCGACCAATGCAGCCGCATTGCGGTTGGCGGAACAGAAGAGTAACGATACCGTTATCGTTCTCGTGAAAGGCAAGACCGTCGTTCTTAGAGGTGTCAATTTTGAATTCAATAAAGCGACATTAACAAAACTTTCTGAAACAATACTTTGGAGAGCTTACAACGCGATGGTCGCGAATCCCGAAGTGAGTGTAGTCATTACCGGGCATACGGATAATGTAGGCAGCCAAAAATATAATCAGGAACTCTCTTTGAAACGGGCACAGGCAGTTAAGAATTGGCTCGTTGAAAAAGGCATCGCATCGAAGCGTATGAGAACTGTCGGGAGAGGTATGAACGAACCCGTAGCATCGAATGATACGGAAGAAGGCCGGTTGCAGAATCGACGTATGGAATTCTATGTAGAGAAATAGTATGTAATGTATAGCGGCAAGACTATGATGTAGATTACCTTGGATGTATTCAAAGAATGCATAGCTAGAGGAAGAAGCATTCTAGTCTTGCCGTTATTGCAATAAAAGCAATGGTGTAATATGGCCAAGGTAAGAGGGCATGTGAAAAAAAACCAAAACCAGCCGTAAAAGAACAGATGGGTAATTCGCTTTTCTGTACTTTCTACGACAAGTGATGTTAACTGATGTGGAGATCAAAAGAACATGAACGATAAATGGGAATTCTACAAAGACCACGAAAATAAATGGCGGTGGCGGCGCACCGCTCCGAACGGTAATATTGTTGGAGCAACAACGGAAGGATATGTGAATAAAGCAGATTGTGAGGGGAATGCACGACGTAACGGATGGGATGGTACTTTAATAATTCAAGAAGGGGATGATAACATAATACAGAAGGATTTAGGCGAAGAAAATAAGGACAGGGCGTATGAACTCTACAAAGAACATGGCTTTAAAGATGGTAATGACTTTGTTGACTGGCTTGAGGCAGAAAGGCACCTGGGAGGCAAATCCAGAGCAAAGCGCAATAAACAGATAAAGAATATTTTTTCAACTATTGTTGGAATATTGTTCCTGATTGTAATTGTACTGTTGATGATGCTCTTCAAGAAAAATCCTCAAGTACAGCTCACCGAACAGAAAGTGTCTGAACCGAAAGTTATGGTCTTTGTGTTTGATCCGAATGTCGATGAGAAGGTAGTCGTCTTCGGCGACACACATTTCGGTTACGATAAATCTACACTGAGCCAGGAAGCGAAAACGCTGCTTGATAAGAATGTGCAGGGCCTGAAGGAAAATCCAAAAATAAACGTCCGCATGGCGGGTTATACTTCAGCCGAAGGCACGGAAGAAATCAATCAGAAATTAAGCGAACAAAGGGCAAATTCCGTTAGGGATTATCTGATCGAGAAAGGTATTGCGCCTGAGAGAATCACTGTGATCGGATATGGAAGAACAAAACCTGCAGCGTTTGAAGTGGCACCTGCTGATATAAATTCAAAGGAAGCGCATGCTAACATGCGAGTTCTTTTTGAAATTGTCGTTAAGTAGAAACCATATCGCTTCGTGATTCGAGAGCATTTATACAAAGTGTGTATTTTTATGTGGAAGAAGATTTTCCTGATAATGAGTCTAAACGCATTGCTGGTTGCCGAGATGAATGCACAGAGCATAAATCTCGGTCCGCAGCTGGGTTATTATAAAGCCCAGGATGCCGACAATGGCACCTATACAGGTGGAATAGCCATGAGGTTGAAAATGATATCGGTTCTATCTGTCGAAGCATCCATCAATAGTCGTCAGGAAAAATATGCAAATGGTGCCTTGACGGTTCGCAGTTTACCTGTGATGATAACAGGTCTGTTTTACCCTTACCCCATCGTGTACGGGGCCATGGGTTTCGGCTGGTACAACGTATCATTCCACTACGACCATAGTAGTTTGCCGTTGTATACCGATGAGACCACGCAGAAAATCGGTTGGCATTTTGGCGGTGGCCTGGAATGGCCCCTCAGTTCAATATTAACATTGATCGGTGACTTTCGCTACGTCTTTCTCAATTATGATTTTAAAACAATTCCAGGCAGCGGTGATATGAAAAGTAACTTCACAGTTGTCACTGTCGGATTTCTATTCAATTTATGATTATTCGTAAATCTGAGCAGACATAGGGGATATATTTGGTCATAAAAAAAACGGAAGGAATCAAAGGATCAATACAATCACATTACAACGAATTACATAGAACATCTTTTTATACAATCCCCGCACTTTGTTTGTTATGCGCCGATCAGTAATCTGACGCTCAAGAGCATAGTTTTGGATTTTGTGTGATTATCATTGAGCCACGAAGTGTTGCCTATAATAGTACGCTGGTAATCCATGGTGAATTCGTTTTGCTGCTAAGTAACAGGTTGATCGATGTGATTATCGAATTGGCTTAATCGATCCAGTTGACTTCGTCAACAAACTTCATCCCTTATATGGACATCAGGGCAAGATATTTCTTTTGATGGTTGTTTCGTAATTATAATAACGTAATAAATCACTTTTACATATAGAAGTAAGGAGATACGCAATGAACACTTTCATCTTGAAAGGCGATTGGAATGAAATTGCTGGGAAACTCAAACAACAATTTGCCAACTTAACAGACGATGATCTCCTCTTTAAAGAGGGTAAGGAGGAAGAGCTGTTGGGACGGCTTCAGCAGAAACTCGGTAAGACCAAAGAAGATTTACGCAAATTGATCGCGAAGATATAAAGAGCTGTATTTTCAAACTGCCCCTGTCATTGCATATGCAAACATCAAACATGTGAAAGGGGATTAGTATATCGAGAGAGGATTTCTCAACAGGTGATGAATGTGGCCGGTGTTTCTGATGGGTAAAATCACCGGCTTTTTGTTGAAAGAAGCAGAGAGAATCGTACAATTGCTTTGAAGCAATATTTCAACGAGGAACAATCTGGCTCCGCGAAAAAGGATTAACTACATTTTCATCCTTTTGGCTGATTACAATCTCAACCAATCAGTTGTATACTTCCAATGATACGATGAAGGATATTGATCAGTCCAGATAGATGTCAAACAATCAGTTGTATACTTCCAATGATACGATGAAGGATATTGATCAGTCCAGATAGATGTCAAAATGAAGGATGTGCCATAGTGAAAGCTCTTATATATCATGGTCCTGGTAAGAAGACTCTCGAAGATAAAGCAAAGCCAGCAATAAAGGATCAGACCGATGCCATTGTTAAAATCACTCGCACAACAATCTGTGGGACAGATATCCACATCATGAACGGTGACGTACCTACTGTCATCGATGGCCGGATATTGGGTCATGAAGGAGTCGGCGTTGTTGAAGAAGTCGGTGTAAGTGTTTCGAATTTCCGGACAGGCGATAAAGTGTTGATATCATGCATTACCTCCTGCGGGAAATGCGAGTATTGCAGAAGAGGGATGTATTCACATTGCGACCACGGTGGTTGGATTCTTGGAAACACGATCGATGGGACGCAAACAGAATTTGTGAGGATACCTTATGCCGACACAAGTCTATATCACATTCCTAATGGAGTTGATGAAGACACCTTTGTCATGTTAAGTGACATCTTACCAACCGGGTTTGAATGTGGCGTTCTCAACAGTGATATCAAACCTGGAGATACGATCGCAATTGTTGGCGCGGGACCTATTGGGCTTGCAGCGTTGCTCACAGCGCAATTCTATTCTCCTAACGAGATCATTATGGTTGATACGGATGCGAATCGCCTTGATGTTGCAAAAACGTTCGGTGCGACAAAACTTGTCAATGTTCATGCTGTTGATGAGATAATGAAACTCACACTTGGGAAAGGTGTTGACGTCGCAATTGAAGCTGTAGGTACACCCGTCACTTTTAATATCTGCCAATCGATTGTAGCAGCCGGCGGACATATTGCCAATATCGGTGTGCATGGCAAGAGTGTCGAACTGCATCTGGAAAAGCTGTGGGAAAGGAATGTTACCATAAGAACACGTCTAGTCGATACTGCAACAACGCCTATGTTATTGAAACTTGTTACATCCGGGAAACTTCAACCTCTGAAACTCATCACTCATCACTTTGAGCTCAATGAAATCATGAAAGCGTACGACACATTCGGAAATGCTGCAAAAGAAAAAGCTCTAAAAATTATTCTCACAAATTAAATAAGAGGTTCCATAATGAAAAAATATTGGTCGATCGCCGTGAGAGGATTGCATTGTTGCTTCTTCGTCCTCATGGCTGGTTGTGCATCATCCGAACTTATTGATATATGGAGCGATCCTTCATTTCATTCTCCATATCTGAATAAATTGCTTGTGATCTCCGTTAGCAAGAATTCAACGAACCGCCGAATTTGGGAAGACGCCTTCAGCGCCGAGCTTATAAAACATGGTGTTTCACCGACGCCTTCGTATCGTTTGTTTCCAGACGCGTTACCGGATACAAATCAGGTTTATCAGATCGTACAATCAAATGGTTTCGACGGAGTTCTGATCACACGTCGGCTTCCTTCGGAAGCGAATCCCCAATATGTGCAGGGATATTCGGGACAAGAACAAGATATGAGATACGTCTGGCGCAGAGATAGATTTGTACCTTATTATCGAAATGTTTGGCATGCGGGATATATTGATTCCCAAAAAACTGATATTCGCGCTATTGATTTATGGGCGACAAAGAATGAAGGGCAAATGATTTGGAGTGCCACGAGCGAAACTCCAGAACCGAATTCAATTCAAGAAGTCCGGCCAGAAATCGTCAAGCTTGTTATATCTGAATTGACAAAGCGGAGAATCATTGCGTCTGAGCGGTAAATGGATTCTTTTACGCATTGCGAAAATATCTAATGATTGGTTGTTGCCCAACCATCATGACGATATAATACACATTCGGAAATGCTGCAAATGAAAAATCCTAAAAGTTATTCGCACAAAATAACGAAAGAGGTTCCACTATGAAAAAATATATATCGTTCATTTATGGAGGAATGTTCTGTTGCCTCTTCGTTCTGATGGTTGGTTGTTCATCAACCACCCTTGTGAATATATGGAGTGATCCTTCATTTCAACCTCCTCCTTTGAAAAAGATGATTGTCATCTCTGTGAGCAAGGATTCGGTGTATCGCCAAGTCTGGGAAGAAGCGTTCAGTGTCGAGTTAGCAAAACATGACGTTGCAGCAACACCTTCGTATCGCTTGTTCCCGAATGCGGTACCGGATACAAATCAAGTTATTCAGATTATACAATCAAATGGCTTTGATGGAATCCTGGTCTATCGCAGGCTGCTTCCGGAAACGAAAACGAAATACAAGCAAGGATTTGAAATGAGTGATAATAATATAGTGTATGATCGTCTCCATAAAAGATTTGTAGCGTCATATTTTACAGACGAAGATTACGCGGAGCATGTCGATTCTCAAAAAGTCGATATTCGCACCATTGACATATGGACAACCAGGAACGATGGGCAACTGATCTGGCGCGCCACGAGCAAAACTCCCGAGCCGAATGCCATACAAGCGGTCCGTCCAAAAATCGTCAAGCTTGTAATGTCTGAATTGACGCGGCATTATATAATTGCTTCAGAGCGGTAAAGGGTATGTTGTTTCTTTACCTTTTGTGAAATATTAGGCGCGACACCTTTCGATGCAAAACATCGTGAAGACAGAAGATACATTCGGTAATGGTGAACTTAAATGCAGGAAGAAACCAATGGAAACTTTAATCGACATCATTCTATATCTGCTCGCAATTGTATTATCTATGATGCTTGGGAGTATTTTCAAAAAAACAGATGATTCAATATCAAAAGAAAATGTAAAGAACAAGACCAAGAACAGAAATCGGCGCTATTATCCGGTACATAGCATGTTCCGAAATTTTGGGCAATAGTAAACAAGCAATCCTCACGAGACGATAATGGAAATAAAAATCAAGAAAGGATAACAATCATGAAAACAGCTGGCATCATCTTTTTCACTATGGATCTGTTAAAGACACTTTACACAGGTTTTTCCAATGTCTCCAAGAAGAAGGATGCAGACCTGGAGGAACTCAAGAAAAAAAAGCATAATCAGCAAACATTAAACTGGCAACCGTACGCCGGAATCGGAATGATGGTCCTCGGTGGTGCCTTTCTTGTGCTTGGGAGGAAGAAACCATAAAACATGTTCAAAGCAGAAAAGCATTAAGGAATAAGGAACAATTTATAGGTTACAAGAGTTGGATTGTGCCATGGTTCGCCCATACTTAAAAACTTAATCATAAAAGAAAGGATACTCATCATGTTATATACTATCGCTGTTGTTCTCGTCATATTGTGGCTCATTGGGTTAATCACTTCGTATACAATGGGTGGTTTTATTCACGTTCTTCTGGTGATTGCCATTGTCGTCATCCTAGTCAACGTCATAAGCGGACGAAAACCCGTGTGACTAATTTGTGAAGCAAGGTAGGGCAAATCTATACGAGGAATTATCTATGAACAAAGCAATCTCAGTCGCAGTTCTAGCAGGCGGTATCCTTCTTTTGATCTTTGGCATCAATGCGTATCACTCTTCCAGTTCTGACGTGTCTCGATTTATCACTGGCTCAGCCACTGATAAATCGATATGGATGTTAGTAGGCGGCGTTGTCGCAATCGTTCTGGGGTTGGCAGGGATGTTGCAGAGACCAAAAAAAGTCTGAGAAAAAGTTTTACATCAAATACATAGAAAACAAATTATGGTTTATCTGTTAACAGCTAATAGAGATGGTTATATATGACTGATCAGAGTAACACTCATCGCGAATCACGGCTTTTCATCAACGCGGTAAATGTCGCAGTAACCGAAATGCTTTTCAGTGTTTTCATATGGAGAAAATCATGAAAAAAAGCGCTATTGTTTTCTTCGCGCTATTGGTCCTTTGTTCATCGCAACCATCGGTAGCTCAGATCCCACGCGTAATTTCGTACCAAGGAGTTCTAAACAGAGATGGTAAAGCCGTACAAGGAGAAGTCCTTCTCGTTTTTAAGTTATACCGTGGTAATAAGATAGGTTGGACAAGTTTACCTCAAACCGTACATGCAAATAACGGATTTTTTGGCGTTATGCTCGGCCCGTTTTCACAGGAATTCACATTTGACGGCATTGACTCGCTCGGTGTCACTTACGATGGAGTGGAATTGTCCCCACGCATTGCTTTGTCGGCTGCACCGTACAGCATTAATTCCTCTCATTCCATCTTGGCTGATTCAGCAAGGAATCCTGGTCCCCCCGGCCTTAAAGGTGATAAAGGAGACGCTGGTCTGCTGGGTGTCGCAGGTGCAAAAGGCGAAGTTGGTCTAACAGGAATTGCAGGTGTGAAAGGTGATCAGGGCAATACAGGTCTGATTGGCATTACAGGTGCGAAAGGTGATCAAGGTAACATAGGTCTATCTGGCGCAACTGGTGCAGCTTCAACCATCGCAGGTCCGACAGGTCCCACTGGTCCGACGGGTGCAGCTTCAACCATCGCAGGTCCGATAGGTCCCACTGGTGCAACAGGTGCAGCTTCAACCATCGCAGGTCCGACAGGTCCC
>Ga0182021_10009463_pt1 | contig 11552 bp, 11 predicted proteins | sample 612E3MmetaG_FD_120493 | JGI IMG/M metagenome (GOLD analysis project Ga0182021, IMG submission 120493) | Permafrost microbial communities from Stordalen Mire, Sweden - 612E3M metaG (Illumina Assembly) | ecosystem: Environmental > Terrestrial > Soil > Wetlands > Permafrost | place: Sweden...
AGCGGCGACGGTCGCTCTCTGTGAGCCACCGAAGTGCGCTTCCATCGCGGCCGGGAATCTCTCGTACTGCTCTAGTGCGTAGGAGTTGATCTCGGTTCCGAGCTTGTTGATCAGGTCCATGGTCGGCTTGCTCTTGCAGAACCCGCCATACTTGGACTTGACCAGGTCAGCTGCCCAGTACACATAGTCCTCGAGGATGTTGTCGGTATAGGCGGCAGTTGCGTACTGCGTGAATCCGACACCGCCGGACATGTACGATCCGAGGTAGATCTGGTCGAGCACCACGGCACCGAGTGCCACAGACTCGAGAGCAGCCCTGCACGGGTCGTCCGGGTACTTCCTCTGGGACTGGACCATATCAGCCAGGAATCCGAACGGAATTCCGCCGGGTTCGTTCGGGCCACGGGCCCTCCTTGCTGGCATCATGGTACCCATCTCTACGACCGAAGCGTGCTTCGCGGCGTACGCGAAGTCTGCGATCGCAGCTTCACCGGCAGCCAGCTTGTAGCTGCTGATGAAGGACATCGAGATCTGCATTGCAGACCATCTGGACATCGTACCGCCGTCGCATACCCTTCCGACGATGGTCGGGCAGCGGATGACTTGCCACAGGGACTTTCCGACGGCTTCCTTCAGCTGTTTGGCCTGGTCTGCCGGGAATTCCTTGTTGATGTCGATCCTGTACGGCTTGTCTATCTCGTCGACTAGCTCGTCGTCACCAGAGAAGACCTTCACGTAGCAGTCCGCGGTCAGTGCCGGGGAACATTCTGCCATGTGCTCCTGAACGACTGCGCCACCAGGCATTGCATGGTTGACGGTCTCCAGGTAGTGGTTGATGGTCTCTGGGGTAACTTCCTTCTGCAGTCTCTTCTCGATGACGTTGTGGGCGGTGTCCAGACCGGATATTACGGTCCTCCTGATATCGTCCCAGCACTGCTGCATAGCGGCGTTGTTGACGAAGTGCAGGTCATCGGCCTCAGCGTAGATATCGGTGTGGGACAGCTGGTACGGCATCAAGACACGCTGTCCGAGTGGGACACCGATGTCTTGGTTCATCATTGGGATGCCGCGCTCTTTGGCGATCTTGTTCGCCTGCTCGACCCATTCCCGCTTCCTCTTGGACTGCTTCCAGCCACCGAAGGAGTAGTAGTTCGTGTTGACCTCAGTTGGGGCCTCTTTGAACTTCTTCTTCATGGCGGCCATGAACAGCTTCTCTTTTTCCTTTGCCATTGTTTACTCCCCCTTGACGTCGAACGGCTTGTAGCCGCACAGGGTCCTCAGTGTGTGGAGCCTCAGGTTCTGGGCCATGACCTCTGGGTCAGCCCTCATGTCCACGCCGTCCGCACGGAACATCGTGGTGTGGTCCCTGAGCCACTTGTCATCCATCGGCTTTCCGACCGGAATCGGCTTGTCCAACGGGATGGCGACCTGGTCCTTAACGTACTCGACCTGTCCGGTCTTGGCGTTGAACCTGTATCTCTGCCATGCGTCGAACATGAGTCCATTCTCGTCCAGCCTGCATGCGTGTCCGTGCACTGTTGCGCCACGGATACCAGTTCTGGCTGTGTCGAAGGTCTCGTTGTCGATGTACTCCTTTGCGATCTTTTCGAGGTCCCTCTCTCTCATTTCGATGATCTGTCTTCCGGACAGGGTACCGGTATCAATCCCACGGAGCCTGGACATGTACATCTGGGCTCTAACGTACGGGACGGCCGGGGCGAAGTAGACGGAGTCAGTGAACTGTACGTACCTGATCCTGTCTCCCTTCTTTGCACCCTCGATCGGCGTGACGATCTGTCTTATCGAGCAGTCGGGCTCGGTGCCTTCGTCCAGTGGCGGGTGGATCGACTTGTAGTCGGAACCCGGTGCCCTGTGACCCAATATCTTCACGACATCATCCATTGCGATGTCGCGAAGCTTTTCGAGCTTCTTGCTCGGATCGATGAACCTGCGCCTGTTCTTCGCCGGCGTAGTCATACCTGGATAGAATTGTCTTTCGTACTTTGCCATTTGAATCACCTGTTTTTCTTATAGTCGGTGACAGTTGGTCTGAATTTTGAGTACCGCCCCACTTCGAGATTGAATCCAAAAGGAAGCAATTCTTTGCATACCTCTTCGATTTCCTCCACTGCCTTGGGAACATTGTCAATATCATTTATTTCGACAAATATCCTGCCTACGAGCAACCTCAGTTCGACCTCTGCCCCTCTGACAGTTATTATCTGCCTTTCAGGGTGGTCGTTCTGCATTCCCGTACCAGGACCTGATCTCAAGGTCGATGGAAGATCTTCTCCGCTCACGGTGATGTGGTTGACGTTCGTGATCGAGTAGATCCGGTTGAGGATCTTCTCAGTGGTTTCAGCTCTAAGGAGCCTTGCCGGGAATATCAGTATCTCCGGTAACGGCACTTGCTCCGAAGCGGAAGCAGAACTCATTTTCAGGCCACCAGGTCCTTAATTTTCTTGGCCTCCTTGCCGACCATTTTCAACGGTGTCTTGAACTCAGGTATGTCGCCGAACACATCCTTCACCAGTGGTGAGGTGGATTCCGGAGAGAACATCTGGGTTCCAGCATCTAGACAGCAACCGGCTGCGATCACCGGGTTGACGAATCCCTTCGAGTGCCTGGTAACGACGTGGTTACCGTGGAACAGGCCGGGGCCGCCGCCACCATAGATCGAGTGCGAGAAGAATGACATACCGACGGACGTACCCATCGATCGGCCATAATCTACACCAGGTAGGCTGGTCTCATGCTCAAGCAGATCATTGTAGTACAGGATGGTTGACGGGATACCCTGGGACGCCCTTGCAGCACCGATGTTGACCATTATTGCTGCGAGCAGGCCAGCGGCCGCATATGCGTTCCACAGCGGGAAGTCAGAGGTCGTGTAGACCTTGAATCCCGATGGCAACTTCTCCTTAACCTTGATGACCTTGTCTTCGATTGCGCGTCCGACGATGGACTCGACGACAGTTCCGACCGTTCCGGTCTTACCGTTGTCCTTCGTGACCGAGTAGACAATGTTGTTTGCATTCAGTCCCTGGTATGCGAGACCGAGCAGCTGTTGCCTTTCGAATGGGCCGATTGCGTCTCCCATTTCGAATGATGCAGCCATCTCAAATATTGAGGATAATGCGGCAGCGTTCATGGCACTCTTGCCGGATAGGGCAACAATGTGGTTGGCCATGATGTTTCTGAGGGCGTATCCTGCGCCTTCGTTCAGCTGCGGGACATCCAGAATTGACTTCAGGTTCGAGTTCTGGAAGTTGATGGTCTGCGGGTACCTTCCCCAAACGGCGGCCTTGACCATGCTCGCCTGGAACATGTCAACGTCGAACTCGTCGAGGATGACCTGCGTCAATGCCGCGGCGGCAGCTGTGAATCCGGTGGTGTACTCTACACCCGCGTCCAGCCTGACCTCCGGGACGATGACGATCATCTTCTTGCCGTCCATCAAGGTTCTGACTTCGGTGTCATCATCCTTGGTAGTCTTCAGCATTTCCTTCGTCTTCTTGGCGATCTTCTCTGCGTTAGCCACAATCGCGAGATCCATTTCCCTTCCGCGGAGAACTCCACCGCCGACCCTGCCAGTCTTGAGACCTTTCTCAATGGCTGCGAGGTCGACTGCGATTGTTCTCTTTGCTAGAGAAACGGTTCGCTTTATGGCCGCGTTGTATAGAGGACTTATTGCTTCGAGGGGCACTTGCTTTTCGATAAGTTTGCCCCTGTCGTCATACAAGTCCACCTTGTCCTTGTACTTTGCCATGTTTTACCTCCTTTTTTATAACTCAACTCTCACTAGAGATTTGCATCAATCTAGTGAAAATCGGCTCCCCTTGCGAGGGTATAGTATCTCGCTTGATGATTTAAGCTTGATGTTGGATGGAGCATCCATCCATCCTAAACGATAGTAAATAAAATAATTCTATCCAGATAGACAAAGTGAAATCTTTAACGGGGTTAATTTTTTTCAGTTTTAGGGCGTTAACAATGGTTTCATAAACGCCGTTAAATTTCAATTTTCTTCATTTTTCGCATTTTTCATTTTTCCTGATTTTAGCGATTTCTAGCAGCACTGCTAGAGCATCCTTTCTCTTAATGTCCACGTTCGAAATCCTTACAAAATCGGTGAGATCTGCGAGGATGACGGGGTCTAAAACATCTTTGGCAAGCTCCAGCATCAACGCCATCGATCTCCTCGGGTAATACTCCCTCCGGACCTTCTCCAGTATCTGGGCAGAACTATCCGCCTCGATGATATCCTTCTCGACCGCCAGAGCCAGTGTCGCCCTGATATTGACCAGCGGTTCCGATAACGGGTCGCCAGTCTCAGGATTGAAGATCAATGCCACCTCATCATCGCCCTCTATCTCGCCGCCTGAGTACATCTCGAAGATCCTACCGACCCCGATCATTCCCAGATCGCTGAGCTCCGATGCCCTTAGAGCCCCCATGCTCCCTCCTCCGACCACGGTCACACCTCGTTTGAGGAGTGCGATTATTTCTCGGTGGCCAACGGAGCAATCGTTCATGAAGACCCCGTCGATTATCCCCACATATCGGACCTGATCGCTGAGACTTGGCAGGTCCCCTCTTTTGATCGGAGGACGATAATCCGCATCGAGCACCTTCCTAGCCTCGGACACAGGAATGCTCATCCCTACGAACACTACCGGTTTCGTCCCCTTACCTCCCTTTCCGCTTCCATCAATCTGCGCCCCACCCGGTCCGAATCAATGGAGAAGACCTCGAGGCCTGGAACTACGACGCGGACCACTGGGACCCCCAGCTCCTTCCGAGTAAGATCGACCGTGATGACATCCCTCAATCCCGATCCGTTGATGCGGCGGACAATCTCGATGATATTGTCTCCCAGATCGCCCTTGTCGATGCTTTGCATGTCAGGAAGGTCGATGCTTTCCGCGGCCTTTCCAAACCACAATTGGTTCATACGTTTAACGCGGTCGTATCCGAGCTTTCTGTTCCCGTCGGCCATCACCGCATCTTCCCTCGCCCCGTGGATCTGGGTCAATCTGCTTTGAGCCACTTCGGTCAATGCCTTCAATGCCGCAACCTGGGGCGATGGGTGCGCCCCTATCCCAAGCGTGAGCAGGCCAGCATCCTGCAATTGCACGTCATCGGCTGCAGCCGCGATAACCGGCATGCCGATGTTGCTGGTGAGATTCTTCAGGTGCACGTCGATCCCATTCGAGGAGAATTTCTCCAGGGTCTGCTTCAGGACCCCTTCCTCTTCGCCAACTTCGATGTCGGAGACCACCTTGCGCTTCACTTCCGCCAGAGACCAAGCGTCCCGTTCTATGACCTCACATAGGCCGTGGAGCGTCGCTTCCTGGAGCGTATTTCCTGACGCCAATCCATTGGTATTGCTCCTGAACAGGGTCAGGTCGGCTGGTGAACTATAGGGATGGAAGACGGCGCTGGCAGGGACCATGACCACCTCTCCGCCGGTGATCTCCTTTCCTTCGACCCAGGCGATGGGCATGTCCTTCAGGCGCATCATCGTATAGAGCGGCAGGATGAGCTCGCGCGGGTCCACCGCCAAGCGATCTGAGCTGAGCATGGTGTCCATGACCTCGCGCACCATGGTATCCGCATGCACTTCAGCGCTATACCTCTCGATCCCTTCCATGATGGCGGAGATTCTGGCTTGTGTCTGGGTCAAGCCCTTTCCGTTATAGATCGAGATCGCGCCGGTCTCGGCGGAAGGACGGATGGTGGAAAAAACGGGAATACCGACCCGGTCCAGGCCGGTTATATCTGCAATTCGGCTAATGCCTGCCTTCTTGGTGAGGGGTTCGATACGAGCAAGGGTATCCTCAGGTTCCTCGGTCCTATAACCTTCTGGGCCTTCTATGGCTCCTTTCACCTTGCGGCTCATGTCCGGTGGATATACTTTTCCATAATAACCATTATGCCGACGCCCCAGCCCATACTAGATGACCTGGGAGACCGTGCTCAACATGTCAAGTTCGGCGTCGGGGTTGAGCGATATCTTCTCGATCAGGATATCCACCTCGACGTTCTGAATGCTAGCCACCTTCAGTATCCGGCTTTGGATAAGATCATAGAGGGAGTCCACACTTTTTGTGTAGACCTCACAGATAAGACTGTGGTCCCCGAAAACCTTGTAAATGTTCTGGATCTCCTCGAACTTCTTGAGTTCCTCAATGACCTCGGTGAGCGACGAGCCGACGACCTCGACCCCGATTATAGCGCGCATGAGACCTAGCTTGGTGGAATTGGTTATCAGGGTGTAACCTGAGATAAGGTCCTCCTCTTCCATCTTGGAGATGCGGCGAGAAACCGTGGCTTTGGAAATTTCAAGCTTCTCAGCTATTTTCCCCAGACTAACTCTTGAATCTTCCTTCAACATCTTGAGGATGTTCAGGTCAATTTCATCCATTCCCCCCACCAACTTTGCAAAAACTGAACGTTTTTCGCTCAATAATCGCTACATTGTTTCACAAAGCAGCATAATACATATAAATTGTTGACGGTGGTGAAAAAAGAAATGAGACGAGAAAGGGTCTAGTGCCCTTTCTCGTTGTCTTCTTATGCCTTTATCCTGGACTTAGGTATGGCATTGGAACCGAGCTTCTCGAGGACTTCCACGAGCTTCTCGAGCTTTGTCCCAGGTATTCCGACCAGCATCTCCTCGGGGGCGATGTCGGAAGTCTTGCGGCATCCGAAACAGCCCAAAGAGATCGACATCTCACCGGACGTCATCGGTCTTACCGTAGAATCGGCGCAGGATGCCTGGACCGCTGCCATCTCGACCGCGACCCTTCCACCTTTCTGGAATGTAGCGGCTGCCGGTGCGATCCAGAAGACCTGTTCTGGAATCGCCACCACCACAACGACGTCCGGGGCCATCGTGGCCTTGCTGAGGGGCGTAACAGCCGTTGCAATTATGCTCCCCGTCTCCAATGCTGGCCTTGTGGCCAATGTCTTTGCAGCGGAGTCCGGGGTTTCGTACATGCCCATGTTATAGTGGAATTCTCCGGACTTGACCTTGTCGGGCACGGGTACCATTCCCATAGCCGAGGCTCCGACCGGGCAGGCATGCTTTCCCGCTAGAACTACGATCCTCTCTCCCTTTCTTGCCCTCATTATCGATTGGCAGTGCCTCATAGGTGACTCGCTGACCGTGTAACCTTCTGGTATTGCTTGACCTTTCTTTATCAGGTTAATCGCCACAGGTTCGGTCTTCAAACCGAGGATGTCTACCATCTTCTTGGAAAGTTCTGCATAATCTGTCATATTAACCTCGTTAACTCAGAAACAATTTTGATTTATTTAACTATGTCGTTATTCATTCGTGAGTAATTACCACTAAATTACATTACAATCATAACTATTATTTACTATTACTATAACGAATATAATTATAACGATCGACGGGAAATGAATATGATTCCAATCCGAATCGTTTGTGCTTTACCAGCATGTTATTATTGAGATCAATCAAATTATTCCTATAGGATGTCCAGTATTACAAGATCAGGAGATCGAGCATACCCAACGGTCATAGAAAGGGTCGCGGTTGTTCTCAAACATCTTAACGGTGTGGCCCTTTGAAGCGCACCAACCTTCCACCCGATCTGCCTCCTTTTCCGTTTCCACAGTGACGATGATAGCCTCAGTCAATTTTAGCGTCTCGTCCACGATGGCCTTCCAGATGTACTCATTGAAGTTATTGATCGATCCGGCCATCAGGATCAGGCCGAAAGGTGCTTTGGGCGCCAGGATGCTCGCCCTTGTTGCGTCGATGCACATGGTCCCCTCTGGCATCAGGCGGCCGGTCCGCATTCCCAATGCCAAGAGCCCGGGATCGTTGTCATATGCGATAGGGATCATGCTCAGTTGCCGGAGGGCGGCCGATCCCAACCCAGAGCCGCAGGCTACGTCCAAACAACCTTGACCGATCTTCTCCCCCCATTCCTGGTAGATCAATTCTTGGATACCTGTGCAGCGTTCCGGTGAGAAATCTTCTATGGCCGGCAAGGCCTGCTGCAGCAACCGTTCGGAGAAATGTTCCCGCATGGCCGCTGCGAATTCCGCCTTATCCGTCTGGAATATCTCTCCCCCGAGCGCCTCATAGCGTTCCACGATCTGCACGGTAGGCTTGCGAAGAAGGAAGCTGGTCGCTTTCCATCCTTTCGGCGTCTTGACCGCAAAGGAAAGTGGCCATTCCTCCTCGTCTATCAGCATCCGGCTTTCGGAGGCATCGATAAGCGCCACCTCGGCAGTGAACCTGTCATTAAGCATTTGCTCATAGGACTGCTCGAGGAATTCCAGGCCCTCAAAAAGTTCGAAAAGGTCAGATGCCCAGGTCATTCTAGATCGTTACGGGGGAAGCTCTGCGCCCCTATAAGCCCATCGAAACGAAGACCGTTGTCATAGATATGGTAGCTGTCTGCGTTCGAATTCGTCGATCAAGGCCGTTCGGTATTCCCTTTCCAACGATTCGTTGATCCGATTATTGACGACGAATCTGGTCATGAGCTCGTCGGTGATGCGATTCTTATCTTTGAGGCGCATCCTGAACACCTCTTCCATGATGTCGTCGATGCCCGCTGCGTCCACGAACCTGTCCTTGACCCAAAGCTGGCAGGCGGTTTCTTGGCCGATGCCAGCATCTCCACGGTCCACACAGTCCAAGTTCTTCTCCTTCTCTGCCGTCAGCACACCTCCGGGTCATGGTTGGAAATGTTCCGGATTAGGTGGCTGATAATATTGCCCTTCCCGGAGATATATTGTTCGCTGAGGAACGATTCAAATCCCGTCCATCGCGTCAAGGGATCGCAGGTATCTAGTTCCTGCTCGGTGCAGATCTTGCATCCATCCCATCATAGTGACATCGTCGACATTCGGGGGCCGGTCGAACAGCCGTGCTTCCTCGATCTCCTGGCGATCGTCAGGTTCAAAGTCGCTCATCGCTGTTTCCGCCACGACAACAAAATGCCATCTCTGGAAAGTCAGGTTGCTGAACGATATCGTGACCTTATAGCATAAAGGCACACCGATCGGTTCGATGATGGCCCCAGTCTCCTCCTTGGCCTCTCGCCTTGCTGCATCTATTATTCCCTCGCCGAACTCGATACGACCCATCGGGAAGAACCAATCGGAAGAGCCTGCCCTCCTGACAAAGATGCAGGAACCGGCCAAATTGAAGATCAGCAGTATTACCTCGCCTGAGCATGTTGGAGCCGTGATGTTCTCGTGGTGCTCTGGCATGTTCCATGAACGGTCGTCAAATAATGGCATTCCATGTCTGCATACCAGGTTCTGCCATTGTCGTTCATCCGGCTTCTCTATGAACATATGTATAGTTTGACAGTTGGAACGAGAATAAAAAAGCTCGTTCCGAAGAAAAAAGGAACCGATTTAGATCGTTATCTCGCTGCCAGAAGGCAGCATATCGAACCCTACGAAACGATCGGACATCATCTTTAACGCTTCGAATCCAGTGCAATGCGTCGGGGCGATCCTATCGACGCCGAGCGCCTTCAACCCGTCCATTGTCTTGAGTATCCTGTCCTTGTTGGCGGAGCTCAGATGGAACCCTCCGATGACCATGTAGATCCTCTTGTCGAATAACTTCTTCGCCTGCGTGACCACATTCACGATGCCGGGATGTCCGCAGCCGGACACGATGACCAGGCCCTTTTTGGTCTGGATGAAAAGTGCTTGCTCCTCGTACACCTCGTCGTTCACCTGGCAACCGGGCTCCTCTTCCTTGAGGAAACGGTCCTGAACCTCGAACTTGGATTCTCTGATTATCTGGCCTGAGGTCTTGACCCCGGGTACGATCTCCACGCTCGACGATGACAGATTCAATTTGGCACGAGGAAGTGCCTCGATGAGCTCCGTTGGAGCGCTGATGTCTCTCTTGGTCCCGTCCACAAGCACGGCGAAACGCTTTGATGAGAAAACCTTGGGGTCCCCGTAGATCGGGACACCCGCGTTGATAAGCGATACGAGACCTCCCATATGATCATAGTGACCGTGGGAAATGAAGACCGCATCGATGTCGCTCGGTGTTAAACCCAGGAGCGCAAGGTTGTGTTCGAACACCGTCGCCGAGGCGCCTGTGTCGACGAGGACCCTCTTGCCCTCATCTGTCTCGATCAAAATTGACAGGCCGTGCTCCGAAAGGAAATGCCGGTCAGGCCGGTCCAAGCGTTTGACTATCTTGGAGTAATTGAAAGACGTGCCCGACATGTTGTCAACGACAGATATGATACGCACTTACTGGTCATCTCCTCTTCTTACCACTCTCAGTTTGTTGAACTGGTAAACGTTTTCCGGACATACGGACTCGCACTTCTTACAGGCGGTCCCAAGACAGAACTCAGTAGCGATCTTCACCCTGAACTTCTTGTCTCCCATCGAGCTGATCTTCAAGGCCCGTTCCGGACATTCCTTCTCGCATTTCTTACAGCCGATACAGCCTTCGAAGGACCCGATTAGGTACACCCCGACGTCCTCCAATGTCTTAAGGCCTCTGTCCCCGAGGACCGGGATATCGCTGCTTACCATTCGTAATGTTTCTTTGGGCCGGACAATGTCCGGCATCGGCTTATAGCCAGCGGAGATCAAATTGTTGTTGAACATCTCGAACGGCATACCCTCGTCCCAGTATGCCAGCTCATTAACGAAGTGATCTTCGAACACCTTGCTGGTGGCGAACATGATGTGTTTGGACGCGATCGAATTTGCCACGTCCTGCATATAGTCCAGGCCGTTGTCGTCGACCAGTATGTCGTAGGCCATCATGAGCGATGTGTTCCCTGCCTGCACGGTCTTCTCCAGTACCCGCGGGACAAGTCCGACGGTCTGCGCCTTGATCGGATCCACATAGGTGCCGGATGCTCCTGCCAGGTACATCGTCTTGACATCGGCGTCGTCGATGCCGACATCGTGGATGAGGGTCCTGTGGCCTGCTCTTATGGCCCCCATCGCCTTCCCGGCCTCCTTAAGATCATGTTCCGTGAACGAGATCCCGTTCATCATATGAATCAGATGGTCTGGAGAGTCAATCTGGGGAAGTTTTATGATACCTGTTTCAAGACCGACCGCGACAGCAGCGACAACCCCGGTACCGGTTATCCCGCGAGCCGGAACGTTCTCCAGTATCTGGATCTCGTTGTTGCGGGGCCCGACCAACGCCGCCTTGCGCGGATGGAGATGATCGTCCAGCACATAGTTGTACCACATCCCGTTGGGGCCAATCGCCAGGTCGGAGATGGCCTCGGGTGCCGCCAACATGCCAAACTCAATGGATTGCCCTTCCATGGCCGGACCGGCCGCTGCAGAGCCAGTATAAAGTTCGCCGTTATGATAAAGTCCCATCTCAGCGTTTGTTCCATAATCCGTGACCATGCATGTCTCTTTCTTTTCCAGGAGCTTGGTCTTGATTATCATGGCCAAAGCGTCTGCGCCGATCTCATGGCGGATGGACGGCGGTATCCTGACATCAGCGGTCGGTTTCACTGACTTGAAACCCAGTACTTCCGCCTTGATGA
>Ga0182021_10009464_pt1 | contig 11551 bp, 6 predicted proteins | sample 612E3MmetaG_FD_120493 | JGI IMG/M metagenome (GOLD analysis project Ga0182021, IMG submission 120493) | Permafrost microbial communities from Stordalen Mire, Sweden - 612E3M metaG (Illumina Assembly) | ecosystem: Environmental > Terrestrial > Soil > Wetlands > Permafrost | place: Sweden...
CTCCGGCCGCCAGAGTAAACACCGCCGCTGTTCCTGATGCAATCGCCTCAGACCCGATGGAGGCATAGTGTGAAGAGGATTGTTGAGACATATCGAACACATCATCTTTGTCCACATCGGTTATCGTGGAATTAACGTGAAGACGGTTTTGCGCTAGCCCGATACGGCCGCTGCGCAAATCGGTTTTTATTTGATCATGCTGAATTTTATCGAATCCATACCGTTCAAGCAGCTCTTCCAACGTATTGAGATGTGTTGTCTGCGTGCCTCCCTCCGGCAAAATACGGTCAAAAATATTCTGCAGCATCCCCTCAAGCGCCGGATGGGTTCTGCACACGGAAGAAAAATGTTCCAGTTCATTCCGTTGATTGAGCGTAATCGTTCGCGGGTCCCGTCGAAGCAAAGATGGAATTGTAAGGGAATAATAAAGCGGCGGCATCACGATGTTCTCGCCGGAAAGTATTTCTGCCCATGATCCTTTTTCGTTGATCATGAAATCATATACAACAGGTTCCATAGCGAACGGTATTCCATGCTCGCAGCGTTTTTTTTCAGAACTCATGATATCCTGCAGCCGGGCCTGAGCTTCATGTTTGCGTATCGGATTGAAAAGAAATCCCATTCCTCCGCCTGACATTCCGCCTAACATCCAGAATCCCCAAAAATCTTTTCCAAATTCCGCCTCAACGCGTGCAATAATAGATTCGGTGTACAGGTTTGTTGCCCACGGAATGATCGTCTGTATCGGGCCGAGAAAATTTTTATGCGTGGAGTTGCCTAACGCATGAATATCTCCTCCCTTGAGCTGCGCAAGAATCTGATCGAATAATGTAAGAGCTTGTTGCCGTCCCTTCCATTCAATTTCTGAACGAAGCAAATAACGCTCCGTGACCATTTCTAAAATCGGACCCACATCCTGCGCCATTCCTCCATGAACAAGAACAAGGCTCTCTTGAAGCTGCGTTCGTGTTTGCGTGGAAACATCGTTCTGCGTAAGAATTGTATGATGAGGCAGCAAACATCCGCGGCTGATGCCGTACTCGATATCGCCTTCCGCGCTGCATACTCCTTCAATAAGTTTGATGCCGGGCCAGATGCCTCCGGAATCCTGCCAGCCGCCTCCTGATCCGCCGAGCCATTCACCAAGAATAGCTCGAGCAGCGACGGTGCGCCGCTCGCTTTCCATCAATGATCCGGTGAGCGATGAAGTCTGCTTTGTAGCTCGCATGCAAACGGCTATAATGGAACCAAGAAGCGTTGTCGACACAGCGAGCCGGGATCCCTTGGGAATTCCATTCACCTGACTCACAATTTCGATTCCTAAACCTGGTCCTGCTAACTGTGACAAGAGATCTGAAATAGATTGATGTGCACCTTCCATACTGGGCGGCACAATTCCCGATGCAATCACTGCTGCTTTGAGTAAACCAAGATAATCTGCTGCATAATCAAATACTTCAGCGAATGAATTGATTTCAGCTACAGCGCCAAGATCGGTGCTGACCAGCCGGATAACCGGCGTATCAATAATTCTGAAATATGCTTCCACCGGAGGGCGGGGAATCTGTTGCGCATGGCGATCTTTAACAGCGAGATCGATAGAAATGTTGAGAACGCGTGCGCCTTCAGGATAATCCATTCCTAAAAAGAAAATATCGCTCCAGCCGCTGTGCGATAAATCCATGCGCACAGGAGTTTGTTCGTGAAGAATGGGGAAGAGTCCGTTTGCTTTCCGGAGCAGCAGCGGGTCAATGCGCAGAGGATGATCTGAAGGATGCCCTGCTCTGAACATCCACTGATTTCCGCGAACAGAGCGGACACTTGCCCGTACTTGATTTGCCAGCGTCTGAAAACCAAGATTGCGATACGCCGCAGCAAGTGCGCTCGAAATACCGTCATGAGGTCCGTCAGTGCTCTGTGCAGAAAGAAATTTCTGAATGGCTTCTTCAAAACGACGGTGCAAGAGATCCTCATACCCATCGAAAGGAATAAGTCCTCGGGATGAAAATTCCTTCTTCGTCGGTATATGGAAACGATGAATCGCGTAGAGGAAAAACAACGCCCTCACTTGTTCGTAGAGATTGGTACTTGCATGACGAAAGCGTTCGAGGGACGAACACTCATCGAGCAATTGTTTCAGCGACGCCGAACGACAGAAAGCATCGAGCGCTTGATCGCGAATATCCTGTTTCTCTGCCGTAATGAGGGCAGTCAGGCGGCTCATTCTCTGCTCCTTTCGTTTGCGTGGTGTTCGCGGATTAAAAGCATTTCCATAAGCATGGCAATAACTTCATCGCGATCCTTCCCGTGGAGTGCAAGGGCGAGTTGTGCATTCAGCAATCCATATTTGACGCCAACATTGTATCGATAATCATTCATCTCCAGTGCGAGATATTTTTCTTTCTGCGCCAATTCCTGCAGTGCGCTTGAGATATTGGCAAGATTTGTAGTACTCGTTTTCTTGAACTCATCATCCAGAATTTCCATCACTGCCGGTGTTAAAACATGAATTCCAAAGAAACAGAAATAGTACCCGGTGCGAAGTCCCGGCACGATCAATCGTTGTTCGGCTTCCGTAGGCGTAGGTTTTTCGATGACATGGTCAATCACATAGAGATCGTTTTTGCCATGAATACGCTTTCCGCTGATTGCGCCAAAATTCGGAAGAAGCCCTTCACGCGTCGCCTGTACTGCTGAGACGGCACATGATTCTGTTTCTGCGGTTTCCACAACTCGCTGCGCGCACCCTTTCTCCGTTCTGCTTACATACAGATGATCGCCGATGAGATGAAGAAACGATTCTCCTTTAGTAAATTCCTTCGCGCACCATACAGCATGGCCGTATCCGCGGGGTTCTTTCTGGTATAGGAAAGACAAATGCCTGGAATGATCTCCTGCCACCGAACGAAACGCATCTGTATCGTCGGGATGAATGATGATGCAAATATCTTTGATTCCTGTCCGCACAACCTCTTCGACAATGACGCTGAGAACAGATTTCTGCTGACCATCACGGTCGATGAGTGTCTGAAGAGGCAGGTTCCGCTGTCCCTTACCCGCTGCCGTGATTACCGCTTTCGATATTTTCATAGTCCGTTCCTTTGAATGAAATACATGATACCAAAATTGTTTCTCCCATGCACACGACAGATCCTCCTGCTATCCCAGACCGCTGTCATAGGTTTTTATTTTTTCAAGAATAGCAGGTTCAGCGCCATGATACATATCTGCAATAAAGTCATCGCTGAAATTGAATGTCCTGTCCGCAAAGTGCACCGATTCTATTCGGTCGAAGAGCAGCTGCTTTGCATTGAGAATATCTTTTCCATAGATATGGTACGAATCCGCCTGCCAGTTCAATCTTCCGAGTTCTACTTTTTTTCCCGTTTTTTTTGAAACACCTGCGGCAATGACATTTTTGTTGAAGTGAATAAACCCGAACATATTCATGAAGCTCGCGCCCCATGCATCATTGCTTCTGAACCGAATATTGCAGTTGAGCCACCAGACTCCTTCTTCATCTTCGATAATTCTGTACCAGAGAGATTGTAAACATGGCGGATCAAAACAATCGATATCGATATTCGGCATCCAGGTAATCATCTGTGCCTGCCGCGTGTACGGCTGTTTGCAGAGTTTTTCAATCACCGCATCGATTTGGTTGATGGAAAAGAATCCCGCTTGTTGTGATTTTCCATCGACGAGTTCCTGCCATGCACCGTATGCTGCAAGCCGGCCATGATACGTATACTCCCATCGTGTGTCGCTCGGATCGTTCATATTTTTAACCCAATGGTCTTTCAGTCCGGACAATTCCATCACATACTCTTTTAAATCCTCTATCCCGCCGGGGAATGCACGATGAATCATCGGGTCGGTGAACGGTTCGAGAATGGTGATATTCATTGTGGAATCGATACTGAGTGGATCACCGGGTTTATCATACTGTGTCTTAAATCGAATACCGTTCCGGTACAATTCGAGAAGCGCTTTTTCATATGCTTCAGCAAGCGTAATGCCGCAAACAGTGAGCACTGGAATATTTTTTTGCATGCTATGTTCCCTGTTTTATTTTTTTTGTTGCATTCGTATGTGTGCATTATTTACTTACTGTTAGGTAAGTTTGAGTTCATTTTTGATTTGCAGAACTCTATGAGTTCAATAGGTGCACCATCGTCAATAATCATAGCAACTCTCACTCCATCGGATGGTGAACTCACTTCACTGATCAGAGTTTGATCGATGAGCGCCGCATCAAGATCGTCCACTTCAAAAGCGATATGCGGTACTGTCTTGATGAGTTCAGAAATCTGACAGTCCGGATCGAAACGCATCCACTCGATACCGTAAGGGCTGCTCTCAAAACCTGCAACATGGATCTTGAGATGCGGTAAAGAACGCTCATTGGAATGGGGAATTGAAGTAGGGATACCCATATGGTGATATCGCCAGCCTTGTCTCGCAATTGCAAATGGCGGCTCGTGATCTTGACGTTTTTGCTGCATATACTCATCTCATGTGTGCGTTAATGAAAAAGTGTTTTAGAGTATCAATTCCCAATAGCCGACATCAACCCATTCGCCTAATTTATAACCGACTTCTTTTAAATGAGCAACTTTTTCAAAACCGAATTTTTCGCACAACGCTATACTTGCCGGATTTGGTAACGCAATCCCGCATATCACGCTATGAATCGATTTATCCTTTAACGCCTTAAGCAGTTCTCCCTTTAGTATTGTGCCTATTCCTTTTCCAACAAAGTCCGAATCGATATAGGTTCCAGTTTCAACGGAAAAACGATATGCAGACCTTCCCTTCCATTGGCTTGCATAGGTATAACCCAAAATTCTTCCATCTTCTTCATAGACCAGCCATGGATAATTTTGTATGATGTTTTTAATACGGCTCACCATTTCATCTGCCTGCAATGAACTCTCTTCAAAAGTAATTCTTGTGCCCGTTATGTATTTATTGTAGATGCGGCATAAAGCATCAGCATCAGAATCTTTAACTTGTCTTATCATAATTTTCTCGATAACTCGTTATGCGAAAGTTTCCATCCAAACGGATAGCCCATCCGCCAACAAGACATTGGACAAGTGGGATATATTGTTGATAAATTATGAAAAATGTTCCAAAAGAAACAATTTCATACGCATCGTTTTGAAGCTGCAGATTTGCTCGTTCCAGTTTATTGATCCGGCTTACTTTAGTTCAGAAGCTTTCCCGTTGCCGTACTTTCATAGATTAGCTGAAGCCCCCAGTCTGCATCGCCGGGAAAATCGGGCAATGTAATGATGCCGATTTTATTTGCCGCAAGCTTACCATTTCCTGCATCAAGCCATGTGCCATCACGCGGATTGAACCATTGCGCACGATAGACACTATTGAGCCGTGCACCGCGAATCTGGGATAGTGGGCATCCCTTTTCGAAGTAGACAAGAAATATTTGTTTGTCATCAGTGCGGGCACAGTAAGCCCAGCCCTCGTAACTAAGCGTTTCGTGTGTTTTGTTGGGGGATACCAGGTCGGCCAGAGGCACAAGCTCCTGATAACGCTTGCCGATCGAGAAGGCAAATGTCCGTAGATATTGCATCTCTGCTCCCGATCTCCACTGAAATGCGTCCCACATATGTACCGGTGCGGTCGGTTCGATATCGGCGCCCCAAATTCCCTCAGCGCCATAAACATGTCCAGCGAGTCCGCCGGAAAGAAAACTTCCGTACATTCCTGAACGGACAAACTCGTTGTCTCGCTCGGAGCCGCCAGCGGCACCACGAGTATAGTTGGCTGATCCAGGTCCGCGTGCATCTCGGTAGCCCGCATAATAAGGTTCACCGTTGAGAGCCGGTTTGGGATTCTTTAGATTAAAAATTTCAGTGAGATACCAGTAATTGTTATGCTCGCGCATATTACCAATCTGGTGCAGTGTCACCCAAGAATCATCACCCCAGTTTTCGAGTGTCGATGGGTTCGCATTTGCAGAGAGCAGTGTGCCGAACGGCGGCGGACCGAATTTTTTCTCCATGGCATGAATTGCAGAAGTGTAGTCATCGGGACTTACAGTTTCGTCGATGATATCGAGATGAATCGGGCTCAGGACGGTATTGTTGGCCTGATATCGTGCGAAGATATACTGGATAAAACGCACATAGGAATCTGGCCAACCGTAGTATTTGTACCAGCAGAGCCCGGCATCGCGCCGAGAAACTTCGATGAACGGGATGAATCCATTTGCATTGAGGTAGTCGATCTTCCGATCGAGATACTTGAAGTACTCAGGATTGATTCGATCCATGTCAGGAAATTCATTTTCGTATCCAGGCACTTTGCCCGGGAAGAAAAACGGCCGCCCTCCTTCATTGTCCATGTTCTTGGCACTGCCCGTTCCGAATTCGAGCCATGCAGAACGAACGGTTGTTTTTGCTGAATCATCCATTACGATATGCCAGGATTTCTTATCAGTTATCCAATTGGGAAATGCGGAAATGACATTAACAAAATTGTAACCCTGTGCCTTGCGGTAACGTACGTAATCTTTGAATCCAGCCATAGGTCCGATAGGACGTTCATTGTTGTCATCATACCAACGAAACCGATTGGCCCCGACAGAATACCATGTATCGCCGATGATGAAAAACGGAGTACCGTCGGCATGCTCCAACGCATGTTGGTTCGCTGTCGCTCGCAGAAAACCATGCCGCAAGGGATTCTCGGTTTTTTCTGCCTCGGTCCAATCAACTGCTGCGAAGGATCCCGACTTGTTGGCCAATCCCGGGTCTTCCGGACTCGATCCGCTTTTCCAAGTCCAAGTTCCAGGCTGCGTGGCTGCAAGGCGCAAATGAAATGTCTGACCGCCATCCCAGAAACCATAAATCCGTTTGTTGAATCCAGGCCCGGTGAGATCTATCCAGACAATGACATCGACATATGCATTCTTGTAGGAATTCGCGGCAGTGAAAGTAAGTTCTTGCTTTTCCCATACATGCACCAAATTTGAACCAGCCATGACGGGACACAGAGCAAACACTATGGCAATCAGCGGTTTTTTTAGAAATATCATCTGCATGCCTCCTGTCCGTTATTAAATGATCTTACGCAGAAAACCCTGATTTATAAATCATAATGAGAACTACTCAATTCATCTCCCATTTTTCTCCTTCCTGCCTGCGGCAGGCAGGCTTGGTAAGGAGAGGATATGGGGAGGTCATGTTTTTTTAGGAATAAAGCTCAACTGCTTGTTGTTTTTCACTTCATGCGTAACATGAATTATTAAATCATTTTTGATATTCTGTATTCAAAGTTATTCATGATTTTTCTATTTTCTCATGTTGATGTCGAGTGGTGATCATACACTAGATCGGATGCTCTGTATGACTACTCTGTCCACCGCGTACTGTCTCCGTTAGAACTCCACATCAAATTTGTGGGACGTAAAATGAGAATATTGCTCTATGCCTTTCACTAAAAAGTATCAGGTAGAGAATACCTTATGGTGTTCAAACAATTTCTCTTTCGGTTGATGGTGATAATACAATTTTATAAAGAGCATAATTTACACATTCCACAACTCCCTTCGATGAATCGACGACTGTGTAATCAAAATCAAAAAGAATGGCTCGATAATTTATATCCATAGTATATTGCTTTCTCTAACCGCCTAACAACCGTCAGAAAAACTCGAGAGCGCTCAAAATATTACTTCCGGAATCTCATTCTTATGGAGCTTCTACAATTACAATTTCATACGGTTTTATCGTAAGAGAGATGTCTTTCAAAATGGGACCTTTAAATTGTACAAATGCTGTGTCCTCTTTCATAGTGAGCTTTTTACCATGGAGAAGTTCACGCCAACCGGAAGTTGCAATATTTTCGGTGAATCGTAATGAAACGGGCGCTTCTTTATCTCCCATATTATAGAGAACATATTGCTTCTGTCCGAACAAGTAGCTCCCAACATTTCCAGGACTTTGTAAAGTAAATCCGAGTTCTTTGCTGAATGCCCTTCGTATCATATCAAGCACTCCAGTCGGAAGACGCTGCAAGTCATAACTGTTATCAGGCATGTTAAGAACATAGATTGTTCCGTTCAGGTACTGTGTTCTCAAGAATACCGCCATATCGTAATCCTCTTCAACAACTGCCACATCTCGGACATACGGCCATGTTGTTGTTTCAATGCGGGGGAATGTAAAAGATTTATCGGACTTGATAATTTTGTCGTCCCATCCTTCCCGAATACGGAATTCTGAAGATGTAATTGATCCGCCATGGGGAATCAAGCTGAATGTATTTTTGAATTCACTGTTTTCTAATTTTTTCCAGAGAGCCCACGTCATAAACACATCATGCCCGTCCTTTAAACGCTTGATCATTCCACTCGCAAGTTGTGGATCCTGAAGTGAATGTAAGGTGAATATCGCATTCTGACTCTCCGTTGGGAATTCTGCAACCGGTGTGAGCGGAATTCCAACCATGCCAAAATAACCGAAAATATTATATTCTCCTGTAGAACCGTACGGAAGATAAATCGGAACTCCGCGGGAAGATCCTTTCAGCATTCCGGCAACCTTGTCAAACTCAGGAAGCACTTTTACAAAATTAGGGTATACATCACTCGATGGATTGGGCGGATACAGCTGATCTGCACACCAAAGAATGATCTCAGGTGTTTGAGCCATAACGGCTTGCCAGACCTGAGCATTGTAATAATTCGATCCGCCCTTCATTCCATAATTATCCAGCCAGGAACCAATCCACTTTGACGGGGTCACACTCGCCCACCATTTCTGAAAAATATAGCCGCTGTAAATCGGGATATGCTGATCTTGAGTTTCCGAGATGCGTGTTTCTATTCCCACCGCCATTTTATCATAGAGAAGAGTTTCATTGTACACATCATAACCGTTTTGCCTGTGTCCTTCATACCAGTTGGGGTACTTTATGATAACATTGACACGGGGATTTACTTCCTTAGCAGGATTGATGATATACTGTTTTGACTTTTCTACAATCAATTTTGTACGATAATCAGCCCAACTTAGACTTCCTCGATCTGCTAAACATTTTTCACACGTGCAAATGGTAAAGAGCCAGTCATCAAGAATAATTTCATCAAATATCGTGGCGAGTGAGCGCATTCGTTTTTCCAGCGTTGCCATGTCTTCCGGATTATTGTAACACATTGGCCCGCCTTTTTCCGAAACTGGGACCATTGCACCTGCAGTTTTTATACCCATGGCATGAAATCGCTCGGATATTTGCTTCATGAGCGAGATCTCTTCGTCTCCCCGGCTATTACCTTCAAGGTACGCCTTCTCAATTTTTACCGGCGCAAAATATGACATGGTTTTTTTAAACTTAGCGTCATCTGAAAGAAGGCGTTCCAAATCACGGTGAGTGAAAAAGATCGCATACTTCAAATTCTTCCATCCTTGACGGGATTGGCAGAGGGCAGAATTGAGGTTCATAAAAAGAATAAACCCCAGAACAATAGTTCCAATAGTAAAGAACCTGTGACCGCTATATTTCATTTTCACTCCTTTGTTTTATACATACGTAGCATATATATTTCATTGTATACTCTATTTGTTGTCAAATCCTTCAGCGATGACAATCGGCTGCTCACCGCGTGTATCCGCTACCTGTATTGCCGACGTGATGATTCGTTTTTCTCCAGGCATAAGAGAAATATAATTATCACTGAAAATGACTGGCAGCATCCGTTCTTTGCTTCTCCTCCCAACGACATTCAACTTCACCATCAATGCTGGATGTTTTGTTTTATTGATCAATGTTGTTGTTATATGCAATTGATTTCCTTTCCGTACGACTTTTGTGTTTGTCTCTAATTTCACTTTCGGAAGATATCGAACGGCCTTGAGATCACCTTCTTTCAATCCGCGCCAGTAAAAATTTTCTGAGAGCGTTAATTTACCCTTTTTTAAAGTCAGTCGTATAAAATAGACACTGCTTAAATCAGCGGGATATTCCATTTTATAACAGAGAATAGTATGGTCTTCAGGACAATCGATAACGGTTCTTTTCTTGAACTTTACTGTACCGTCTATATTGAGGATTTCCATTATCGCAGTAAGCTTTGTTCCACTCGAATTCCTGTAGTTGACAACCTCTATACTGTCGCTTAAAGGATTCCATTGGATATGCAGCGGTTCGCATGCTTTCTTACAGCCAAAATATGCGGCGGTCGGTTCAAAATAGTAATCATACGTCTGCCATACCATCGAAGGCCATGCCGAATGGCTCATCCACAACAAGAGTCCCATCCTGTATTTGCTTTGTGCTTCGAACATTGCACGGTATCCCTGATAGTTGATCCACTGCGCAAGCGAGAGCCATTCTTTGAGATCATTCACAGTACCAAAATTGTCAGTTATTTGCTGAATGAAAGACGATCCATATTGAGCGCTTTCCAGATTAAAATCATGCACACCCCAGAACCGGTCAATCGGCCACAAAGCAGAATCGGGAATCATTCCCTTCAAGCTTTCATACGAAACCATATTCGGCATTCCCATTTCGCTATGTAATCTTTCTGTTGCCCTTTTTTCAAAATAGAATTTTACAGGCATTGCTCTATACGGTCCGCCTCCGCTTACCACACCGAATGCAGAGTTCGATATGTAATGCACATCAGGATGTATCTGCGCCAAAGCTTTTCGTATCGCCAAATCTAAAACATCCGGAGGGTTGCCTTCGTTCCGTCCGACGTATAATGCAAGCGAAGGATGATTTCGAATTCGCTTGACAAAGTCATCGACGTTCTGCATAAACATTGTATTGTTGTCCGGATTAGGGCCATCTACAGGATTTGCCAGCCAGAAATCCTGCCAGATCATAATTCCGTAACGATCGCACGCTTCATAGAACTCATCGTCGGCAGTTTGTCCCACCCAGTTTCTTATCATCGTGAAATTCATTTCTTTGTGATATCGTACCGCAATATCATACTCTCGCGCACGATAGCGAAGCATCGATTCGGAAAAACCCCAATTGCCTCCGAAGCCGATAAATCGTCTGCCGTTCACCCAAATTTTTAAAACTCCGCCGTCTTCGGAATATGACATTTCTCTAATGCCGGTCTTGAAAGTCTTCGAATCTGATATTCCGCCGTCTGCTGTAATAAACCTAAACCCAACATCATAAAGGTTTTGGTTACCATATCCGTTCGGCCACCACAGCTTGGGATTTTTCAGTCGTAACGACGAATGTGTCGCGGAATTTAACTTTATGCTTTTTGTTTCCAATGCATTTAGTGTCATCGGTTGTTCAAAATGTACCGTGCCGAATGTACCGCGTATTATTCCAGATACATTGTTTGATGTATGATTGCGAAGAGTCAGCGCGATTGTGATATCCGCAGATGTCGTGTCAGGAAGAGGCAGGTCGGTTGTAACGAACGGGTCTTCAATAGTAACAGGTCCGGTGGCTGAAAGATACACATCGTTGTAGATGCCGGTATTTCGTCCGCGGATAGTTGGAATCCAGTCCCAACCCACAGATGCGTGGAAGGTCGGATTATCTGCGCCGA
>Ga0182021_10009465_pt1 | contig 11550 bp, 12 predicted proteins | sample 612E3MmetaG_FD_120493 | JGI IMG/M metagenome (GOLD analysis project Ga0182021, IMG submission 120493) | Permafrost microbial communities from Stordalen Mire, Sweden - 612E3M metaG (Illumina Assembly) | ecosystem: Environmental > Terrestrial > Soil > Wetlands > Permafrost | place: Sweden...
ACGCAGGGCATTCGCCTTGTCAGATGAAACCGGAAACAAGGCCCCGCTGTTGCTCATGCCTCATCCTCATCATCACCGGCCTCGTCTTCTTCGCCATCGGTCATCCGCACGTCCTCCCAAAAACGATCCCACGCCTCGCTGGTCGAGGTCAGCGCGATGGCCATGCCCGGCGACAAGCTGCCCTCGTGGCTGCCTTCCAGGTCGGAGAAACAACGCACGACCACGCCCACGGCAAACACCATCTCGCCGCGCGGGCCGAGCACCCGCACGCGCAGCAAGGTTCCCACCCGTCGCGTCTCAGGGGACGCCAAGAAGAGGCCCCCCCGGCTCACGTCCATACTGCGGCCCAAGAAACTGCTGACCATGTCCGCAAGCTGCAGCCGCACCTGGATCGGATTGCGCCGCGAGGCGCGACGCTCTTGCACGACTGGCGAAGCGGGTTCCTTGGGCGACACGTGCGCTACTCCGCGGGCGGGCTGGCGGCGCCACTGCCCTTGCTGGCGTCCGCAGATCGGCCAGCCAGAACCTCTTTCAAGAAACTCTTGGCGTCCTTGTCCCACGCATCGCCGAAGGTCTGTGCGTAGCCCACCGCCTCCTCGCGGCTGCCGGCTGTGGCTGCGCCAAGGTTGGCCGCTGACGAGGGGACGCGACCCAGCAGCGCAGCGCCGAAGTGGGAATTGGCGGCAAAAGCCTGCAGCATCGCGGCCTGCGCCGCAGCCCGATCACCCGCGGCAAAGTTGGCCAGGCCCAGGCTGAGCAACGCGCGGCCCGCTCCGGCTTCTGACTTGCTGGCCACTTGCAGAACCTGCACCGCATCCGCCGACCGCTTGAGCTTGAGAAGTGCGGCGCCAGCGATGAGACGAGCCTCGGTTCCCACCGCGCCCTGGTCCACCGCATACACGCGTTCGAGATCTACCACAGCATCCTGGTAGCGTTCCTGGTCAAAGGCCAGACATCCGAGAGCGTGGCTGGCACGTAGATACGCCTGTGCCTCCTTGCGGGAAAAGGCGTCCTTGGTGCCCGACTCGCGCAGCTCGGCCGCCAGTTTTTCGGAGATGCGCAGGACCTCGTTGAACTCCTTGCGCGCAGCATCCTGATCGCCCGAGCGCAGGCGCGCCAAGCCGATGGCGACCAGGGCGTCGGTCCAGTCGGGCCGCACGGCAAGGGCGGCGCGAAACTCCTTCTCTGCGGCCGCCGGCCTGCGCTGTTCAAAAAGCCGCCAGCCCGAGGCGAGCAGCTCTTCAGGGTCAGGCGCCTGGGGGGGCGACGAGACGGCCGCCTCGTCGTCGGCCAGGTGGCACTTCTTGTACTTCTTGCCGGAGCCGCAGAAGCAGGGATCGTTGCGTCCGGTACTAGCCAGACGGGCGTGCGCGGCTTCGACCTTTTCGTTTGGTTGGGTCTTCGTGGGATTCGCAGTCACGGCCCTAGTCTACCGATCACGGCCGCTATTCGACAGGAAGAAGTCACCTACCTGCTGAATGGACTCAACCGGGTGACTTCTGCCTGCAAGCGCGCGAGCACGGCCTTGTCCACGTCAGACAGGCGAACCCCGAGTCGGTGCTCTTGTTTGGCCACAACCTTGCCCTTGCCGCTGAAGAGCGAATGACCTTCGAAGCTCTCGATCACCACATCAAAAACCGCGCCCAGGGACACGTTCTCCTCGCAGGGAACCACGAATCCGCCCAGGCGGATGTTGAGCAGCGGGTTGTTGGTGAAATAGCCCACCGTCGCGGGCGTTAGCTTGATGTGCAAGTCGCGCCCGCTGACCAGCAGGCCGGGTTGCAGCGTGGTGGCGCCGCGCAAAGCGCTAAACCGGCCTGACCCCGGCGGGCCAGGGGATGGCACCCCGGCGGGCGTGCCGGCAAAGTCGAGCGAAACCACCGACGATCGGCCTTCCTCTTCGTTGACCTGAACGATGCGATCAAGAAATCTGCGGGCTTCTTCGTCGAGCTCGCGGAAGCGCACGCCCATACCCGCGTTCGGCGTGCCGGTGACGCGCGCAACCTCACCTTTGCCCCGCAGCAGCGACAGGCCGTCGGCCAGCGCCAGCTCGAAGTCGATGATGGTCCCCACCGGTCGCGGATCAGCACAAGACAAGAACATGCCGGAACGGCTGATGTTGACCGACTGGGTCTCGTGAAAATCGAGGATGCTTTCATAGCGGATCTTCACCGGTACGCTGACCGCCACCCGGGGATCGCGCGCTTGCTGGTCAACCCGCAACACGCCGCTTTCCGGCACGAAAAAGGAGCCCGTCGTCCGCCGCACGGGCTGCTCGCTGGCTATAGGAATGGCCCCCGTCGGGCGGCGCCACTTGTCATCAGGCATGGCGAGCTGTCATGACTTGGGTGCCACGAACTCGGGCGGGTTGTGGCCACCCGTGCCGAAGAAGAACTGCTCGGCCTGTTCGAGGAGAACCTGCTGTCCTATAGCCGAGGTTAGGTCGAGGCGGAACTCGTTGACGATCCGCTTGGAGTACTCGATCCACTCCATCCATGCCTGCTGCGAGACATGATCGTAGATCCTCTGTCCCAGCTCGTTGTTGAACGGCTTGTAGACCACCCCGGGCAGGTCCTGCCCGAGTCTTGCGCATCTGACCGTGCGGGGCATTGGGTGCGACTAGTCTCCTCAACGAATGATTGTAGCACCATCGTCCGCCACCATGTCGGCATCGTCCTTCCGCCCGGCCCGCCCCGACTCCCCGTTGCCCAGGGGAAATGAGAAAGGTCCCGAGCACCCGGTCGACCAGCTACCGTTGCTCCCTTCCGGGCCTGGCGGGGTTCGCAAGTGTTCCGTCACCCGGGACCAACTTTCCTTTTGGCATAGCCCGCGCCCGCACGCCAGGGGGATCTGCTTTCGTCGCAGCTACGAGTAACACTCCTGCGATCCGAACCTCTCGGCTTCTCCTGATTCGCGGTCTTCTCCCGGAGGGGGTGGCACCGTCACCCGCGTGACGACGTCACGGGTCGCGGGGCTGAGTGGCTCGCGCACGTGCGAGCACGGGCGGCCAGTGCGTGTGATACATACCCTCTGCGGCCGCCCAGGAGGTTCCAGGCCCAAGCGAAATCCGCCGATAACACGGGGTGGCGGCTTGGGAGTAGAATGGTTGCCGGAGGCCGAGGTGCACCGAAGCATTTGGACACAGACGAGCGGACGGTCGAATCGCAGATTGGTCGCGCTCACTGCCACGTTCCTGCTGATAGGGGCGATCACCGGTCAGGCAAAACCCACTTTGGCGGCGGGGACCGGGCTGTCGAAGCCCAAGCCCGTGCGCAAGACGCCAACGCCGCAGCCAAGACCGGACCTGGTCGCAGCCAAGCAGGCTTACGAGGAAGCCCTGCGCGCCTTCAACCTGGGCCAGTGGGACGAGGCTGTCGCTGGGTTCCAGAAGTCTTACAAGTTATCAGGCGACGCCGCCCTGCTGTTCAACGTGGCGCAGGCCCAACGCCAAGCCGGTCACGTCAAGGAAGCCATCATCGCGTACAAGGCTTTCCTGCGCGAGAAGCCCGAGACGCCCCACCGCGAGATGATCGAGACCAAGCTCAAGGAACTGGAGTCCGGGGCTGACGCCAAGACGGCCGCGAAACCGGTGGATTCGCACGGACAGCCCGACCGGCTGACCGGCATCTGGGAAGACCCGTTCGTGACGCCGTCCGCGCCACCGGCTGAGGCGACACCGGTGGTGGCGCCAGCCGCTGCGCCCGTGCCCGCGCCGCCGGTGGCCACGCCCGCCGCGGCAGAACCCGCGCTGCCGGTCGCGCCAGTGGCCGCGGAACCAGCAGCCGCCACGGAAGTGGTCCCGCCGCCATCGGCGGCGAGTCAAGAACCGACACGGGCGCACGAGGCTGCCCTGGACCTACGCCGAAGCCCGCCAGCGAGGAAACCGTCGCCGCGACCGGGTCCGGCAGCCGCTGGTGGCTTTGGACCGGCATCGGCGCCATGGTCGCCGCCGGCATCGTGACCGCGGTGATCCTGGCGACCAGGGGTCCGCAGCGCGACGGGACGTGTCCTCCAGGCTTCGACGGTTGCTTGCAGGTGGGAAAGTGACCGCCATGCGACGGCCGTTCCTGTTCGTGCTGGCAACCTTGTGCGCCCTCGCCGGTTGCCGCGGGAAACAACGGACCATGTTGGTGGTCGAGGTGGACAGCAGCCTGGCCGTGCCCGGCGAGATGGACAAGGTCGATGTCGCGGTCAGCGCCAACGGGAAGACCCAGCACATGCTGTACCCGCTGGTCGACGGTTACGCTTTGCCTCTGTACACGGTTCTGGTCGAAACGACCGACATCGCGGGTACCCTCGACATTGTGGCAACCGGCCTGCTCAATAGCATTCCCGTGGTGAGCGAGGAAGCTATCGTGGGTTTCGTAGAAGGGCAATCGAGGTTGCTTAGGCTCTTTCTAGCGGCCGAGTGCCGTAGTGATCAGTGCACCGACCCAACGAAGACCTGCACCACGAACGGGGCGTGCGTGGACAAGGTGCGAAACCCCGGCGACCTGCCCGTATTCGACCCAGGAACGATCCGGAAGCGAGCCGACGCCGGGTCAGCAGAGATTGGTGACGCCGCGCCGGCTGGCGATACAGCCGTTGACACATGGAAGTCTGAGACAGGGGCGGAGCGCCCCGCAGATCAGGCGGCAGCGGTCTTTGGTCGGGACGTTCCACCTGAAGTTCAAGCGGACGTGGCAGTAGTGCGACTGGGGTTAGACGCGGCACCGGACTTTCAGAGACCCTTGCCAGATGTCGCCCCCCCGTCGGCGGACGCGGCAGCCGACCAGCAACAGACTTCCCCAGACGTGGTACTGCCAAACCCCGATCGTTCTGTTCTGCCCGACACGATGCCACCGCCACACGACACAGCGCCACCGCCGCCCGACACACCATCGGTCGCCGACGCATCTTCAGATCTGGCGTTGGTCCCATACGGCCTCACCGTCAGCAAGACAGGAACGGGCGGGGGCTCCGTTACGTCGTCGCCGGGCGGCATCGTGTGTGGCGGCACGTGTTCCGCTAGTTTCACGGCCGCCACCGTGGTCACGCTGACCGCCGTCGCCGATTCAGCTTCCGCGTTCACGGGCTGGTCTGGCGCGTGCAGCGGGACTGGAGGAACATGCTCGGTCACGGTGGATGCGGCAAAGTTGGTCACCGCCAACTTCAACCTGGTCCAGTACAGCCTAACCGTCAGCAAAACCGGCGCGGGCGGTGGAGGCATAACGTCGTCGCCAGCCGGGATCAATTGCGGCGCGACGTGTACGGCCAGTTTCACAACGGGCGCCATCGTGACCCTGACACCCGCCGCTGACGGGGCATCGACATTCACCGGATGGACCGGCGCGTGCAGCGGGATCGGCCCATGCACAGTGACCATGAACGCAGCCAGCTCGGTCACCGCCAATTTCAACGTGGTCCAGAACGGATTGAACGTTGCCAAGACCGGCACTGGCGATGGGACTGTCACCTCGTCGCCCTCGGGAATCAACTGTGGCCCCACGTGCTCCTTCAACTTCGCCAGCGGCACCGTGGTCACGCTGACGGCCGCGCCCGGCGGAACGTCGACGTTCACGGGCTGGTCAGGCGCATGCAGCGGGAACGGTCCCTGCACCGTAACCATGGGTTCAGCCAGTTCGGTCACCGCCAATTTCGACGTGGTCCAGAACGGATTGAGCGTTGCCAAGACCGGCACTGGCGGTGGGACTGTCACCTCGTCGCCCTCGGGAATCAACTGTGGCCCCACGTGCTCCTTCAACTTCGCCAGCGGCACCGTGGTCACGCTGACGGCTGCGCCCGGCGGAACGTCGACGTTCATGGGCTGGTCAGGCGCATGCAGTGGGACTGGTACCTGCTCCGTGACCATGGACACCGCCGAGTCCGTGTCGGCCAATTTCAACGTGATCCAGTTTGGCCTGGCAGTCAGCAAGAATGGCACGGGCGGTGGGACTGTCACTTCATCGCCTTCGGGAATCAACTGCGGCGCGACATGCACGGCCAGTTTCACTACGGGCGCCATCGTGACCCTGACACCCACCGCTGACGGGGCATCGACATTCACGGGCTGGTCGGGTGCGTGCAGTGGGACCGGCCCATGCACCGTGACCATGGGTTCAGCCAATTCGGTCACCGCCAATTTCGCTGCCGTGCTGTACAGTTTATCCGTCAACAAGGCCGGCACCGGTGGCGGAACTGTCTCGTCATCGCCTTCTGGTATCGCCTGCGGGAACACATGTTCAGCAAGCTACACCAGCGGCACCGTCGTCACTCTGACAGCCACCCCTGACGGGACGTCGACATTCACCGGATGGACTGGCGCATGCAGCGGGACCGGAACGTGCAGCGTAACGATGAGCGCGGGCCAAACGCTTACGGCCAATTTCGGAGCGCTATACACCCAGATTTCCGGTGGCTCGTCTTATGCCTGCGGGCTGAGGATCGACGGTACCATCTACTGCTGGGGCGAAAGCGGCTCCGGCCAAAACAACACGTCGCCGTCGGGCACCTTCTCCTCCGTCAGCGCGGGCTATAATTTCACGTGTGGTCTAGAGACAGACAGCACCGTTGCGTGCTGGGGCGCTCTAGAGGACAACTACGGCCAAGCCACGCCACCGTCGGGCACCTTCTCCTCCGTTAGCGCGGGGTTTGACTTCACGTGTGGTGTGAAGACAGACGGCACCGTTGCCTGCTGGGGCGTCCCAGGTAACGACTACGGCCAAGCCACGCCGCCTTCGGGCACCTTCTCCTCCGTTAGTGCAGGATTTGAGCACACCTGTGGTGTAAGGACCGACGGTACTGTCGCCTGCTGGGGGAACAACGGCTACGGCCAAGCCACGCCACTTTCAGGCACCTTCTCGTCCGCCAGCACGGCTTCGTTCTCCACGTGCGGTGTGAAGACTGATGGCACCGTTGCCTGCTGGGGAGTAACCGATCCTTCATTGGGCGCCCCCGGCGTAGTCACGCCGCCTTCGGGCACTTTCTCGTCCATCAGCGCAAGCGGGCATGCCGGGGGCTCTCACACATGCGGAGTGAAGATGAGCGGCACCATCGCCTGCTGGGGCGCCAATACCTATGGTCAGTCCACACCGCCTTCGGGCACCTTCACCTCCGTGGGCACGGGTGGGATGTTCACATGCGGGGTGAAGACCGATGGCTCCTTGCTCTGCTGGGGCTACTACCCATGAGACGGTGGCCCCGCAGGGGGTATACACTGGAACTCTACAAGAGGGGGAATTCCCGTGCATGAGGACCCATTTGTTCAAACCCTTCACGTTTTAGAAAACACGCTGACGGCGAGCCACATAGCGGTCTTTCCGGTCTGGTGCTGGCTGCCTCCTCACGACGAGGACGAACTGCAGAAGAAGCTCGCTCCGGAAGCTGACGACTTCAGCTACGTCCCGGTGCGGGCCGTCGATGGGAGAGTACGGCACGTTGTCTACCGGGGGCGCATGGAGGGAAAAGGCGGGCCGGTGGCATACACCCGGGAGCGGTTGACCAGTGGCGATGTCGTCAACGCGCGCACGCCGCTCAAGGACACCATCGAGGCACTCGGAGGCCGGGGCTTTCTACTCGTGCGGTCGCCGAAGGGTGGTCACCGGGACGCTACTCTGGGGATCATCACGCGCGCCGACGTCCAAAAGACGCCGGTGCGTCTCTTGTTGTTCGCGCAGCTCATCGAGATCGAGACGCGCCTGCGCCGGGGACTCGCAGGCACGAAATGGAACCAGCGGGACGAATGCAAGAAGGAACGGTCAAGCGCGGAGAGGCAAAAGGAGCGGTGCAAAGGCGACACTCTGGACGCGCTTGAGATCTACCTCGGCATTGGTGAACTCCTGCACGTCACGCGCAAAGTGGGCACGAACCTACTTCCCGAGTTGAACGACGCGGAATTCACGCGTCGGGTAGAGCACGTCAAGAAGGCCCGAAACCAGGTGTGCCATGGTCTGGATGTGCGTGGGAACCACGGTTCACCCGCGACGCCGGCCAGCCTGAGCGAAGCCTTTCGCATCATCGAGGAAACCATGAAAGCCGTGTCGCGCCTCGGAGATCGCCGACGCTGACCTGGACGCCCCACTCGGACGTGTAGTTGCATTCCCAGGCGGCTTGCGCGCGCCAAGGCACCTGACATCAACGTCGTCTCGGCGACGTGGCGCCTGTTCAGTGCGAGCCGCCGATCCTTTTGTAGAAATGGTGCCCGTTGGGGCACAGATAATAGTCGCACTGGCCATCGCTATTCTGGAAGGTGCCAGGCTTCCCGCACGTCGGGCATGGCGGTGTTTCACTGGTGTTCTGAGGCATCGACTCGCTCCCCTTTCCAAGGGTCTTCATTGTACCGCTGGTTCTATAATATAGGGGGTGTGCAGCTCCGCGAGGCCACCGCGGCTCCGCGCCGAGCTGGGCGATCACGACGCGTCGCACGTCAGCGGTGAGGTCCAACGGTCAGTAGCTCCCTCGCACGCCGATGTCCTCCATGGTCGAAGCCGAATCGGATGACATTGAAGTAATATCACACTCATGTCATAGTTGGGTCGTGGCAGGCGAACCACCAAAGACGGAAGTGATTGCCACGGACGAGTTCGTTTCGTGGTGGAACGCCTTGCCCGAGAAGGAGCACGATGCGGTTCGCGACGCGGTCGAGCTGTTGGAACAGTTCGGGATCAACCTCCCGTTCCCGCATTCGAGCGCTATCGAAGGGACCAAGTTCAGGGAGCTGCGACGCAAGAGCGGGAAGCACCAGCTTCGCAGCATCTATATCTTAGACCGCTTTCGTCAGGCCGTGTTGCTCCTCGGAGGGGACAAGCTCGGCATCAAGAAAGAGGTCTTCTACTCGAAGATCATCGACCGGGCCGAACGCATCTGGAAGCAGTACCTACAAGAACAAAAGGGGACACCATGAAGTTGCATCGGTGGGCTGACATCAAGAATCAGGGAATGACGCCCGAGAGGATCGTGCGCTCGAAGGCGCGTGTCGCCAGGGACGCCTTGGCCATTCGTCTGCGCGCCGTGCGCGAGGCCGCTGGAATGACGCAAGCCGAGCTGGGGAGGCGGGCGACTCTGTCGCAGTCCCAGCTTTCCCGGCTTGAGCGCAGCGCGAATGTTGAAGTCAGCACGCTCGCACGCTACGTACACGCTGCGGGCGGCCGTCTGGAAATGTCCGCCACTGTGAAGGGAAAGCGACTGACGATCTTGTCGGAGAAGGAAGTCCGATAGCAACCACCGAGCGAACCATCAAGGAAGTGTCGCGGGCACCGTCCGGTGGCACGACTTCCACCTCAGCGAATTCCCTCGCGTTTGAGGAAGTCGACGTAGTACTCAACCGGCTGCCGTTCGAGCAGCTCGCCGCGTTCGATGGCATCTTCGCACAGCTTGCGCAACTCGCCCACCCGACGCGAGGGCGGAATCGCGAAGGCGTCCATGATGGCATTGCCCACCCCAGGCGGCAAAGGCGGCACGCGGGCATCGAGTTCGCGCACCGCCGCGATTCTTTGCAAGAGCGCCTCGATGTTGCGGGCCGCTTCCTGGCGCCGACCCGGCCGTGCTGATGTGACGTCGGCCCGCGACAGCTCGACGAGCTCAGGGAGTGCGTCTCCCATCTCGTGATCAAACCGGCGCACGGCTGCGTCGGTCCATTCCGATTCGTAGGCATTGGCACGCAGATGGTTGACGATGAGAAAATAGATACGCTTGCGCTCGGTGCGGGCAAAACCCAGTCGGCGGGCCAGGGCATCGAACAAGCGCGCACCCACCTCGGCGTGGCGGTGGAAGGTCACTTTTCCGTCGCTCAACATGACCCGGGTGTCCACCTTGCCGATGTCGTGCAGCAGAGCGGCCCAGCGCACGATGGGCTGCGCCGGTGACTGCATGAGCACCTGCTTGGTATGTTCCCAGACGTCCTTGTGCCGGCGTCCTGCCTCTTGCGAAAAGTTCACCGTCGCGTCCAGCTCGGGCAGTACCTGCGTAAGCACGCCTGCCTCGTGCAGCCACTGCAGGCCGTCGTCGGCGTGCGGGGCCGTGATGAGCTTCTCCAGGGCGCTGCGCACCTGATCCGGCGGCCACGATCCCACCTCGACCGCCGCCACGCGCGCTGCCTCGGTGATTTCCGCGGGAAGAGAGCCACCGCTTTCGGCCAATCGACAGGCAACGTCGAGCACTGCCGCGGGCGTGGCGCCAGACGGCACGGAACTTCGCACCATCCGAGTCTCCGTCCTAGTGCGGGCTGATCTTCTTTTTGTCCTGGTCCCACTTCCGCTGCAGGTGGTCCAGGATGGGCTGCGCCTGCTTGAGCCGTCCCTCTAGGGTCTTCTCGCTGATCGGATAGTTGGTGCCGAACTTCATTCCTTCGTCGTAGAGCAGGGTGCCGACTTCCTCGTCGTCGACGAACATGGGAATCTTCTTGCGCGCGTACACCGCTTTGCCCATGACGGCCCAACGGCTATCGAGCCAGGCGAGCAGGTCCTTGCCGCAAGCCCGACCGAGCAGCTCCAATTCCTGGCCGAGACGGCCGAGATCTTCGGCGAAACGTTCTCGGAACGCCGCGGCTCCCTCAGCCCCTTCGGTCAAGATGCGACGCAGGGCCAGGCGAAGGACGAGCACGTCCTCGCTGTGCCGGATGTAGGGCTCGACGTTCCCATCACGGGGCGCAATTATGTGCACTACCGCAGCCGCCGCAAGCTCGCGCGCGCCGTGGTCCAGGTCAGGGTCAGACACCGCTTCGAGCAGAATCTTGAGGTCGAAGGGGAGCGAAACCAGGGCCCGCGCAAGCATCTCGAGGAAACTGCGCTCTTGGTCCTTCTCCATTGTCGTCACGGGGCACCGGGTTCTTGGGGTTGTTCAGCCAGGCCCGCTCGGACCTGGTGGCGGTCAACGGGTGGCATACTACCTAATTCTTTGCGGATTGACAGGGGGGCCGCTACCTCCCCACGCTAGCCGCAGGGGGTCGTGGGTGGGCGCCCCCCCACCGGGATGGTAAATCGGCTTTGAAAACCTCGCCAGCACTTGCCTCTGCCTGCCGCTTGACCGAATCTTGGGTCATGAAGATCACTTTGCGTGAGGCCAGAGACGAGGCGCGTCGTTTTCGTCGAAATGGTGATCACCTGCGCGCCCTGCGCGCCTACCAGAGAATCCTGGCGGCGCTCCCGCTTGACTACGAAACCCGGTTTGCTATCGCGGACGTGCTCGCGGAAGCTGGCCAGACCGATGCGGCGGCCGAAGTCTACCAGAGTGTGGCTATCCACGATCTGCGCGCCGGCCACCCCCTGCCGGCCATCGTGGCCGCCCATGCGCTAGGCAAGCTAGGCCGGCCGGTGGACGACATCCAATCCCTCTTGGTCAGAACCTACGCTTCGGGTTCGCCCCAGCTTGCGCGTTTTGCGGTACGTCCAGCCCCGGTCGATCCGGCGACCATGCTGGAAATCGGGGATATCGCCCACACCAGTTCCCCAGCTCATGTCGTCGAACAGGCGCACAAGACCGCGCTCGATCTCTCGGTTTTCGTGGGCTACCAGGAGCAGTATCATCCGTTGCCCTTCCTGTCCGAGATGGGCCCCGAGTCGTTTCAGGCGGTGC
>Ga0182021_10009466_pt1 | contig 11550 bp, 12 predicted proteins | sample 612E3MmetaG_FD_120493 | JGI IMG/M metagenome (GOLD analysis project Ga0182021, IMG submission 120493) | Permafrost microbial communities from Stordalen Mire, Sweden - 612E3M metaG (Illumina Assembly) | ecosystem: Environmental > Terrestrial > Soil > Wetlands > Permafrost | place: Sweden...
GGGAAGGAGCGCAACTTTGAGCAAGGAAACCAAATTGAGAAAACAAAGTTTCTGCGGAATAATATGACTTGAATGGGCAGAAGCGTACCCTCATTATAACCCGGTTGGAAGTTTTTGTTGCCTTAATACTCCATTGCTATAAAGTTCCGAGAACAAACTGGCAAATTTGTGTAATACTTTAAATCTGACTTGTATTTCAATTGCTGGAAGAGAATCTAAAAAATGTCCCATGTCATTGAAACTCGTGAATTAACAAAAATCTATGGGTCGCTTAAAGCGGTCGATAAAGTAGACATAACGGTGGAATCCGGTGAAATCTTCAGCCTGCTTGGTCCTAACGGCGCTGGAAAAACAACGGTCATATCGATGCTATGCACAATTCTAAAGCCCACATCCGGAACTGCAACCGTTAACGGCTATGACATCGTTAAAGAAGCAAACAAAGTGCGCAGATCAATCGGCATTGTTTTTCAAGACCCAAGCATCGACGACAGGCTGACAGGTCGAGAAAACCTCTACATGCACGCGAACCTGTATGGGGTTCCGGCATCTGAGCAGAAAGACCGCGTAGAACGCATTATGAAACTTGTCGAGTTAGAAGACAGAGCAGACGATTTGCTGCGTACTTATTCGGGAGGTATGAGACGCCGTCTCGAGTTGGGCCGAGGCTTAATTCATCGTCCCAAAGTGTTAATTCTAGATGAGCCGACAGTTGGGCTTGACCCGCAGACCAGAGACCACATTTGGAAGTACATCAAAGAACTAAAAAAAGCTCAAGACTTAACCGTGATATTAACTACTCATTACATGGATGAAGCGGATAGGCTTTCAGACCGCATAGCCATCATGGATCACGGCAAAATCGTTATTTTGGACACGCCTTCAAAACTCAAGGAAAATCTTGAAGGCGACGTAGTAGCCGTTAAAACAGATAATATTGACGCTCTGTCTAAGCTTGTGACGGAACATTTGGGGCTTGAAAAAAAACAAGTCGTTGAAGGCACGCTGGAAATCACCGTCCACAACGGCAAAGAAACTATGCCCCGGATTATGGAGTTAGCTACCCAGAACAAGATTTATGTTGAATCCATACTTCTGCGTGCACCCAACCTCGAAGACGTTTTCTTACATTACACTGGAAAAACTATTCGGGAAGATTCAACTAAGGAATTGCATGGCGCCGCAGCTATACATAGGAGAGCAATAAAATGAGTGAAATCCGTGGCTTCTACACCCTTTGCCTTAGAGAAATCAAACGGTTTTTCAGAGACAGAATAAGGTTGACAAGCAGTTTCGTTCAGCCGATATTGTGGCTTGTAATTTTCGGTGCAGGATTCGGTATGCATTTCGCGATTCCAGGCTTAAGCTATATCCAAGTAATTTTTCCGGGAATTGTGGGCCAGACATTGCTTTTTACCGCGATGTTTATGGGCATAAGCGTAATTTGGGACAAAGAATTCGGCTTCATGAAAGAAGTCCTTGTAGCACCCATTTCTCGCTTTACTATTTTCTTGGGAAAAATGGTGGGCGACAGCACTAGCGCTTTTTTCCAAGGAATCATTGTTTTTATTGTAGGCATGGTTTTAGGTCTCCCGATAAATCCACTTACATTGCTTTTAGCACTGCCAATAATGTTGCTCATCACGTTTGGCATGGTAAGTATTGGCTTAACCCTTGCAAGTATAATGAGCAACTTAGAAAGCTTCGGCGCCATCCAGACATTCATCAATCTTCCGCTTTTCTTTCTCAGCGGCGCACTGTTTCCCCTTAAAGGACCAGGAATCGACCTTCCAAGCTGGTTAACAACAGTTGCCGCCTGGAACCCGTTAACCTATGGTGTTGACGCGTTGAGAAATATTGTTTTAGGCTCAGCGTGGGCTCCTTTCCAAATTCAATCTTTAGGGGTAGACATCGGATTAGTCGCACTGTTTGATGTGATAATGATTTTGATTGGAACGTGGGCGTTTAACAGAATGAAATAGCAAATCGGCTGGCGCGATTCAACAGGTAAATTGAAAAAATTTAAGAAAATTTTTTCTTATTCTTTATTGGTCATTTCGTTTATTTGCTGTTCCATCGCGTGGCCGCGACAGTAAACAACTGCTTTTTTTATGCCCGGAACTGATTTTGCTGCGGCTTTTATGTCTGCTGAAAGTTTGAAAGCGATGGGGCAGAAGGGGCTGGTCGGTATAAATTCCACTGTGACTGTGCCAGGCTCAGTTTCTTTTACGCTTTGGATCATTTGCATTTCTTCAAATGTTTGTCCCGTTTCGGGGTCTTGCACTTTGCCTACTTCAGTGCGTACTTTATCTTCTAAATCAGTCATTTTTTTAAACCTCTGATTCACTGAAAGAAATATGAAGTTGCCTAAACATATAAACCAATTGCAAACATAAAAAAAGCTTAACGGTGACTCGGTTTGACCTTTGATGAGACTTGCATATTCTGCAAAATAGCGCAAAAACAGGCCCCAGCAAGCATCATTTACGAAGATGACTCGGTAATGGCTTTTCTTGACTTACGACCCTTATACGAGGGGCATTCGCTGGTTATTCCAAAGCCGCATTACGTTGACATATTTGATATCCCGAAAGAACAGCTGAACCATGTTTACAACGTAACCAAACAGGTTTCCGCAGCCATCAACAAAGTCACCAACGCCGACGGCATCAGCATAATTCAGCAAAACGGCAAAGCTGCAGGCCAAGACATATTCCACTTCCACGTACATGTAGTCCCAAGATTTAAAGGGCAAAAACTGCCGAATTTCAGCGCCCTAAAAGAGGTTGAAAGAGAAAAACTTGACGTCGTGGCAAAGAAAATAAAGCAAGAGCTCAAAAAAGCCTAAATTTTGTGATGCTTCCTCAAAAGGTGCGTTACGCTCTGAGGCATCATTTTTGGATATTTATTAGCGCGCGTGTTCCGCATTGAATCAAAACTCAAACCTCGAGGCTCAACAACCGCCGCCCAAGGCAACTTAGCCAAAGCATCAAAATACAAACCACGAACAACATGATTATAACGCACTAAATCGGCGACTTGCATGAAACAGCTTAGGGTAAAATTATTATTTAAAATTTGCCAAACACTGAAAAATGCTTTCTTTGTGCTATGGTGGGGGTCTTTTTTGTGCGTATTGGTATCGGCGTGGCTTGCCTATCCGCGTGAGTATGTTGTCTTTGACGAGGTCCACTAGTGCGTGGGCTACGGCTGTGCGGTCATAGTGGAATCCTTTGCGTGCGAGTTCGGTATGGACGTCGTCTAAACCTTTGGGTTTGTTAAACCAGTTTTCTTCCCAGAGTTTTTGGATGATGCCTTTGCATGTTTCTGCCCTGGGCGGCGGGGCGGGGCGTTCGGCGACTTGGGCGAGGTTGGTGTTTTTTAGGCGTTCGGTGACTGTGGCGAGTATTCTGTCTACTGCGGTTTGGATTTGGTCGGGCTGAGCTTCGATTTCGAATTCTATGTCGCCGATTTTCATTTTTACGCGTATTGGTGAGTTTTGCTGTTTTTCTGTCAAGTTCTCACTTGTTGCATATTGTATTGTGCAAGATGCACATGCACAATATTTAAATATTTCACCAATAAAGATATTGAATATTGGTGAATCAAGGTGATTGAACAATATACAACCACTAACAAATATAACTTTCCACAACCCACAACCGACACAACCCTCCCCCAACGCTTCCTAGAACAAAGCCTCCACTCACTCAGACAAGTACAACAACCCTTCCAGCTAAACCCCCAAACCCCCCAACAATTCAGCCCAACCGAACAATACCCCTCCAGCATACAGCTAAAACCGCAACCAATCCCCATAAAACCAGACCACCAAGAAACCCTAATCGCCGCCGTAGACACCTCAACGATCAAAATCGGCGAAACAGCAACCGGCATGATAATCGCTGTCCGAGGAGCAATCACCTGGTGCCAAAACCGAGCATACAAATACACACGCCTCGGACCATTCATATTTCACATAACCGAAGAAAACAAAAACGCCCTCTACAATACTCTGGAACACGCCTATTTCAGCACAAGTTACAGCAGCACCCACCCCTCTGCCCCAAACATCATGCAAATGCCCATGCGCCTCGCAAGCCTCCTGGAACGATGGCTACAGACCATGCTTGCCAGAACAGTTAACCACGGCATAATCCTCTTTGACGGCTCCTTAACCTCAGGCACCCTTGACACGCCTGTCCAGCGCCTAAAAGAAATTCTAGGTTACGCAAGGAGAAACAGCAGCATTGTGCTTGCCTTCTCAAAAGCCACGACTCTTAGAGCCAACGGCATCTTGATAACCGAGCAGTTGCCAAACCATGATCCGCCGTACTTGCTTGAAACCATGGGTATTCATTCGAAACCCCCGTTGATTTTGTTGGGAGATGTTTACGTTGCGCGGTTAAACAGGGCAAACTTGGCGTTTCGCGTTGATGTCGACAAGGAAACGCCTATTGAACAGCGGATGGAAGCTATGCAAAAACTGATCGGCAACGACTTGTACACGCAAAGCTACCCCGAAACCCTGCGGCTCTCCCATATCCTCTGCACATTTACCGCCAACGAAGTCTTAGCCATCAAACACTTCATCACCCGTAAATACGGCATACAAATAATCAACCGTCCAGATATGCATCGGCTGCTTTTTGGTCCGTTCGGCTCGGGGGAAATCTACACATGAAACTCTACAAAAAAGAAGGCAACCTCCTGCAAATCATCAGTTTCCACACTGAGAGCGCTGAAAAAGGCGACTACCTCCTTGTTGAGGACCAAGATGCTGCTAAAGCCTTAATCGCCCAAGTCATCGACGTCCAGTTTGCGGCTGTCCCAGGGGTGCTTGAAGAGCTTTTGCGAACCTTGCCTGACGGAGGTGAATCCTTGCAGGGCGAAGACATCGACCCCATGGAAATCGCTCCCCACATCACCTACATCCAAGATGCCAGCTTGCTGATTTGCAAGATTCGGGCAACACTGGAAAATGAAATGCTGAGCCCAAGCAGCAGTTGGCTTCCAAGCCGTTCACAATCCACCATCAAAAAACTATCCATACCCATGCTTATGAAGCTGGCAAAAGTCGATGGCAAGCTCCCCATAATTTTGGGCGGCACCAAAGATTCGTCGCTTTTAACGATTGATGCTTCAGCGATTGACGGCACCTTAAACATTATAACTGGCAAGAAGGGCTGCGGCAAATCCCACTTATCCAAGCTCTTGATGGTTAACCTGGTGGGTTACAAGGCAACAGTCGTTATCTTCGACTTAAACGGCGAGTACACGAGTTTAGGCATGAGTAACGACGGCAAAAGAAACCTGTACTACGACAAAATCCACACGTTAGCACCTGGCCAAAACTTCAAAGTCGCTCTGGAGCAGCTCCACCTAAACACCGTAATGGGCATACTGGTTAACGCGCTGCATTTGCCGGGGACTTCGGCGCGTGAATTTCGCCGGATATGGAAGATGCTTAAAGAGAAGGGCAAATTGAACATGCAGGAGTTGGGCGAGGCGATTCGCGATTTAAACTGCAACCAGCATGTACGCGACGCGTTAGCCTCAAGGTTCCATTCCCTTGCTAACTCGGGCTTCTTCACCGACTGTCCGGGCGAGGCGACGTTGCTGGATGAGAGTATTTTGAAATCCAAGGACGTAGGCGGCGCCATCGTCATAAACCTGAAAAACACCTCAAACATTGACCGCCAAATCGTAGTTGAATATGCGCTGGGAAAACTGGTGGATTCGCTTTCGAATTGGAAGCTGAAAGCGGTTTTTCTCTTCGCGGAAGAAGCACACCTCTACCTGCGCGAGACCTACTGGGATGACATCGTGACGCGCATGCGACACTTCGGCATATTCACCACGTTCATCACTAACCAGCCTGACACAATTCAAGAAACCATTTACCGCCAAGCCGACAACATTTTCCTCTTCAACTTCACCAATGAACACGACCTTGACGTTGTCAGCCGAGCCGCCCGCGTCGACGCAGAAACAGTGCGTTCAATCGCCCACGACCTGCCGCCCCATCACTGCCTCACTTTGGGCAAAGTCGTAAGCGATTTCCCCATTGTAGCCCGGGTCAGAGCATTAGACATCAAAACAATGGGGGAAACAAGACTCTTCTTTAAAGAATAGCCGCTTCCGTGTTTTTTCTAATCTGTTGTGAGAAACAGGTAAAGGAAGACCATGCTTAAAATAAAAGTGTACATTCCAAGCCCGATAAACGTGAAAAAAGGCACGTAATTTAGGAACAAGCTGTACAGTTGAACTTGATCGACGACTATTCGCAAAACAATGTAAAACCAAAAGAGCAGAGTGTATAACCAAAGTGTAGCGAACAAGGCTTTCTTTTTTCTAATAGTCCATCCCTCGACCATCGCAGTTGCATATGAAACCTAATTTCAACCATCCGCATTAAAGAACATTACCCAAATTTAATCCCACCTGAACAGATAGTGCCAGATAGTAAGCTCCTGAGCAAATTTTCATTTTGGGGCCAACCGCAAGCTGGGCAGTTAAGAATTCTTATATAGGTCTCGTTTGTTAGGGGTCAGGAAGGTTTGGGTTTGGCGAATAAACTTGAGCGATTAAGCGGAATTGAAGAAAGAACATTATCATTTTTCATTATTACAAAATTAAATGTTTTATTTATTGGTGAATTTGTATGATTGGAAAATTGGTTATTGAGACAAAGGGGCTTCGAAAGACTTTCATTTCTAAAGAGAAGGGCGGAAAAAAAGAGGTCCAGGCGGTTAAGGGTATTGATCTCACAGTTAACAAGGGCGAAATCTTCGGTTTTCTCGGACCAAACGGCGCGGGCAAGTCTACTACACAGAAAATGCTCTCAACATTGCTCCATCCAACAAGCGGGGTAGCTAAGGTTCTTGGATATGACTTAGCCACACAGCAGGAACAGATTAGGCAGAACATCGGTTGCGTGAGTCAAGCAGGCGGAGCAGACTTGTATTCGACAGGCGTTCAAAACTTAGTCTTACAAGCTCAACTGTACGGTATAGATGCTGTGGCTGCAAAGAAATACGCAGCCGAATTCGTGGAGCGTTTCCAAATGACTTCGTTCATAGATAGACCCGCCATATCCTATTCAGGCGGCCAAAAACGTCGGTTAGACATCACACTTGGAATGATTCACCATCCGCAACTGCTACTTCTTGATGAACCAACATCAGGCCTTGACCCGCAAAGCCGAGCGTATCTGTGGGGAGAAATAAAAAAACTCCAAGCTGAAGGCGTCACCATATTTTTAACCACCCAGTACATGGATGAAGCTGACAAACTCTGCGACACAATAGCAATTATCGATAACGGAAAAATTATTGTAACTGGAACGCCCGAAGAGTTGAAAAGCTCTGTTGGCGGCGATACGATAGTTTTTAGTTTTCAATCAGAGGAAACAGCACGGGACGCTGAAGCTTTGTTAACCGGCAAGGTCGGTACAGAAAGAGTTCAAACTGTAAACAGTTCAGTTCATCTGACCATTAAGGATGGCGAGAAAAAGATGCCTGACCTGCTGCGTTCACTGGATGCAAAAAACTTGGAGGCACAGGGAGTAACGTTGTCCAGACCTAGTCTAGACGGTGTTTTTCTAAAGTATACAGGCAGGTCACTTAGGGAGGATGGCGCAAAATGAAAATGAAGTTGTTGAATGACACCAAATTGATGTTTATTCGTAACATGCAGCATACACTCCGAAGCCCAGTTTTCGTTTTTGCAAGCATGTTTCAGCCCCTCATGTACCTGCTTCTCTTTATGCCTCTCCTCAAAGGTCTTGGCGCCGTACCCGGTTTTTCACAGGGAATAACAGTTGACATTTTCATTCCAGGACTTCTTGTTCTGCAGGCACTATTCGGCACAGCGTTTGTTGGATTCTCACTTATCGACGATATCAGATCAGGAGTTATAGAACGCTTTTTAGTCAGCCCAGTGAAACGCCCAGCGATTCTTTTAGGCAGAGTTCTAAGAGACGCCGTCGTACTTCTACTTCAATGTATCTTGATCACGTTAGTTGCTATTCCATTTGGGCTAAACGTAAACATTTACGGGTTTTTGCTCTCTTTGCTGCTGTACGCTTTAATCGGAATTACCATGGCATCTGTTTCATACGGGTTCGCCCTTATCTTCAAAATTGAAGACCCTCTTGCTCCTACGCTAAACACAATAACGCTGCCTCTTTCCTTGCTATCAGGCATTATCCTTCCTCTCGCACTTGCACCTATATGGCTTCAGGACCTAGCGAAGATTAACCCGTTCTCATACGCAGTCAATGCTACTCGCGCATTATTCACCGGCAATTTTCAAAACATCGGAATCGTGGAAGGATTCGTCGTCATCAGCGCACTTGCAATAGTCGTGTTCCTCTGGGGGTTAAGGTCACTTAAGAAAATGGCATCATAACTAGAATTTAAAAAACCGGGTTAAATAACAAAGGACGAGCGAGCTGCAAAGGAGAATTGACCAAATAATCTCATTACGTGCTTTAGCATTTAGATTGGGACAAGTTTTTGCCCGCAGGAAACAAAATGGCGTCGTAAAATGTCATATACTAGAACGCTTGATTCTTAATAATTACGTGTATGCCTTTGCTGTGATACTATTTGAGGATTCGCTATCTTTATTTACAGTTCCGCTATATTGAGTTGTTAGACATAGGGGACATATAGATTGACTAAGAATCCACAGTCAAAGGATGATTCCTTAGAAGCTTTAGACTTCATCGTGAACGTTCTCAAGGAACACGAAAGAGACCTAGACAAACTAATCAACGAGTTGGCAACAGTCACCGAGCAACTAGGAGACACAGGCGAAATAAGCAATAAAGTGGAAAAAGTCGAAGAAAAAATAAGCAACCTCCAAAAAGAAGTAACAAACCTAGTCACCTACGTTACAAGCGGCTCAGCCAACGCGCTCAAACAAGCAGTTCCCCAGGCAGTTAAGGAACAACCAAGCCATATCCCAAGCCAAGCGCCAAGTCAACCCGCACCTGCTCCTTCGGTTCAGGGTCGGCCTTCCGTGATTTTGCGGTGCAAGCAATGGGAAGATTTTCAAGCCTTAGCTTTTCATGCTCAAACCTTGTCTTTTTCATATAAGGAAGATGAGAAAGTATTCCAGGCTGACGCGGTTAAGGGCAACCAAATTATCACTTACGTTGGTGCGCTTCCAAAGTTCTCTGCTATATTCAAGGCGGCGTTGTCTAAGCAGCTGGATGTTCCTGAAACAAGCATTTGGGAAGGCATTTTAGCAGTAAGCTAAACCCGATATTACGAATCTTTATTTTTAATTCATAAATCATTTAAATAATTTTTTGATTATGTTGGTCTTAAGTGACTGGAGGGTTAGTTAAGGTTGAAGGCTAATACTCAAGCCAAAAAAACTTTTCCGTTTTCGAAGCCTTCTCCTTTCTCCTCGATGACGGATGGCCCCTGGGTAGCCAACACACAAGACCAGCCCTCCAACACTAAATAATTAAGCTTAAAAAAGCGAGTTTGATTTGGAAAAATTATAAGAAACCGCCAGCAACCCGCTTGAGCGGATAATACGCGGCGTAACTTTTTATACGGCAACCGCAAATAGGAAAGCCAAGCAAGGTGCAAATAGAGTGCCCAAAGTAAAAGTTGCATTAATCGGCGTTGGAAACTGCGCGTCAGCCTTCATCCAAGGTATACAATACTATGGGAAACTTGGGAAACCAGAAAACTGCGTTGGACTGCGTAACCCGGTTTTGGCAGGTTTAAGCCCCAAAGACATCGAAGTGGTTGCAGCTTTCGATATTAATGAAGGAAAAGTCGGAAAAGACCTCTCCGAAGCCATTTTTGCTTTTCCAAACAACGCGCCATAACTTACCGATGTGCCTTCTCTCGGCGTTAAAGTAAGCAAGGGACCGCTGCTTGACGGTTTAGGAAAATCAACTAAAGATATCATGAAGGTAAGCAGCGTAGCTGACGCAAATGTTGCGAAGATTCTCAAAGATGCAGGCGCAGAAGTGATGGTGAATTTGCTTCCAAGCGGAGCCGTAAAAGCAACACAGTATTATGCTGAACAAGCCCTTGCGGCAAAATGCGCTTTCGCCAATGCAACGCCAAACTTCATTGCAAGCGACGCTGCTTGGGCTAAACGGTTCACTGACGCCAGGCTTCCGCTTGCCGGCGACGACTTAGTGGATCAGGTCGGTTCAACCGCTTTGCACAAGACTTTGCTTAAGCTGCTTTCAGATAATGGGGTTAAGATAGATGAGACCTATCAGCTTGATGTTGGCGGAGGAACCGAATCCGCCGACACCTTGGACCGCAGCCGCGATGCTAAACGCCAAATAAAAACTGAATCCGTCGCCGCCGCAATCCCTTACAAAGCGGATATTGTGGCTGGCTCCACCGATTACGTGGATTTCCTGCAGAACAAACGTGACAGCTACTTCTGGATAAGCGGCGTCTACTTCTGCAATGCACCCCTAAAGATTGACCTTAAATTCCAAACTGTTGACGCTCCAAACGCAGGGTCAGTGCTCTTTGACGTGGTGCGCGCCATGAAACGTGCATTAAACCAGAAGCTAACAGGTGCAGTTGAGCCGGTTTGCGCTTACGGGTTTAAGCGTCCACCCAAAATGGAGCCGCTTGAGGTTGCAGAAAAAAAATTTGCAAAGTTCACGGCTTAGCATAACGCAGAGCCGCTAAAACTTTGCTAATTCGCTTATTATTTTCTCTCGCACGCCGTTTTTCTTTAGCGCGTCTTTGAGGTAGTTTATTGTTTTTACGGGGGTCGGGTCTACTCCGTGCAGAACAGCAAGGTAGACACTTGCGAAGTCGCCTATGCAAACCGTCGACAACATCTTTGCCAAAGGGGTTTTGCCCTGCACCTGCAATTCAAACAGTTCCACGCCTGCCTTGCTGACCATCTCCTTGGTGATCTCAATTCGGCTGCGAATCTCGGTGGGCTCATCTTTGTCTCTGATAAAGATTGCGGAGAAACATTTGCCCAGTTCGCCTGCCTGCTCCCAACCAACAATCTCGTTATGGTTAAGCTCTGAGAAAACCTCCCACTTCGCGGGAATCTTGCTGTTCTCATTGAACTGGGTCTTAAAACGTTGAGCTACCCCGCGATAAAAACCAAAGCCATAAACCACAGGAGCAGTTTGCCCGATTCCTAAAGCTAAGGTTTTAGAGAGGTTTTCTTTAGCCGGTTTCGTGGGTGAGTTGTCTTTGCTGATTTTTTCAAGAAGCGCCGTGGCTTCAGTGAGTTCTTCGGAGACGCCTGAAACCAACCCCATTTTCTCCACAACCAAAAGTAGCGGAACGAACAGGTAGGGAAGCGCTGCGCGGGGAGGCATTCCTGCGGGAACGCGCAGATAGGGAATCTTAAGCCTTTCAGCGTTCTCCAGAAGGGCGCCGCCGCTGCTAACGCAGAAAATCATGCATTTCCGCTTCAAAGCGTCAAGAAGAGCCCCCAGCGACTCTTCGGTGTCGCCTGAATAGCTGGTTATTAGCACGAGGGTTTTTTTGCCGGCGTATGCGGGAAGCTGATATTCTCGGTTAACTTCGA
>Ga0182021_10009467_pt1 | contig 11550 bp, 11 predicted proteins | sample 612E3MmetaG_FD_120493 | JGI IMG/M metagenome (GOLD analysis project Ga0182021, IMG submission 120493) | Permafrost microbial communities from Stordalen Mire, Sweden - 612E3M metaG (Illumina Assembly) | ecosystem: Environmental > Terrestrial > Soil > Wetlands > Permafrost | place: Sweden...
TAACGGTGTCGGTTCTGAAAAATGAAAGCGCGGACGATCTGGCAGCCAAAATCCCAGTTCGTCCATCATCATTAGTGCTTTATCACTTTTGTCCGTGACCAATATTATAGGGACGTTCAAATCTAGAGCTAACGCAGCCAGCACAGGCAAGCGTGCAGAACGAGCCAGAGCCAGCCCCGAAACCTGATTACCCACTTTAATTTGGTCAAGAACATCTATGTAAGCGGAATGCTCACGAATGATATCAAGCACTTATTATCCCTTGATTAAAAAGAACCATTAAATTTATTCATCGCGGCGTTCAACCCCTGAATAATGAACTCTTCAGCAGCCTCACCGGCTTTTTGTAAGAAACCCTTCAAAAACTCTTCATCTTCTTTTGAAAAAGACTGCAAAACATAATCGGCCGACTCCATCTGGCCAGGCGGTCTGCCTACTCCCAAACGCATGCGCGCGAATTCCTGCGTTCCCAACCTCTCAATAATAGAACCAACTCCTTTTTGTCCTGCCGATCCCCCTCCCGGACGGATACGAATCGTCCCGAAAGGAAGATCAATATCATCGTGGATCACCAGCAGATGATCCAGAGAAATTTTATAGAAATTCATTAACCCGGATACTGCCTGACCCGAAAGGTTCATATAGGTTTGCGGTTTGGCTAATATGACTTTATTCCCTTTAATATTTCCAGTGGTAATGATGGCTTTGCTTTGGATTTTTTGTGTAGTGAGACTCCATTCTTTCACCAACGCATCGATTGCCATAAAACCGACATTATGCCGGGTTAACCGATATTCCCGCCCGGGGTTCCCCAGACCGGTAATTAAATAAGTATTTTGAGTCGTAATTCCCTGATTTATTTGTTGATGAAGTTTTTCGAAGAGTGCATCCAATAGAAAGCCTACCTGTGAAATTTTAAATAGCGAAACAAGGCATAAATCCCCAAACAAGCAGCCGCTAGAGAACCAATAATTACTCCAGACTTCAGCTCTTTTTGAAATTGAGAATCTGTTAAGGCTCCTGGGTTCGCCGGATAAGGCGTAACTATCACTTCCGGAGACAATGTGATTGTCGGAGTCAGAGTCGGAGTCGAAGGTAAAGCTTCGACAATAACCTGAGTTGGAGTTGATGTGCTTTCAACTGCGGTGTAATTGCGTACCAGAACATGATCCAGCACAGATTCTTTTACATCTCCATCTGAATATTTTACAGACAAGCGGATTTTATAATCACCGTCACTGATCGTGGAAGTATCCCAAACCGCCAGGACATCATTAGTCACAGGCTGCGTAAGTGCGCCAATCAAAAACCAGGTCTCATTATTCGTTTGATCATATGCATACGAAATTTCTCCTGAGACAAATCCGTCTGCCGATGTAGTTCCTTTAATGCTAATATTTCCCTGCAGCACCTGCCCGGTTTGCGGAGAAGTGATCTCAACGGCAGGTATAGCCGCTGTCACAGGTGACAACATGAATAATGGAACGAAAAAGGACAAGAAGGCTTTGATCATGGCAACTAGTAAGTTTAACATGAACAGAACAATCCTGCAAATTTTGCCGGAAAGTCACACCCTTTACTGTCTGTTTATCTGATATGGTTACTTTCGTTTTAATTTTATATCTCAAAGGTATGACTTCAGGCCTACAGACCAATTTTTATAATATGTTATAATTTAAAAATGGCTGATATAAAGCAACTTCCATCTGGACAAAATAGCACCGAGACGAAAATTGAAGAAAAACAATCTCACGGTGTGCAAATCTGGTTGATTGTCGTCATTGCTGTTATTCTTTTGGCTCTCATTGCAACTGCTGTCTTTTTCCTGTTTAGAGCCCCCGCAGCGATTACTACCCAAATACGCGATGTTTTCATTATCTTCATGGCTCTGGAATTTATGGTATTGGGGGTTGCACTTATCATTCTCATCATCCAATTAGCCAAAATGGTTAATCTGCTCCAAAATGAAGTTAAACCCATTTTGGAAGCAACCAGCGAAACAATTGATACACTTAAAGGTACTACTCAGTTCTTAAGCGAGAATCTCGTCGACCCGGTCATTAAGCTCAATAGCTATGTGGCTGGAATTAAAAAGGCTCTCGATCTTTTGAAGATTTTCCGGAAATAACTATCGATTTCAACTAATTGAAAGGAGTAAAACAATGGCTGAACATGATAATGGTTTTGGTACTTTTTTCGCCGGTTTCCTCATCGGCGGTATTGCTGGTGCAGTGGTTTCTTTACTTTATGCCCCACAATCGGGTGAACAAACCCGTGCCGTGATCAAAGAAAAAGCCATCGAGCTGCGTGATAAGACCACCGAAACTTTAGATGATACTTATCAAAAAGCAGAAGATGCTGCCACTGACGCGGTTGAAAAAGCTCAGGAATTAATTCGTCTGGCAGAGAAAAAAGCCGGCGAATATGCTGACCAAGGTCAAGTACTGATCGATGAAACAGTGTCCAAAGTAAAACCGAAGAAAGCAGCTCAGGAATAAATCAATCAGACACCATCCGCAAGATGGTGTCTTTTTTTGTCATAAATATCTTCGTGCCAGATCATAACGTTTTTACAGACGCGACCATCTCTGGCAATGCGGAAATAATATCTCTGGCTAAAACTGAAGCCTCGCAGCCCATTTTCTCCGCCGCGCGTAATCCAGCTTTGGCGTGCATCCAGGCTCCTAAAGTGGCAGCTTCAAAAGGTTGAACACCTTGCCCGATCAAGCTGGTGATCATTCCAGTAAGGACATCACCGCTGCCTGCTTTTGCCAGAGCGGAAGTCGCAATCGGAATAATGTTGATGCGACCGTCAGGAGCAGCGATCACGGTGAGAGCACCTTTTAAAACCACGACCTGATGCCATTTTTGCGCGAAACTGCTGGCGCATGCAATTCGATCTTTTTGTATTTCTTCAGTTTTCAAACCAGTCAGTGCAGCCATTTCACCCGGATGTGGAGTCAAGACCATCGGGCTGGAGATACTCTCAAACCAATGCTGTTGTTTTGCCAGCCAGCGTAAAGCATCCGCATCGATCACCACAGTTGGGATTTTGACAGCGGCATTTGTAGACGTTTCACCAGCCAGAAAGCCAACTTTCCTTCGATCGTTTATCGATGGTTGAAATAAAACTCTGTGCAAGAATCTCTGAGTAGCCTCTTCCGTTCCAATCCCCGGCCCCACTGCCAGGCAATCATAATCAATCACCTTTTTTAAGAATACCTCTGCAGCCGTTTCAGCGATCACACCGTCTTCGTCATCTAGAATCACCCAGGTGATTTCAGGGGCATTTCCTGCCATGGTCGAAGCGACCTGCTGCGGAACTGCCAGTGTCACCAGTCCGCTGCCCAGCCGGTAAGCTGCCAGCCCGGATAAAAACGGTGCTCCTACATAATTTACAGATCCGCCAACAACCATCACTTTGCCAAAGGAACCCTTATGACTGAACGCGGATCGTACTGGTAAGTGAGCAGCCGCCCAATGATCGTTGACTACTGACTGACCCTCATATTTTTTAGTGATCTCTTTTGGTAACCCCAGAGATACGGTTTCTATTTCTCCACAAAGTGAAAAAGCTGGCTGCTTCATTAAGCCTACTTTGACCGCCTGCATACAAACGGTAAGTTCAGCCGGTATTGTTTCAGCGGCCGCTTCACCGCTGTCGCAATCCACCCCAGATGGACAATCCACAGCGACAACCCTCTTTCCTTTAGCAGCCTTCTTGATCAAGGACATAAATTCCGCCATTTCAGCTTTCAACGGCATCTTGATCCCGGTGCCAAGCAGCCCATCAACAATGACTGAATCGTCCGACATTATTTCTTTTAATTTGAGTTTGAAATCCGCTTCTTTGTAATTAATGATTCGTCCGCCATTATTGATAAATTCTTCCACCAAGGGGTCTGCCTGCCTCGGACTGAATAAAATCGCAGCTCCATACCAACCACTTAGTAAGAGCTGGTTGAGTGCGATTATAGCGTCTCCACCGTTATTGCCTTTACCGACCAGACCAATGACATGCTTGGTAATTAAATCCTTAAAATGCTTAATAATAATTTCTGCCAGACCCTTGCCTGCACGCTGCATCATCTGGTCAGAAGAAACACTCTGTTCGATCGCCAATTGTTCTATTTCGCGCATTTCCTCAACAGTAACTAACATCATTTAGATTAACCCTTTCTTAAATAATTATAGACCTTGTAAAGTGTTTATTCTAAGAAGATTATGATACAATTCGAGCCTAAATCCTGCAAGAAAGAGAGCTAACTTTGAACGAACAATCCGAATTTACAAAAGTCGCCAAAGATCTGGTGGTTAGTCTTGAATATACGCTCACCGTTGATGGAGAGTTGATCGATTCATCTGAAGAAAATGGCCCGATCGATTATATTCAGGGACACGAAAACATCATTGCCGGCCTGGAAAGCGAACTTGACGGTATGAAACTTGGTGAATCCAAGAAAGTAAACGTCAAGGCCGTAGACGCCTATGGTGAATATGACGAAGAAGCTGTTGAAGAAATTCCTTTATCCGATTTCCCCAAAGATATTCCTCTGGAAGTTGGTGTTGAATTAGCGGTTGAAGATGAAGACGAAGGCCCAATTTCTGCAGTAATTGAAGAAGTTGGGAAAGATACTGTCACATTGAATTTCAATCATCCATTGGCTGGCAAAGACCTCAATTTCGATGTCAAGATCTTGAGCATCCGTGCGGCGACCGCTGAAGAGCTGGAACATGGTCACGTTCATGGTGATGACGAAGACTGTGACTGCGATGATTCAGAATGCAATTGTGGTAAGAACAACTAAAACTACCAATAATACAGAAAAGCCGGTGCTGATGAGCATCGGCTTTTTTGGTTTATTTTACGTAATAATATTTTTCTCCCGGCTGAAGCCAGTGGTATTTTTGACGCGGTGCTTTGCGGTCCAAATGATCTGCCAGAACCGCCGCAGAAATATGGTTATATTTAAAAAGGTCATTGTGCATCGGCAGCAGCACATCGGTTTTCAAACGCAATGCCAGTTCCAACGATTCTGATGGATCCAAGTTACCGATCATATCCATCCGTTCGCGCCAACCATCCCGGCCGTTGACTGGCAAGCAAGCTACATCGATCTTACTGGTATACCTAAGTATTTGCTCCACCATGCCGTCGTATAAAATGGTGTCTCCGGCATGATAGATCCAAACTTCCCCTGCTTTGATCACAAAACCAAAATATGAATAATCTTCACCGCTTGCATCCAAATCGAACTGGTAATGTGCGGCCGGTACCGCGTAATATTCCAATCCGGGCAGGTGTTCAACCTTAGCAACTTTGGGAATGATAATTTGTTGAGGAGATATTCCCAATGAGGCCAAGTGGTTTTCCACCGGTTTTGGGCATATAAACTTGATCTTTGGATTCTTTTGATAAAGTGGCAGCAATGTTTCAGGGTCGCAATGGTCAGCGTGATCATGGGTGATGAAAACAGTATCAATATTTTTCAATTCATCGATGCACACCGGAGCCGGAAATTCACGTGAGAAAACCTCTGCTGAACCGATACCGCTGTCAACAACATAGTTGGATAGGTAAGGATCGATCAGAAAGCCATTATCTTTTGTCTGAATAATGAATCCATCTTGTCCAAGAAAAGTAAACTCAACCAGAGGGGTGGTTATCTCATTCTTCATTTTTTTTGGTTTTCTTACTTTTATCATGGACCTTTTTTAAGAATTTGTTACCGCTTTCCATTGCCGGGGCCAAAGCAACATCGATCACTTCATCCATGTGCCGCACATAAATGATCTTTAGATCATCACGTACTTTCTTGGGAACTTCCACCAGGTCTTTGGCATTTTTTTCCGGCAATAAGATCGTTTTTAGTCCAGCTCGGTGAGCTGCCAGGATCTTTTCGCGCACCCCGCCGATTGGCAGAATATTTCCACGCAGGGTAATTTCTCCGGTCATGCTTACTTCTTTCCGTACTGGTCTTTCGGTAAATGCCGAGATCAAAGCAGTGGCGATCGTGATCCCTGCGCTGGGTCCATCCTTTGGAATCGCTCCTTCGGGGATATGAATATGTATATCAAGTTGTTCAAAAATATCCGGATCGATTCCAAACGTGTCTACCCGCGATTTCAGGTAGGAAAGGGCTGCCTGTGCAGATTCTTGCATCACATCGCCAATCTGACCGGTGATCTGCAAATTTCCTTTGCCTTCCATAACCAGTACTTCCACCGGCATGATATCTCCGCCGTTCTCAGTCCAGGCAATGGCTGTGGCTACGCCAACTTCATCTTTTCGTTCGGCTTCAGCAAAATAAAACTGCGGTGGGCCAAGGAATTTTTCGATGGCATTTACGCTCAAAGTTTTGGCAAAACGTTTCTTTTCTGCTTTGAGCCTGGCGGTCTTGCGGCAAAGCTGACCCAGTTCCCGCTCCAGATTGCGGACACCGGCTTCATAGGTATATTCGCGAATTACTTTCCGCAGAGCGGCTTCGTCAAATTGGAGATCATCCGCTTCCAGCCCGCTTTCTTCCATCTGCCGTGGAATAAGGAAACGACGGCAAATCTCGAGTTTTTCTTCTTCAATGTAACCCGGGAAATCGATCAATTCCATGCGGTCCAATAACGCCGGCGGGATCGTGCTCAAATTGTTCGCAGTGGTGACAAACATGACCTTTGAAAGATCATAAGGTAATTCCAAATAGTGATCTGAGAACGAGAAGTTCTGTTCCGGGTCAAGTACTTCCAGTAAAGCCGAGGAAGGATCACCCCTGAAATCACTGCCGAGTTTGTCAATTTCATCAAGCATAAAGAGAGGATTGATCGTTCCGGCCCGCTTCATGGTTTGCAGGATGCGTCCAGGTAATGCGCCAATATAGGTTCGCCGGTGACCGCGAATTTCAGCCTCGTCGCGCACGCCGCCCAAGGATAAGCGCACAAAATTACGCCCTAACGCTGCCGCAATTGATTTTCCCAGAGAGGTCTTACCCGTTCCCGGAGGTCCAACAAAGCACAAGATCGGCTGTCGCTCTTTTTTGGGTTTCAGGCTCTTGACCGCAATATATTCAAGAATGCGGTCTTTGGCTTTTCCTAATCCATAATGATTTTCATCCAAAACTTTGGAAGCATGCAGAACATCCAGGTTATCTTCGGTCTTTTCATCCCAGGGCAGATCCAACAACCAATCAATATACGACCTTAAGATACCAACCTCAGGAGCCATAGCAGGCATCTGTGTGAGGTGTTCGATCTCTTTCAAAGCCTGAGTCTTCGCTTCTTCAGGCATTTTCTTGGCTTCAATTTTGGTTTTCAATTCCACTAATTCACGAGACCAGACGTCGCCTTCGCCAAGTTCATTTTGAATGGCTTTTAATTGTTCGCGTAAATAGAATTCGCGCTGAGAACGATCTACTTCACTTTGTACCCGGGTCTGAATTTCATCTTCTAGCTGCAAGACGTCCAATTCTTGAGCCAACAACCAATTGACTTTCTTCAAGCGTTCTTTGGGTTCCAGAATGGTTAATAATTCCAGACGTTCTTCGTAAGGCAGCGAGACCGCGGTCGCAATCATATCTGCCAGCCAGCCGGGTTCCGTAATATTGATAGAGAAGAGATGTGCTTCATCTGGCAGTGTACGATCCAACTGCACACAGCGTTCAAAAAGGTCGCGCGAGGTGCGCATCAGCGCTTCGGTCTGGCGGTCTGAGGTTTCATCTTCTTCGATCACTTCACCGCGAACCCACCAAAACGGTTCTTTCTCGACGATTTCGACTACTTTTACTCGTCGTCTTCCTTGCACCAGGGCGGAATTATTCCCATCTTGTAAGGTGAGCAGACGTCCAACGGCTACTTCAACACCCACTTCAAGAAAATCATCTTTGGTTGGGTTTTCAATTTCGCTGTCTTTTAACATCAAAGCCAGCATGGTTTTCCCCTCTTTTTGGACGTAATTAATGGCTTCCAGATTTGGTCCTGGAACAACAAATATCGGAGAGACCATCCTCGGAAAGACAACTATATCCCGCATGATCATCGCCGGACAAAAGATAACTCCGTGTTTATCAGGGATAGAATCCGGTACCTGATAAAGCTCATCGGTTCGCTGATATAAGGCTGCAGTATATTCTTCTGGGTTATCGATACGTTTCTTCCAATCCTCGTTCTTCATCTAATCCTCAAGTTATTCTAATTTCATTAATATGTTTTTTCAGCTTTGGCCATTCTTCTCTTGCGGCAGCAGCGACAAATATACTCCCCGCTACGACAATTGCTGAACCACTTCCCGCTTGTTTCACCGCGCATTCAAGTGCGGAAGAAATATCGGGGGTTGCAATAGCCGGTCTTCCAAATTGATGGGCTAATTCTACCAGTTTATTGGCAGCCAGAGCCCTTGGATGTGTGCTTTGAGTGGCAATGACCATCTTTATTCTGGGCATTAATTGAGTGAACATTCCGGGAATATCCTTGTCTTCAGATACTCCAAAGATCAAGATCACCGGTTTTTCACTGAGATAATCATCAATGGCCACGCGCAATTTTAACGCTGAGTCTTGATTGTGCGCTGAATCCAAAATTACAATCGGGTCTTTGCTGATCAACTCAAAGCGGCCTGGCCATTGGACATTAGTAAACCCATCTTCAATGGCTTTATCGCTGAATTTGATGCCCTGCTTTCTTGCTTCTCTGATTGTCGAAAAAGCAGTGGCAGCATTTTGCACCTGATGATATCCGAGCAAAGGCATGGTGATTTGTAAGGGTTTCCAATCTACTTGCTCACCCTTTTCGATGAATTCATTGATATGCTCTTGATCCTCTTTTGGCCAAAGCATCAAAGTTTGTCCATCCAACGAATGCGAAATTGAACTGTAAAGGAAATCTACCCCAACCCGGATTAATGGAGCATTGCGTTCGGCAGCAATCTTTTCGATCACACGGCGGGGTGTTTCCTCTTGTGGGGCCAGTATGACCGGCCGGTTCCGTTTGATGATTCCGGCCTTTTCGGTTGCGATTTCACTAATGGTGTTTCCGAGCACATTCATATGATCGTATGAAAGTGAAGTGATCACCGCTACAAGCGGTTTCACCACATTGGTGGCATCCAAGCGGCCGCCAAGACCTACTTCAACAACAGCAATCTCCACCTTTGCATCCGCAAATGCCTGGAAAGCCAAAGCTGTAGTGATCTCAAAAGTGGTCAACCCCTGCACTTTTTCTACAAATGGTTTTGTTTTTTCTACCAGGGTTGTCAACGCAGCGTGCGAGATACTCTTACGGTCGACCTGGATCCGTTCGCAATAATCCTGTAAGTGCGGCGAGGTATACAACCCCACACGATATCCAGCACTTTGGAGAATACTGGCAATCATCGCAGCGGTTGACCCTTTGCCCTTCGTCCCGGCTACGTGGATCACCGGATAATGATCCTGTGGATTACCCATTAACCCCATCAGATCAACCATGCGCTGCAAGTCAAAATGAGCTGCTGCCAGATGATCTTGTTTCGTTAAGCTAAAATCAACAAACCCATAAAGGTAATCCAATGCTGCTTGATATTTTTGCTCGATGATATCCATACTCTTTTTTGCCAATCTAGATTATATTAATAATGGCATTGTAATCTTGCCTCATCCATAAAGCAAGGAATACCCTTTTTTTAGGATAATATGCTGACTCTATTGACCATTAAACTTTATCTATCGGGCTGCTCTTCCTTAAAAGAAAAACGCGGCCGCTTGCAGCCGATCATCAGTCGGTTGCACAAAGAATTTAATGTCACCGTGTCTGAGATCGGATTGCAAGACGTATGGCAATCCGCCTGGATTGGTGTTGCCTCCCTATCCAACGAGAAAACCCATAATGAACAGGTGATGAATAACATCATCAAGTTCATTGAATCCAACTGGCCGGATGAACAAATTCTTGAATCACACTTAGAAAATCGCTAGTCCATTTTTTTTGATTTTTTAATAATTCGCGCTTTCCTTTTTTTGACAGGGTGCGGTTATTTTGTTTGCTTTTTCATTAGTTTCATTATTTTGGGGATTAAAGTGAATGAAGCTAGGTAAAGAAGATTTTGTAATTCCAACGTATAAATTGATTCTCAGTTACAATAGAGCGACAGAATTTAAGAGTCAGGAGTTTATTGGTGCCTTATCCAAGTGAAATACGCAAACAATTACGTCGAATTTTGCCGCGGGTTCAAAAACCCGGCCGTTACGTCGGCGGAGAATTAAACCAGGTCGTAAAAGAATGGGATTCTGTGGAAACTCATTTTTCTTTGATCTTCCCCGATATTTATGACATCGGCGTACCCAATTTAGGCATCATGATCCTCTATGAGATTCTCAATAAGCGGCTGGACGTCTCTTGTGAGCGCGCTTATTTGCCCTGGTTGGATATGGAGACAGAATTACGCCAGGCAAATATTCCCCTGTATTCTCTTGAAACTTACCATCCGCTGCGAGAATTTGATATTCTTGGCTTTACGATTCCTTACGAAACACTCTATACCAATGTTTTAAACGTTCTTGATCTTGCCGGAATTCCGGTGAAAGCTGCTGACCGAACTGCAGATTTCCCCTTGATCATTGCAGGCGGTCATTCGGCATTCAACCCCGAACCGATGGCTGAATTCATCGATGCCTTTATCATCGGTGAGGGCGAAGAAGTGATCAACGATGTCGTAAACGTCTATCAGACCTGGAAAAAATCCGGCCTTGAAAAGGTTGTCCTATTTCTCCAACTGAGTCAAATTCAGGGAGTTTATGTCCCTTCATTATATAACCCAACTTATGCCGAAGATGGAACACTTACAGCCGTAACGCCAAATTCATCATCTGCTCCCAAAACGATCCTGAAACGAATCATCCCCGTTCTTCCTGATCCGCCTACCCATTTCTTTGTCCCCTCTATTGATGTTGTCCAAAACCGAATCGCGGTTGAAATTATGCGCGGATGCACTCGCGGATGCCGTTTTTGCCATGCCGGCATGATCAATCGCCCGGTTCGAGAACGGCCCGTGAGTCAAATCGTTGCCGGCATCGAAGAAGCGCTTGCCAATACCGGTTATGAAGAAATTGCTTTACTTTCATTGTCGTCTAGTGACTATACGCATATCAACGAATTGGTTCAAGAGATCAGCGATAAATTTGTCGGCAAACACCTGTCTATCTCTCTGCCCTCTTTGCGCATTGAATCCTTTTCAGTTGAATTGATGGAAAAGCTCAAAGGAGCCCGTCAGGGTGGCTTCACTCTTGCTCCTGAAGCTGCAACGGATACCATGCGCAATTGCATCAATAAACCTATTACCACAGATGATTTACTGACTACAGCCCGTGAGATCTATAGCCGGGGATGGAATACGATTAAACTTTATTTCATGATCGGCCACCCTGAAGAAACCATCGAAGACGTTGAAGCTATTGTCAAATTATGTAAACAAGTGATTGGCGAAGGTCATAAGATCATCGGTAAAAAAGCCAATCTACACGTGGGCGTCAGCACATTTGTTCCCAAACCTCAGACGCCTTTCCAGTGGGTCGCCGCTGACGTTCAGGA
>Ga0182021_10009469_pt1 | contig 11548 bp, 7 predicted proteins | sample 612E3MmetaG_FD_120493 | JGI IMG/M metagenome (GOLD analysis project Ga0182021, IMG submission 120493) | Permafrost microbial communities from Stordalen Mire, Sweden - 612E3M metaG (Illumina Assembly) | ecosystem: Environmental > Terrestrial > Soil > Wetlands > Permafrost | place: Sweden...
GCCGATCGTTTGGCCTTCGACGTCCCGGATGGGCTCGTAGGCGGTGATGAACCAGTCGCGGACGACGAAGGCCCGGTCCATCCAGCGCCCGCCCTTTCCGAGGACCGCCTCCTCGACTTCGCGAGAGACGCGCGTCCCGACGGCCCGGCGGCCGGAGGCGTCCAGGACGTTGGTGGCGATCCGCAGATCGCCCTGAAAAATGGTGGCCGTGCCGACGTCCTGGTTGTCATAGCGCTCGCCTAGGGAGACGATGTCCTTGACCCGGTCGACGATGGCGTAATCGCGATTGAGGAGCAGTCCGGCGTACAAGGCCCCCAAGACCCGGCCCTTCTCGTCGACGACCGGCGAGGCGGCCTTCAGCATCATGCCGTTTTCCTCGTGATCGCCGGGCCGCAGGGCGGCCATGGGCGTGGCGATGATTTTGAAATAGGCCCGCTCGGCCAGGTCGCTGCCCTCCTTCAAAAGCTCCGCGCGGGGGACGATGACCGTCCCCGTCCGGGACCGGTTTTCCAGGGCGGAGCGGACGAACGGATCGGCAGCTTGATCATCGCCTGCGATGAGCGGCCGGCGGGAGCGCAGGACAACGCGTCCCGCGGCGTCGGTCAGGGTCAGGACGTCGAGCTCGAACGCCCGCCGGATCTCGTCCAGAAGCGCCGCGGCTTCCTCGCCCCGGCGCTTTTTCAGGCGCTCGCGCAGAAACTCCCGGGCCGCGCTCATCCGGACGACGTCGCCGATCGAGCGGAGGCGGTCGTTGTAGACCATCCAGGCCGACGAAAGATCGTGGCGGACCTTGGCCTGGGCCAGGGAGACGATGGTGCGGTGCTCCAGCCGCGTGCCGAGCAGAAGCGAGACGACGCCGCCGATGCTGATGACGGCCAGAAAGCCGAGGATCATTTTCCGCCGCAGCGGCCAATCGGAAAAACGGCGGCGCAGGGAAAAGCGGGGCATGCTGTTAGGTCCGCGGGAAACCTTATCACCCTTGCAAAACCGATGTCAACGAGAAGCCTAAGGACGAAACGGGCCTCCGGCTCTTGATTTCCTTTATTTTCTTGCCGATCCGCTAATCAAAGCCGCCCCTACCAGTCTTGACAGCCCTCCCCCAATCCGTCTATATTAGGGTTTCTCTCGGCGGGCCCGGCGGCCCCTCCGGGAGTATTATTCCGGCGAGGCTTCATAACATTAACCCCCGGCGGGATCCCGCCTTCGCCGCCCATCCGTTCATTTCACGAGGAGACAGAGAAAGGCGATGAAAGTTCTCGTATTGAACAGCGGCAGTTCCTCGGTCAAATTCCAGTTCGTCCGCATGGAGGACGAAAGCCTCCTGGCCAAGGGCATCGTCGAGAAGATCGGGTCCAGCGACGCCATCATCCAGTACCAGCCAGAAGGCAAGAACAAGATCCGCGAGATCCGCGAAGTGCGCAATCACGAGATGGCCATCGAGATGGTCCTTTCGCTCCTGCGCCATCCCCAACACGGCGTCATCCGTGACCAGAGCGAAATCGACGGGATCGGCCATCGGGTCGTTCACGGCGGCGAGGATTTTTCGGGCTCGGTCCTGATCACGGACAAGGTCAAGGCCGCCGTCCGCAAATGCATCCAATTCGCCCCCCTGCACAACCCGGCCAACCTGAAGGGCATCGAGGCCTGTGAGGCGCTCCTGCCCGGAATCCCCCAGATCGGAGTCTTCGATACGGCTTTCCACCAGACCATCCCTCCCTATGCCTTCATCTACGGCCTGCCCTACGCCCTGTACCAGAAGCTGCGCATCCGGCGCTACGGCTTCCACGGCACCTCCCACAGTTTCGTGGCCGCCCGGGCCGCCGAATTGCTCAAGCGCCCCCTGGCCGACTTGAAGATCATCACCTGCCACCTGGGCAACGGGGCCAGCATCACGGCCGTCAAGGGCGGGCACTCGATCGACACGACCATGGGCTTCACCCCCCTGGAAGGCCTGGTCATGGGCACTCGCTGCGGCAGCATCGACCCGGCCCTCGTCCCCTACATCATGGAGCGGGAAAAGCTGGGAACCAAGGAAATCGACTCGATCATGAACAAGAACAGCGGCATGCTCGGACTGACCGAGACGTCCAACGACATGCGCGAGATCGAGCAGGAAGCCGCCCGCGGCAGCGAGCGCCACAAGCTGGCCATCGACATCTACTGTTATACGATCAAGAAATATATCGGCGCCTACATGGCCGCCCTAGGCGGCGTCGACGCCATCGTCTTCACCGGCGGTATCGGTGAAAACAGCCGCCTGGTCCGGTGCCTGGTCCTCGAGGCCATGGAACCGCTGGGCGTCGCCGTCGATCCCGGGAAAAACGAGGCCAACGAGTTCGATATCAGCGCCGGCCCGGTCAAGATCCTGGTCGTCCCTACCAATGAGGAGCTGGCCATCGCTCGCGATACCAAGACCATCCTGGAATCGATGGGCCGCGTGGTCGACGAACCCGCTCCGGCCCCCGCGCCCCGGAAAACCGAGGGGTTCAAACCCGAAGAAACGGCCGATCTCGTCCAGATCTGGGCCAAGAGCCCCAAAGCCGCGCCAGAGGCGCTGGCGGCCGCGCTGGGCCAGAAGCTGGGCCGGACGATCGAGGCGTCGGCCGTGCTCCGGGAGCTCGAACGCTTGAGCCTCCTCCCTTCCCCAAAAACCGCCCGGACGAATTAAGAGGAACGTATCATGGACCGAATCGATCGCGAAGAAGCCGGTTGGCTGGTGGCCCTGTCCTGGTTGAGCGCCCTCGAGGAGACGGCGCGCGACTTCCACGGCACGCGGCCCAAGGTCTTCAGTGAGCGGGCCTACGAGCACGCCGTGCAATATTATCTCCACCTTCTGGCCGACGAATACGGGTTCCCCGTCCCCAAGTCGGACTCCATCCGCAAGGCCGTCGAGGACTACATCCAGATCGGCATCGCCGGGGGGCTCTTCCGCGACGCCAACCATTTCGAGCTGGCCGAGGTCAACCCCAACCACCTGGAGATCACCGTCCACGAATGTGTTTACCTGAAGAGCTGCCAGGCCCTGATCGACGAGGGGGCCTCCATCCGGGAGCTAACCTGCGCCCGCATCGGCTGCTTCCGGGCCGCGGTCAAGTCCCTGGCCGGCCTGGACTGCGACTACCAGGTGACCTCGTTCAACATCGACGGAGACTGCAAGGGCTATATCGAGAGGGTCTGAGGTGAGCGCCCCGGAAAAAAAATCCCTCGACGCGATCCTCGGCATCATCCGCAATGCCCAGGATGCGGCGGTGGTCCGGGCCGCGGTCATGGACCTCGGCTACGAGAAGGACCCTTCCGCCTACCCCGTCCTCCTGGACAAGCTGAACGACAAGAATCCCGGCATCCAGCACGCCGCGGTCGTCTCCCTCGGCCGCTACGGCCGGCCGGAGGCCATCGACGAGTTGGTCAAGCCCAAAATTTTCCGTTCGCCCCAGGCCAATATCCGCTGGGCGGCGGTGACGGCCATCGGCAAGCTGGGCGATTCGCGGGTCATCGACCACCTGCTCAAGGCCGTTGAAGACCCTGAATGGATCGTCCGGACCCAGGCCGTGACCGAGCTCATCGGCAAAGTCCGCGACATCATTCAGAGAAAAGACGTCAAGCTGGCCCGCGTCCTTGTTCATATGCTGGGCCTGAAGAACGAGGAGATCGTCGGGCTGGCCATCGACGGATTCAAGGAGCTTGAGTGCGAGTGCGGCTCCATGCTCCTCGATTCGCTGGGCAACTCCTCGGCCGTGATCCGGGCCAATACGGCCCGGGCCCTGGGCCGGTTGAAAACACGGGCCGCCGGTCCCATGCTCATCGAGCTTCTCCAGGACAGCTCCCCGGACGTTCGGGCCCGGGCGGCCGAAGCCCTGGGCGCCATTGGAGACCGGATGAGCATCGAGCCCCTGGTGCAGAAGATCAAGGACCACGCGGCCAAGGTCCAGGAAGCGGCCGGCGCCGCCCTGGTAAAGTTCGGCAAGATTTCCACCATGCCGCTTCTCAACGCCCTGGCTTTGGAGCGGGACAAATTCGCCCTGAAAGCCATCCTGCTTCTTCTCGGAAAAATCGGTGACCCCAAGGCCGTTCCGGCCCTGATCGCCCACCTGCGGAGCAGCTACTATATCGTCCGCCAGGCGGCCCTGACCGCCCTGATCCGATTCGGCGGAACGATCGTCAGCCTCCTCGTCCCCCTCCTCTCCTTCAACGCCGCGGACATCGAGATACTGAAGAAAGACGCCGCCGGGCACACTCATCCCGAGCCGCAGATGCGGGCCATCAAGGCTCTCGGCGGACTGGAGGACCACCGGGCCGTCTCCTTGCTCAAAAAACTGGTGGAGGACGGCTTGCCCGACGTCCAGGAAGCGGCCGCCGCGGCCCTCGGCCAGATCGGCTGCGCCGCCTGGGGCCGCTGCTGCGCCCTCAAAGTCCTGGCCGAGGTCGGCGAAGCCGATCTCGTTCCCCGGCTAATCCCCTCTCTCGACGATGATTCCGACAACGTCCGCTATGAAGCGGTCAAGGCCATCGGGCGGCTGGGCGGGCCCGAGGCGCTGGCGCCCATCCTCCGCATCACCGCGATGGACCGCACCGATTTCATCCGGGCCGAGGCCTTCCGAGTCCTGCGCGCTATCGGCGCCGGCCAACCCGCCGTTCCCGAGGCGGCCATCCAGGCCCTGGACGACAAGGCCCGCGATGTCCGGACCCAGGCCGCGGCCATCCTGGGCGTCTTCCACGACAGGAAATGCCTGCCCCTCCTGCTCAAGGCCATGGCCGACGCCCACTGGAGCGTCCGGGAGAGCGCCGAAAACGCCCTGCTCAATTTCGGGGCCGACGCCGTGCCCCCGCTCCTGGAAGCGCTGACGAGCCCGCTCTGGACGACCCGTTTCCGGGCCGCCCGGCTTTTGGGCGAGCTCGGCGATCCGGCCGCTGTTCCCGCATTAAAAAAGATCGCCGAATCCAAGGACGAACAAAAAGAAGTGCGCGACAAGGTCGAGGCCTCTCTTCGCAAGCTCGTTCATTGACGCCGCATTCCGACGGACTCATTTAATCATAACTTTTCAGCGGGAAGGAGAGAGTCGATGCCGGAGTTCGTCTATCACGCCCTGTTCGATCTCGGCCGGGACGAGACGGAATACCGTCTCCTGTCCGGGCTCCCCGTGTTCGCCTCCGTTTCCGACGGCCGCCCGATCCTGAACGTCCCCCTCGAGGCATTGACCCGGCTGGCCGAAGAAGCCTTCCAGGATCTTGCCTTCCTCCTGCGGCCGGCCCACCTGGCCCAGGTGGCCGCCATCCTGAAGGATCCCGAGGCCTCGGCCAACGACAAGGTCGTCGCGGTCGAGCTGCTCCGGAACGCGGCCATTGCGGCCGAGCGCGTCCTGCCCCAATGCCAAGACACCGGAACGGCCATCATCATGGCCAAAAAGGGACAGGCCGTCTGGACGGGCGGAGGAGACGAGGCCGCCCTATCGCGCGGCGTTTACAACGCCTACACGAAGAACTATTTTCGCTATTCCCAGAACGCGCCCTTGACCATGTACGAGGAGATAAACACCGGCACCAACCTGCCCGCCCAGATCGACATCGCGGCGGTCGACGGGGACGAATACCGCTTCCTGTTCATCGCCAAAGGCGGCGGATCGGCCAACAAAACCTATCTCTACCAGGAGACCAAGGCGGTCCTCAATCCCGACTCCCTGCCCGCTTTCCTGACGGCCAAGATGAAAACGCTGGGTACGGCCGCCTGTCCGCCATACCACCTGGCCATTGCGGTCGGCGGCACATCGGCCGAGCTGACCTTGAAGACGGTCAAGATGGCTTCGGCCGGGTATCTCGATCACCTGCCGGAAACGGGCAGCCCGGACGGGCATGCCTTCCGCGATCGGGCCCTCGAGGAGATCCTCCTCCAGGCCTCGCAGAAGACCGGTTTGGGCGCCCAGTTCGGAGGAAAATACTTCTGCCTCGACGTTCGCGTCATCCGCCTGCCGCGGCACGGCGCCTCCTGCCCCATCGGCCTCGGCGTCAGCTGCAACGCCGACCGCAACATCAAGGCTAAGATCACCCGCGGCGGCGTCTTCCTGGAGAAGCTGGAAACAAATCCGGCCCGCTTTCTGGAATCGGTCGATACAAAGCCCGGGGCACTCGCCCCTGATTCTAAAGCAGGGGCGAGTACTGCGGATACCGATCCCCGGGCTTTGCCCGGGGTCCCTTCCGCTGCCCCTTCCGCGGTCGCCGTCAACCTGGACCGCCCCATGGACGAGATCCGGGCCGAGCTCAGCCGCCATCCGGTCGCGACGCGATTATCCCTGACCGGCAATATTATCGTGGCCCGCGACATGGCCCACGCCAAGCTTAAGGAACGGCTGGACCGGGGCGACGACCTGCCCGCTTATTTCAAGGACCACATCATTTATTATGCCGGTCCGGCCAAGACCCCTCCGGGTTATGCTTCGGGTTCGTTCGGCCCGACCACGGCCGGCCGCATGGACGACTATGTCCCCTTGTTTCAGGCGCGCGGCGGCTCGCTGGTCATGCTGGCCAAAGGCAACCGCTCCAAGATCGTCACCGAATCATGCCGCTCCTACGGAGGATTTTATCTCGGCTCGATCGGCGGTCCGGCCGCCCGGTTGGCCAAGGACTGCATTCTCAAGCAGGAGGTCCTGGAATTTCCCGAGCTGGGGATGGAAGCGGTCTTCCTGATCACGGTCAAGGATTTCCCGGCCTTCATCATCGTCGACGATAAGGGGCACGATTTCTTTCGGGACCTGCTCGGCTGACGGAGGGGCCGGAGGACGGGCCTTGCCTTGACAACATCGTCGATTTTTTTGTATTTTGGGACGCCGAAAGAAATCGTTTGATTGCAGCAGAATCGAACGCAGAAAAGGAGAATCTGTTGGCGGAAACGACTGCGACGGTCCGGCGCGTCAGCGCCAAATACGAAGGCCGCAAACGGGCCCTGATCCCCATACTCCAGGAAGTCCAGGACGAGCTGCGCTGGCTGGCCCCGGAAACACTGGAGGCCGTGGCCGCCGAGCTGGACCTTCCGCTCGCCCACGTCTACTCTGTCGCCACGTTTTATAAATCCTTCAGCCTGGAGCCCCGCGGCCGCCACATCTGCACAATCTGCATGGGCACGGCCTGCCACGTGCGCGGGAGCGCGGCGATTCTGGAGCGTGTCGAACGAAACCTGGGCCTCCATGCGGGACAGACCTCTGAGGACGGCGAGTTCACCCTGGAGCGGGTCAATTGCCTGGGCGCTTGCGCCCAAGCGCCCCTCGTGGTCTTGGAGGGCCGGTACTACGGCCGGATGAACGAGACCAAGGCCGAAGCCCTCCTGAACAAGGCCAAAGAGTAAGGCGATGGAGAAGCTGAACGTGGCAGGGCTGGCCCGGATCCGGGACGCCGAGGCCGCTCGCTCCGCTCTCCGCGAAGGTGGGACCCGGGCCAGGATCACCGTCCACTTGGGCACATGCGGAACGGCCGCGGGCGCCCAGGCCGTCCTGGACGCCGCCGTGGAGGAGGCCCGCCGGCGCGCTTTCGCGGACGTCGCCATCGTCTCCTCCGGCTGCGCCGGACTCTGTGGGCGGGAGCCGATGGCTACCGTCGAAATCGCCGGGCAGCCGCCCGTCAAATACATGGACCTTACTCCCGCCAAAATCCGGGAGATCATCGAACGCCATATCGTGGGGGGGACGATCGCCGCCGAATATGCCCTGGCCGCCGGCCTGGAAACGATGTTCTGAAGTCGCCGCGTGAAAGAAAGCCGCCCGATGCCACCGCCCGCCGATCAAACCGCCCTTCCGCGGCTCTCCGAAATCGATTTCTACAAGGGCCAGCGGCTCCTCGTCCTGCGCAACCGAGGCCGCTTGGACCCCGAGCGGATCGAGGAATACATCAGGTTCGACGGATACGACGGGCTGGCTAAGGCCCTGACCGGCATGACCCCGGCGGAAATCGTCGCCGAGATCGAGGCGTCGGGGCTGCGCGGAAGGGGCGGGGCCGGTTTTCCCACCGGCCGTAAATGGGCCGCCTGCCGCATTGAAGAAGATTCCCCCAAATACCTCATCTGCAACGGCGACGAGGGCGACCCCGGCGCCTTCATGGATCGCTCCGTCCTGGAGTCCGATCCCCACGCCGTTCTCGAAGGGATGGTCATCGGGGCCAAGGCCATCGGCGCATCGCGGGGATTCCTCTACATCCGCAACGAATACCCCCTGGCCATTAGGCGCATGGACACGGCTATCCGCCAAGCCCGCGAGTACGGCCTGTTGGGGACGGACATCCTAGGCTCCGGGTTCGACTTCGACGCCGATATCGTCCGCGGCGCGGGGGCCTTCGTCTCCGGCGAAGAGACCGCGCTCATCGCCTCCATCGAAGGCCAGCGGGCCTTTCCCCGGCAGAGGCCGCCATATCCGTCACGGAAGGGGCTCTTCGGCAAACCTACCGTCATCAACAACGTCGAGACCTGGGCCAACGTCCCGTCCATCATCCGCCGCGGCGCGGCCTGGTTCGCCGGGTTGGGGACGGAGACGAGCAAGGGGACGAAGGTCTTCTCGCTGGTCGGCAGGATCAAGAACACGGGACTGGTCGAGGTCCCTATGGGCACCCGGCTCCGGGACATCGTCCTGGGGATCGGAGGCGGAATCCCCGGCGGCAGAGAATTCAAGGCCATCCAGATCGGCGGACCCTCCGGCGGCTGTCTGCCCCGCGAGCTTTTGGATCTGCCCGTCGACTACGAGAGCCTGAAGCAGGCCGGGACGATCATGGGCTCGGGCGGCCTGATCGTCATGGACGATCGGAATTGCATGGTGGATATCGCCCTCTATTTCCTGCGCTTCACCATGGAAGAATCGTGCGGGAAATGCGCGCCCTGCCGGGTCGGGACGACCCGGATGGCCGAGATCCTGGAACGCATCGCCGGGGGCGCGGGCACGGACAACGACCTGGAGCGGCTCTCCGCGCTGGCCTCGACGGTAAAGCGGGGAGCTCTCTGCGGTCTGGGCCAGACGTCCCCCAACCCCGTATTCTCCACGCTGAAATATTTCCGGGAGGAATACGAGCGGCACATCCGGCGCAAGGAATGCCCGGCCCTCGTCTGCCGGGAGATCGTCTCGGCGCCGTGCCAGTACGTCTGCCCCATCGACCAGCAGGCCTCGGTTTACATCGCCTACATCGCCCAAGGCCGCTTCAAAGAAGCCTACGACATCATCCTCGAGGACAACCCCTTGCCCTCGGTCTGCGGGAGAGTCTGTCATCACCCCTGCGAGAAAGCCTGCCGGGCGGGCGATTCCGGCGAGCCGATCTCGATCCGCGCGCTGAAACGCTTCGTCCTGGATTGGGCCGAGCGGGAAGGAATCCCCTACGCCCTCCGGCGCGGCGCGCTCAACCGGGAGAAGATCGCTATCGTCGGAGGCGGACCGGCCGGGCTGGCCGCGGCTTACGCGCTCTGCCTCAAGGGCTTCCGGCCGACGATTTTCGAAGCCCTCCCGGTGGCCGGCGGGATGCTGGCCGCCGGGATCCCCGAACACCGCATGCCCCGCGCCGTCATTCGCCGCGAAGTCAAAGCCATCGAAGAGGCCGGCGTGGAAATCCGGACGGGCTCGGTCCTGGGCCGCGATTTCACCTTGGATGATCTTTTCGGCCAAGAGTTCAAAGCCGTATTCCTGGCCACCGGCGCCTGGAAATCCCTGAAGATGGGCATTCCCGGGGAAGGCGCCGAGGGCGTGTTGGAGTCGCTCGAGTATCTGAAACGCGTGAATCTGGGCGAAAAAGTCCGGGTCGGCGGACACGTCTGCGTCGTGGGCGGCGGAAACTCGGCGGTCGACGCCGCGCGCGCAGCGGTCCGTGACCCGGATTGCCGAAGCGTCACGATCCTCTACCGCCGGACAAAGGCCGAAATGCCGGCGTTTCCCGAGGAAGTCGAGGCGGCGCTCGAAGAAGGCGTGGAGATTCAATTCCTCTCGGCGCCGGTCGAAGTCCTGGTCAAAGAAGGCCGGGCCTCCGGAGTCAAGTGCATCCGCATGGCGCTGGGCGAAAAAGACGCCAGCGGCCGGCGGCGCCCGGTGCCGCTTCCCGGGTCGGAATTCACGCTCCAAGCCGATCTGGTCCTTCTGGCCGTCGGCGAACGTCCGGATACGTCCTATATCACGGCGCAGTCGGGCCTCATCCTGGTCAAGGAAAACATCGCCGCCGACAAGGACACGCTGGCGACGGCGCGTTCCGGCGTTTTCGCCGGGGGCGATGGGGTGACCGGCCCGAACACGGTCGTGGAAGCCATGGGCGCCGGGAAGGCTGCCGCCGAAGCCATCGCCAAGTACCTGGAAGGCCGCCCCCTCGACCCCGAGTACACTCTCAGCCGCCCGTCGGTATTCGTCCCTCCCGTCGCCGTCCCGCCCGACGAAGCGGCTGAGGCCAAGCGGCCGGCCGCGCGGCATCTCGCCCCGGCCGAACGCCGGAAAAATTCCCGCGAGGTCGCCCTGCCTCTGACCGAGCTTGAGGCCGGCCGGGAAGCCCGGCGCTGCCTGCGCTGCGAGCTCGAGACCAAAGAAGGCAAGGCCGCGGTGGGCCGGACATGAACATCACCATCGACGGCCGGGCGATCTTCGTCCCGGGGCCTTCCACCGTGCTGGAAGCGGCCCGGGCCAACGGGTTCGACATCCCGACGCTCTGCGACCACACCGCCCTGCGGCCGTTCGGCGGCTGCCGCCTCTGCCTCGTCGAGATTAAAGGCCGCCGGGACTTCGCTCCCGCCTGCGGCACGGCCGTCGAAGAAGGGCTGGAGATCCGGACGGAAACCCCCGAGCTGGCCGATATGCGGCGCGGTATTCTCGAGCTCATCCTATCCGAGCACCCCAACGCCTGTCTCATCTGCAGCGAGAAGAACGCCTGTGACGATTTCAAAGCCACGATCCGTAAAACCGGCGAGGTCACGGGCTGCGTGCAATGCCCGGTCAACGGCGACTGCGAGCTCCAGCGGGTCGTGGTGAAGGTCGGGGTCAAAAGCGTCCCCTACCCCGCCCGCCGCCGCGCGGGCGAGGTCCACCGGGAGGATGCCTTCATCGACCGGGACAACAGTCTGTGTATCCTCTGCGGGCGATGCGTCCGGATCTGCCAGGAAGTACGGGGCGCCTCCGTCCTGACCTTCGTATCCCGCGGCTCCGATACGGTCGTCGGCACGGCCCTCGGCCGGACGATGCTCGATTCGGGCTGCCAGTTCTGCGGCGCCTGCGTCGACGTCTGCCCGACCGGATCGCTGGTCGAACGGGCGATCCGGCCCGAGCCCATCCCCGACCGCAAGACGCGGGCCGTCTGCCCGCTCTGCAGCCTGGGCTGCACCCTCGACGTCCACTCGCGCGCCGGCCGCCTCCTTTATACCGTGCCCTCAGAACAAGGCCCGGTCAACAAGGGCCAGGGCTGTGTCAAAGGGCGCTTCGCCCTGCGCGCCGCTCTGTCCGGGGGGCAGCGCATCCTGCACCCGCACATTCGCAAGGACGGCGAGTTGGCTCCGGCTTCCTGGGAGGAGGCTCTCTACCACGCCGCCGAGCGCCTTAAATCCATATCCGGCCGGGCC
>Ga0182021_10009471_pt1 | contig 11547 bp, 8 predicted proteins | sample 612E3MmetaG_FD_120493 | JGI IMG/M metagenome (GOLD analysis project Ga0182021, IMG submission 120493) | Permafrost microbial communities from Stordalen Mire, Sweden - 612E3M metaG (Illumina Assembly) | ecosystem: Environmental > Terrestrial > Soil > Wetlands > Permafrost | place: Sweden...
CAGAGCTACGGCCGGTCGGCCCGGCGCGTTGACGGCGGGCCACCCATTGCCCCGCCGGCGCCGGGCGAGGCACACTTCCCGCCATGGACTCCAACCTCAGCTACGAGCTGCTGCGGAACTTCACCACGCCGGTGGTGGCGATCACGGCGGAGCGCGGTGGCAAGCGCAACGGGATGATCTCCGACGCGGCGACCCGCGCCTCGATCGTCCCCGACGTGCCCCGGCTGATGATCCTGGTGCACAAGTTCAACTACACTCACGACATGATCTTCGACACGGGCCGCTTCGCCATGCACGCGCTGCACCGGGGCCAGTTCGACCTGATCGAACGGCTCGGCTTCGAGAGCGGGCGCGACCGCGACAAGCTCTCGGACGTGCCGCACCGGCTCGGCACCCTCGGCTGCCCGATCCTCGAGGACTGCTGGGCCTGGTTCGAGTGCCGCGTGATCAACGTGATGGACACGGGCAGCTCGACCTGCTTCCTGGCCGACGCCGTGGACTTGGGCCGCGGCCCCGGGAAGGAACTCATGACGCCCGGCTACCTGCGGGCCAACCTGCCGGAGGCCTGGAGGGAGCCGTACCTGACCAAGCTGGCAGCGGGCCAGGCGTGGGCGCGCGAGCGCTCGGCGGACATCCGCGCCGTGGCCTGGAAAGGCCTCAGGTCGTAGCGGCGGCTCTCCGGATCAGCTCCCAGGCGGCCTCGACGTGCCGCCGCGTCGTCCTGAGGTTGCCGATCGCGATCCGCAGCACCAATCGCCCGCCGAGCTTCGTATGCGAGAGGAACACCGGCCCGGCGGCGTTGACTTCGGCCAGCACCTTCTCGTTCACCCGGTCCTGCTCCTCCCCCGACGCACCGCGCACCACGCGGAAGCACACCACGCTGAACGGCACCGGCGCCACGACCTCGAAGCCCGGCTCGGCGCGCACCCACCCGGCCAACTCCTTGGCCAGCTCGCAGTGGAGGCGGATGCGGTCCCGGAGCCCGCTTACGCCGAAGGCGCGGATCACCATCCACAGCTTCAGGGCGCGGAACCGCCGGCCGAGCTGGATGCCGTAATCCATCAGGTTAGTGACGCCTTCCTCGTCGGTGCGCAGGTACTCGGGCACCAGCGAGAAGGCGTTTCGCAGCGCCGCCGCCTCTCGCACGAGGAGCACGGAGCAATCCACCGGCGTGAACAGCCACTTGTGGGGGTTCACGACGACGGAGTCCGCCGCCTCCATTCCGTCGAACAGCGGCCGGAACTCGGGACAGATGGCCGCGGCGCCGCCGTATGCGGCGTCTACGTGCAGCCAGACCGCTTCGCGGCGGCAGATCTCGGCGATGGCCTCGAGCGGGTCAACACTCGTGGTGGACGTGGTGCCGGCCGTGGCGACCACGGCGATGGGCAGCCGGCCGTGGACGCGGTCCTCGGCGATCAGCGCCTCGAGCGCGACCGGGTCCATGCGGAATGCCGCGTCCACGGGGACCTTGCGCAAATTCGCGAGCCCGAGGCCGAGGGCGATGACCGCCTTGTCCACCGACGAGTGCGACTGCTCGCTGGCGTAGATCACCAGGGCCGGGATATCGGCGCGGCCGGCAAGCCCCCGCTCCCGGATCTCGAGCCCCGGCGCGCGGTCGCGCGCCGCCGCCAGCGCGACGAAGGTCGAGACCGACGCCGTGTCGTTGATGTGGCCGCGGAACTGCTCTGGCAGGCCAATCATCTGCCGCAGCCAGTCGGTCACGATCTCCTCGAGCTCCGTGGCGGCCGGGCTGGTGCGCCACAGCATCGCGTTGACGTTGAGGGCGGCCGCCAGCGTTTCGCCCAGGATGCCGGGGCCCGAGCCCGTGATGCCGAAGTAGGCCATGAAACCGGGGTGGTTCCAGTGCGTGACGTTGGGCTCGATCAGGCGCTTGTAGTCGTCCAGCACCGCGTCCAGCGGCTCCGGATCGCGGGGCGGGACGGCGGCCAGCGACGCGCGCACGTCGCCGGGACGCACCCTGGGCAGCACGGGGTAGTCGCCGACGTGCTCGAGGTAGTCGGCGACGAGATCGGCCACGCGGTGCATCGCGGCGCGGAACTCGGCAGGCGGGAGATCGCCAAGGTGAGGCTCGGGCATGGCCTCGAAAATACGCTTGGGAAACGTGAGAGGTGAGGGGTGAGAAGTGAGAAGGCGACGTGAGAGGCGAGAAGTCGAACAGCGTGAGAGGGCGCGGCGCGCTTCTCACGCTCTACCACGTCTCACTTCTCACATGACCTTCTCACCTCTCACGCCTTCGCCCTGGCATATCCCGCCATTTCCCCCGTCAGCGGCAGCGTGACCAGCACCAGGACGGCGGCGATCCAGAACGGGGTCCCGTAGCCGAACCGGTCCATCGCGTACCCGGCCGCGATGGGAAACGCCACGCGGGAGGCGCCGCCGAAGGTCTGCTGCACGCCCATGTAGAGCCCGCGATCGGCGCCGGGCACCACCTGCGAGAGCAGCCCCGTCACGCACGGGAACAGGAAGGCCGTGCCCAGCGGCATCAGGGTCATCGAGACGATGAGCACCGGGTAGTTGTGCGCCAGCGAAAGCAGGGCGAGGCCCGCCGAGAGCAGCGCGATCCCCAGGCGCGACAGCCGTGCCTCGCCCAGCCAGCCCAGCATCCACCCCAGCAGTCCCGCTCGCGCGATGACGCCCATCGCGCCGAAGTACATGAAGAAGTACCCGACCGTGTGCTCGGTGACGCCGAGCCGCGCCGACAGCAGCAGCGGCATCGTAGGCCCCGTGCCGTAGAACGCGCCGATCGCGATCGTGTAGATCCAGATCAGCCGGGAAGCCGGCTCGCTGGGGTGCGACACGACCCGCCGCAGCGCCACGCTCCCCGGCGTCCGCGGGTGCGCCGCGTGGAACGCGCCCGAGGGACGCATCTCTTTCGACTCCCGCAGGAACCGCCACGCAAACACCGCGATCAGCGCGGCGAGCGCCGCCGCGGCGAGGCCCGGCGCGCTCCGGCCCCCGACCTGGTCCAGGAAGGAGCCGAACGCGGGACCCACCACCGCGCCGAAGCTCGTCACGGCCGACAGCCAACCCAGGCTCTTGGTGCGCTGGTCGGGCGGCGTCGCGTCCGCGACATACGCCTGCACCACGCCGATCGTCCCGCCCCCCATGCCCTGCACCACCCGCGAGAGCAGGAGCAGCCATACCGATCCGGCGAACGCGAAAACCACGTACGCGGCCGATGACAGCACCAGGCCCGCGATGATCATCGGCCGCCGGCCGTAGCGGTCGGAGGCCCGGCCCCACAGCGGCGCGACTGCGAGCTGCGCGACGGAGAACGAGGAAATGAGAACGCCCACCAGGAGCGCGTTCGCGCCGAACGCCTTGGCGTAGTATGGCAGGAGGGGCAGTACGATGACGAACCCCACCATGTCCACGAACGCGGTGATGAACAGGATGATCAGTTTGGCCATGGGATGGTAGAAAAAGTCCAGCCGCCGCCTCGCGGACGCAAGGGACGGCGGGTAATGTTAGAAGGCATGAACGATCGCACCTCCTTCCGGATCCGCCCCGCCACACCGCACGACGCCCCGGTCCTGGCGAAGCACCGGGTCGAGATGTTCCGCGATATGGGCCGCATCGCCGACGAGGCTACCGCGGCGGACTTGCGCGCGGCGACCGAGCCGATGATCGGCGAGTGGGTGGCCTCCGGAGACTATGTCGGCTGGCTGGCGGAGCCGCTGGCGCGGCCGGGGCTCGTGGTGGGCGGGGCCGGCGTGCAGCTGCGGCCCATGCTGCCGCAGCCGGGCCGCGACGGGCCGGGGATTCTCTTCGGTCCCCAAGCCTATGTGCTCAACGTCTTCGTCGAGCGGGCGTGGCGTCGCCGCGGCGTCGCGGCGCTGCTGATGGATTTCGTCGTGGCCTACACGCGCGAGCGCCGGATCCGCGTGGTCACGCTACACGCCTCCGACGACGGGCGGCCGCTGTACGAACGACTGGGATTCGTCCCCACCAACGAGATGCGGCTGGGCTGAGGGGCGAAACGCAACCGGCCCCCGCGGATCGGGGGCCGGTCTGAGTCTCCCTGGTGGGGCCGGCGCGCGGCCGCACCTCACCTGCTCATCCGCACTCGCTGTACCCGCACACGTGGCACTTCACGCACCCCTCCGCGAACTCGAGCTGTGAGCCGCAGTCGGGGCAGGCGCCGAGCAGGTTGGGCGCATGCACCTCGGCTCGCACGCTCTGCGTGCCGCCGGCCTCCGGGCTCGCCGCGACCGGCCGTGCCGCGGCCGGCGCCGACGTCAGCAGGTCCTGCTGCACGCCGTCGTGCTTCTCCTGCATCCACTTCTCAATCGCGATGCCGATGGCGTCCGGGACGCTCATGACTTTGTTCGGCCCGAGCCCGATCACGCGGTCGCTGCTGATCCCCCGCAGCTGGCGGTGGATTTCCGACATCGGGACCCCCGACCGGAGCGACAGCGAAATCAGCCGGCCGATGGCCTCGACGTCGGCCATCAGCGGCGCGCCCGCCTTGCCGAGCGAGATGAACACCTCGAACGGCTGACCCCGCTCGTCCTCGGTGATGGTGACGTACGCCGTGCCTAGCGGCGTCTCGATGCGGCGCGTCATGCCGCGGAGCAGGTCGGGGCGCGAGCGCTTGAGCCGCCGCTGCGCGTTTTCCGCCTCCGACTCGTGCAGCTGCCGCCGCACCCGCGCCAGCTCGGACTCGAGCTCCGCCAGCTGCCCTCGCGACTCCGCCAGCTCCCGCTCGGCCACGGGCACCGGATTCGGGTTCACGGGCGGCGAGAGCGGCGCGTTCCCCGCGGCCGACGCCGCCAGCTCGTGTCCGGACACCTCTCTCGCCGTCTTCCCCGTCGAGAGCACCTGCATGGGCCGGCTGTTGTCCCGGTACACCGTCACACCCTTGCACCCCAGGGAGTATGCCAGCTCGTAGATCTTCCGGACGTCGTCCTGGGTCGCCGCCTCCGGGAAGTTGCAGGTCTTGCTGATCGCCGAATCGGTGAACTCCTGGAACGCCGCCTGCATCCGGATGTGCCACTCCGGCGACACGTCGTGCGCCGTGACGAACACCCGCTGCATCCGCTCGGGGACCTCGGGGAAATGAATGTGCCCCTCCTCCGCGATCCGCTGCATCAGCGCCTCGCTGTACCACCCGCCCGCCCGTGCGTACGCGACGAAATCCTCGTTCACCTCGGGCATGAGCATGCCGGCCTGGTTCCTCAGGAACGCCACCGCGAACAGGGGCTCGATGCCGCTGGCGCAGCCCGCGATGATGGAAATCGTCCCGGTCGGCGCGACGGTGGTGAGGTTGCAGTTGCGCAGCCGGCGCATCGGCCGGATCCGGTTGCCGGCCGCGTCGCGGGCGCAGCTCTGGTCGGGCCCCCAGATGCTCCGCTCCCATTCGTGGAACACGCCGCGCTGCTCGGCCAGCCGCTCCGACTCGACCTTGGCCTCCTCGTCCACGAAGTGCATGACCTGCCGGCCAAGGTCCACTGCGGCTTCGGAGTTGTAGGGTACCCCGAGCCGCACCAGCATGTCCGCCCACCCCATCACCCCGAGCCCGACGCGCCGGATCCGCTTGGCCAGGTCGTCAATCTCCGGCAGCGGGTACCGGTTCGCGTCAATCACGTTGTCGAGGAAGTGGGTGCACAGATGCACCGTCTGCCGCAGCTCGTCCCACAGGATCTCGCCGTCGCGGACGAACAGGCTGAGGTTGATCGAACCCAGGTTGCACACATCGTAGGACAGCAGCGGCTGCTCGCCGCACGGGTTGGTCGCTTCGTACGGCCCGAGCTGAGGCACCGGATTGTACTGGTTGGCGCGGTCGATGAAGAACACCCCCGGCTCACCCGTCTTCCAGGCGCCGGCGACGATCTTGTCGAACACCTCGCGCGCGTCGAGCTTGCCGGTCACGCGTCCGGTGCGCGGATGCCGCAGCTCGTACTTCGTGCCGGCCGCGACCGCGCCCATGAACTCGTCGGTGACCGCGACCGAAATGTTGAAGTTGGTGATCTGAGAGGTGTCGTCCTTGCATCCCACGAAATCGAGCACGTCCGGGTGGTCCACCCGGAGAATCCCCATGTTCGCGCCGCGCCGCGTCCCGCCCTGCTTCACCACGTCGGTGGAAGCGTCGTACAACCGCATGAACGACACCGGCCCGGACGCGACGCCCATAGTCGAGCGCACCACGTCGTTCTTGGGTCGGAGCCGCGAGAAAGCGAACCCGGTGCCACCGCCCGACTGGTGCACCAGCGCCATGGCGCGCAGCGTGTCGTAGATCCCGCTGGAGCCGTTGGACAGCGCGTCGTCCACTGGCAGGACAAAGCAGGCCGAGAGTTGCCCCATCGGCCGGCCCGCGTTCATCAGCGTCGGGCTGTTCGGCATCCACTTGCGGGCACCCATGACGCGGAAGAACTCCTCCGCGATGGCCTCGACGGCGCCCTCTGACGCACCGTAGGACCCATCGGGAGCGGCTATGGTACGTGCGACGCGCCAGAACAGCTCTGCCGGCGTCTCCGCCGGATGCCCAGCTTCGTTCTTGATGAGGTAGCGGCGCTCCAGCACCGTGAGGGCGTTGGCGCTGAGTTGCAGTTCGCCGTGTCCGGCCGACGATCCAGAAGCCATGCTGAAAACTCCAACGGCGACCTGTGACCCGGGACAGCTGCCCGGTATCGGTATGCGCTCGGTCTGTGAGTTAACCATTGCCGCAGGAAAGACTTGCGGGAGTGCAATCTAGAGGCGTCATCAGTGCCCGCCAACACCCCACGAGAACCCGCACGCCAGGCCGCTTCTCTCCTATTCACATCACAAATTATGCAAATGGGGGCGTGCGGAGACGCGTTATCGCTGCAGACGTGCGAATCGACCCTCGGCGTGCAGGCGCGCCAGAACGACGTAGTGCTCTACCGTGAGCCGAATACGGGTCCTCAGCTCGTCATCCACCGGCCGCCTGATCCGGGCCGGGACACCCAGGACGAGCGAACCGGGAGGGATCTGCATCCCTTCGGGAACAACCGCTCCCGCGCCGATGACGGAGCCGGTGCCGACGTGGACGCCATTGAGCAGGATGCTTCCCATGCCGATCAGGCAGTCGTCCTCGATCGTGCAGCCATGGAGGATGCAGCGATGGCCCACGCCGACTCCAGCGCCGATCGTGCAGGGGACGCCCTCGTCCACGTGCACCATCGTGAGGTCCTGGATGTTGGTGCGGGCGCCGACGGTGATGGGGCCGATGTCGCCCCGCAGCACGCACTGGTACCACACGCTCGCTTCCGCCTCCAGACGCACGTCACCCATGACGTCGGCGCCGGGCGCGATGAAGGCGGAGGGGTGGACTAGTGGCGAACCGGGATGATGACGATCGGGAGCCATGCTTCCACGGGCTGGTCGCCCCGCTTGGCCGGGTCGAAGCGGAAGTCGGCGGCATGCGAAATTGCCACGTCCTGGAACGCCTTGCACTTCGAGAGGTGCGCCGCGATCACGGGCTGCAGCACCTCTCCCGTCTGCGACACGTGGACGTCCAGGGGCAGCCGGTCCACATCCGCCGGTCCGCAGCTCGCGGGCACGACGACCTCCGGCGAGGACACGAGATGTGGCCTGGTAGTCCAGCACTTCTGGCCGGAGTTGTGGATGCTGACGTCGAGCTGCTCGCAGTGGGGGGCGGCCGCAGCGGGCGTCGCCGGTGGCGGAGGCTCCTCCTTCCCTACAAAGCGCTTGGGGGGCGCCGCCTCGTGCTTTGACGCTGGTTGTGCCTGCGTCCGCGCAGGTGCGCGAGTCGTCGCCGCTGGAGCCGGCACGACCGTGCTCCCGACCGTGGCGGCCGGCGCCTTGGAGCTGTCGGCCGGAGCGACGGCCAGCGTCCGGTGCGTCGTATCGGCAGGCGCGGCCGCGGTCGCACCGCCCGTGTGGAGCACCAGGAAATAGTAGGCCGCCAGCGCGGCGATCACGACGACGAGGCCGGCGACCGCGTATAGCGGCGCCTTGCTCTTCTTCGGCGTCGGCCTCGGCCCCCGGGGCGGCCGCGCCTTGGCGGCCGCGGCTTCGGCGGCCGCAATGGACGCCGGCTTGCCCATCGAAGCGGAGGCGCGCGGCAGCGGCGTGGTCGCCTGCGACGCAATCGCCGCCACCCCGGCCGGCGTCTTGATCGCCTCGGTGGGCCGGGTCGCGACGTCGGCCGTCATCGCCGCAGCCACGCCGCCCGACACTTCCAGCGCGGCAACCAGCTCCTCGGCGCTCTGGAAGCGGTCCTCGGGCTTCTTGGCCATCATGCGCTGAACGATGGCGAACATGTCGCGCTGCTCCGCCGTCTCCAGCGGCGGCGTCGGAAGCTCCTCCATGATGTGCTTGTACCCGATGGAGAAGCTGTCCTCGCCGTCGAACGGCACGTGGCCGGTGAGGCACTGGTAGCCCACCACTCCCAGCGAATAGAGGTCGCTGCGGCCGTCCAGGGTCTGCGCCCGCGCCTGCTCCGGGCTCATGTAGTGCGGCGTGCCGATGGACATGCCCGTGCCGGTAAGCCGGGCGCCCGACTGCGCCTTCGCGATGCCGAAGTCGGTCACGATGGCCTGGCCCAGCTCGTCGAACATGATGTTGTCGGGCTTGATGTCCCGGTGCACGATGCCGTGCTTGTGTGCGTAGCCCAGGGCCCGGCCGGCCTCCATCAATACCCGCTTGATCTCCGGCACCGGCAGCGCGCCGCGCGCCTCGATCACGGCCGATAGCGCCTTGCCGCGGATGAACTTCATGACGAAGTAGATCACGCGGCCGGACTTACCGACCCGGTAGATCGGGATGATGTTCGGGTGCTCGAGTTTGGCTGAGGTGCGCGCCTCACGCTGGAAGCGTTCGACGAATTCCGCATCGAAGGAGAGCGAGAACGGCAGCACCTTCACGGCGACTTCGCGCTCCAGCGCCTTGTCGCGGGCCTTGTATACGATCGCCATCCCGCCGCGGCCCAGCTCCTTCTCCAGCTCGTACTCGTCCTTCAGCGCCTCACGGACGGCAGCCGAATCATCCGCCGCCGGTTGCGCCCCCGTGGCGGCAGCGCCTGCCGCGCCGCCCTGCGTCATGCTGGTCAGGTCCAGCCCGCAGTTCGGGCAGTACTTGACCGACGTCTCGACTTGCTGGCCGCACCGGGAACAGAACATGCGCGCTCGCGATGTGGATGGTAACGCTCTGAGCGGAGTGAACTTAGGCCCCGCCCGGAGGGGGTGTCAAGGCGCGCGGGACCCCGTGATCTCGAACGACTGGCGCCGCGTCGCGCGCTGGTGCGTGGCTTCGTCCTGGAGATCGAGCGCCAGCACGTAGCGGCCGGGGGAAAGGCCGGCGAGGACGATCTGCTGCCGCACCCGCGTCCGGCCAGCCGCGTCGGTCACGGTGCTGTACTCGAGGTTGGCGCCGCGCCCGCCGCCGAAGATGCGCTGGAAGAAGGAGCGGCCTCCCTCCGGCTGCACGCTCACCCGCGTGGCGACGGTAGCGCCCTGCGGCAACCCGTACAACTCGTAGTAGAGCTCCACGGCGCCGTCGCGCGAGAACCGGTTGAGCGGGTTGAGGGGGATGTCGCCGCCGGGCCACTTGAGCGCCAGCCCGCTCCCCTTGCGCCCCAGCACAAGGTCGCTCGCCGAGAAGCCCGCGTCGGTTCGCGGGACCGCGACCGGCCGGCCGCCGACCAGCGCACCCGCGTCCGCCTGCAGCTCCTCCACCACAAAGTGGTAATGGTAGTCCCCCGGCGGGAGCCGCACCGCCAGCTGCTCGGTGAGGAAGCTGCCCTCGGCCAGCTCGGTGGGGCTGCGGAACACGCGCAGCGTGTCGAGCCCCCCGACGCGCCGGTACGCCGAGTCGTACACGATCAGGCGGAACTCGAACGGATACCCGACGCCGCCCGGCGCCTCGTACGAGCGCAGGGACGCCGCCGGCAGGGCGAAGACGACGTGCAGCACCGGCTGCCGCTCGCTGTCGGCGAGCACGAACGAAGACACGATCGGTTTGAGGTCGTGCGCGAACCGCAACACGTACGAGTCGGTCGTGGTGCCGGTGGCGATGGCGCGCCGGCCGCGCCGGCGTTCCTCCGCGAGCAGTGCGCCCCGCCCCGCGCTCCCCTGGTTCGCCAGCCGCTGGTAGAGGTCCGAGATGTTGGCGCGCGAGTTCAGGAGCCCCCCCAGCAGCGCGGTCGGCACGTCCTGCCGGGACTGGAAGACGACCGCCGTGGAGAAGCCGTACGCGTCCAGCAGGCTCTCCACGAGCTTGTAGTCCTGCACGTGTCCGGACGCCACGAAGTGAAACACCATGTCACTCTCGGGTGGCGGCCGCCGGTACACCCACGTCTCGTTCGGCTCCACGTACTCGTCGCTGTAGCGCGCCCGGTCATCCGGATCGCCGTGCCGCAGGTAAATCACGCCGCGGTCGTCGAATTCCTCCTGCGTGCTGTCCCGGTACACGTCGGTGATGTCGTAGTGGCGGTGGCGGGTCGTGAGCCGGAAGTTGGCGCGCGCGTACGCGTAGCGCCGGAACTGCTCGACCAGTCGCGCCCCGGGTTGGCGCGCGTCCTCGACGTCCCGCTCACCCCAGAAGCGCAGCAGCCATCGCCCCACCGAGTCGGCCGGGAGCCGGTCGAATGCCGCCAGGTCGTCGGACGTCGCGATCCACGCCAGGTCTGCGCGGCACAGGGTCCGCGCCGCGGGGCTCAACGGAGAACGCACCGTGGCGAAGTACGCCCTCACCGCCGAATCCGGCTGCTCGAGCAGGGCCAGCGTCCTGGCGGTCTCGAGCCCTGCGATGCCGCTGTCGCCGCCGGCGGCCAGGTACCGGCGAAACGCCGCGAGCGCGGAATCGCGCGCGTCCAGCTCCAGCTCGACGCGGCCGCGCGCCAGCAGGACGGCGGGATCGCGCCCGGCCGCCGTCCCGGCCGCGAGGCGCAGCGCGCGCTGTGCAACGTCGAGCCGCGGCGCGATGCGCTGCCGGAGGGCCGTGGTCGCGAGATCCACCAGCGCGCGGGAGTACGACGGATCAACGGCGGCGGCCCGCGCGAACGCGCGCGCGGCCTTGGAGAGCGCGTCCATACCGAGCGCCGCGCGGATGCTCTCGAGCGCCATAACGCGCGACTCGCCGGCGGCCAGCTCGGAGCGACCGAGCCAGTACCACGGGGCCGGCCAATCGGAGCGCAAGTCCGACGCCCACTCGAACTCGCCCGCGGCGTCGTCGTAGTGCTTGGTGCCCGCGGTCATCTCGCCGATCCGGTACGCCAGGATCCCCAGCTCCAGGTGGATCATCGGGTCGTCGCGGCGCTCCTTGGCAACCGCGATGCGCGTCGCTTCCATCGCCAGCAGCGTGAGCGAATCCGGGATCGTGGCGAAGGACGCCGCGAGAGAATCGAGCCGGGCGCGGTCCGCCGGTTCCTGGGCGGCGAGGCGCGAGGGCCCGGCGGCTGCGGCCAGGACGGCCGCGCACAGCAGTTGACGCGGCGCCGGGGACATCACGCAGTCGTACCCCGCCCCCGCGGGCCGGGTTCGGCACACCGCCCGGCCGTCACGGCCCCGGCTCCGTCAGCCCGCGAAGAAACGCCTGGATGCC
>Ga0182021_10009472_pt1 | contig 11547 bp, 8 predicted proteins | sample 612E3MmetaG_FD_120493 | JGI IMG/M metagenome (GOLD analysis project Ga0182021, IMG submission 120493) | Permafrost microbial communities from Stordalen Mire, Sweden - 612E3M metaG (Illumina Assembly) | ecosystem: Environmental > Terrestrial > Soil > Wetlands > Permafrost | place: Sweden...
CTTTTTGTCCATCCGGGAACGGTATGGCAGCCTGGAGAACTATGTTTTCGGAGAACTGGCAGCAGAACCGGAACTTTTACAGTCGCGTTATCTGGAATAGAACAAGGTGAAATGGCAAAATTGCGAAAAAATATACCTGGAAGCTCGGAAGGGATGAAATTATTCTAGCTAACCTAATCCCAGCATCCAGTATCCAGTATCCAGTATCCATTATCCAGCATCTAGACTATTTCAACTATTCCCCGGTCTCCATCCAACCTGACAAAAGCGGCATCTTTTAGAAACTGCTTCGCGCCTTTTGCCCCGACCACCGCCGGGATTCCATATTCTCTTGCAACTACGGCTCCATGGGAAAGCGGGCTGCCAATTTCCGTGATCAGGCCTGACACAATGCTGAAGTAGGGTGTCCAGCCGATATCCGTAAAGGAGGCTACCATGATTTCACCAGGCTCCAGCATCGCGGCATCTTCAAGTGTATTAACGATCCTCACCCTTGCCTGGACCACACCGCTGCTTACAGGGATACCTTTCAACTGTCCGTCCAGTATCTCAATTTCCTTCTCTTCTTCAATCGGTTCAGGGATACTCCGGCAAACCTCGGCAAACTGAAGCGCTGCCGTTTGCGGGAGAAGCTCCCTGCGTTTAGTGGCCTTTACCCGCCATGAGGGTGAATGATCTTTGATCAATTTTCCGACCTCCTCGTGGGTCAGGTAATAAACCTGGTCGGCATCGTTCAGAAGTCCCTCCTTTACCAGGATTTCAGCATAATGCTTCCAAGCTGTCCTGATCTTGTGCAAAACCTTTATCGAGGCAGATTTGGTGATTTCCCTGCGTGAAACTGCTACCCGGGCGTTTTTGAGAAATGATTTTATGACGATCTTTTTCCATAGCTTCAATCCTGCTAAAATCTCCTGAACCTTCTTTTGGGATCCTTCGTGCGTGCGTTCCTTTGCTCCCGATTTTACGCGCGTCTGCAACATCTGTATCAGCTGCAGCGGATTTTCTTCCCAGGGTTTTTCATGCAGTTCTGCTTCCCTTACGCAACGGTGACCATGGCGTTCAATAAACGCTTTGTATGCACGGTTCACAGCAGGTGGCGAATCATGAAGCAATAGCCGGAGGGCTTCTGTAGCAGTTGCCGTTGTGAAGATTCCTGCAAAACGTATCTCCGACTGGATCAGGGATGCAAATCGTTCAAGGGATTGAACGGCATCTGCACTTTCAATATCGGGAATATCGGTAAGCAAAAGGGTCGCGATATGATGATCTTCAGAGGTAGGAAGTCGTTTGTTGGACGTGAGGATCCCCATCAGTGCAGAGTAGAGTGTTCCGGATTGTGAGGAGGCAATGATATGATGACCGAATGCCTCTTTCAAAACCTCCCTGGCTTCCTCCAATGCATGGTAATCCAGTTCAATATTGCCAGTTTCGATGACCTTATAATTATTGGCAAGATACAGGAGTCGCCTGACATTCTTTTTGGTCCAGCTCAGGCTGATCACCTGTTTTATAAAGTGCGCCACCCGGAGGGGTAAATTCGATGCAAACTGAATATCCGGTATTTCTATCACCTTCCCGATCACGGCAAACTGAACATTTTCCGCCTTGTTGAGCCAAACATTCCTCGGGTAATCCATCATGTTTGTCATATTGATGAAAAGCCGGTTGTAGAACATCTGGATATAACGAAATCCTTCATATTTTTTCAGCTTGAAGGCACCGGCTGCCTCTGCCCACACTGTCATGCCATAATCAACGGCATGAAAAGAAACAGAATAGGTGAGGGGTGTTACAACGCCGGGCATCATCTCCCCGATATTGCCGAGGGTCCAGGTATCATTGCTGTCAGCTTTTATTGTATCCAGTTCATTGTAATGAACCTCGGGGAGCGTGGTAATCGGCCTCACCTGTAGCCATTGCAGCATTCCAGCTTCATCAATGGCCCACTCCATATCAACCGGGTATCCAAGATGAACTTCAGCTTTCTTTGATGCATCCAGGATTTCCGTAATCTGATCGACCGAGAGCAAGTCTCCCTGCTTTTCTACCTGGTCAGGGATGTTGGAACCGCTGCGATAGATTTTGTAATGAATGGCATCTTTTACTCCACTCACCAGGTCCTCACCATGACCTTTTACAGCATTGATGATAACCTGGTCTCGCCGGCCTGTCACCGGATCGGCAGAAAAGACCACACCCGCGACCGTCGCATTCACCATGTTCTGCAGGATCACGGAAATTCGGAGGTCTGCGTCTTCCGACAGATTGGTGACATATTCACGGACCCTTTCTGAACGGCTGGCTTCGACACATTTTATTATGGCATCCCTGATCTCACTGAACTCATTCAGGTGAAGATAGGTTTCAAACTGCCCTGCAAAGGAAGCATTAACGCCATCTTCGCTTACGGCGGAAGAACGAACGGCTTTAGGCCCTTTCCCAAGTCTGGCAATGTTTTTCTCAAGGGATAGGTCATCCAGGCTGTGCAGGTCAGGATGGATGATTACGAAAGCATCCGGAACACTCAGACCAAGATCTTTCATGATCTTCAACCCCCTGGCTTTGCCTCCGATATTCTCGTCAGTTATTTCGGAAATGAATCTGATCACAGGTTGTATTTATCCGTATGAAACCCGAATTCCACCATCCCTAATCCATCAACCTGGTCAAACTTATAGCTTCCGATTGCCTCGAACATCAGGTATTTCTGATCCATGATATAAGGGAAATGTCCATTGCGAAAAAATTCCATGGCATGTGTTTTCCCGCTTCTCATCTTGAGTTCTATTACTGCATTATCAGGCAGGGTTTTCTCCTTTGAAACGCTTTCGAGGTCGGTGCAGTCAATTACCGCATCAATCGTTCCATCGGGTTCAACTACAAATCCTGCGGTGAGCCGGCCCAGAAAATCAAACCGGATGGTGGTCACGGTCCAGCTGTAACCTGCATCCGATTTCCCTGTGATCCAGTAATGCCGGTCCCAGGTACGCCAGTTACGAGAACCAAATGAATGGTCACGTGATCCCCACATTTTAATTTCATGTCTTATTTCATCGAGAAGGATATACCCTGTCAGACTGCCGGTTTGCTCATAATGAACCTGGTGGGTATCTTTCAGGTTAAAAAAGAATTTCTTGTTCCATTTTGCAGCAGCGATGGCATTGGCTATGAGCAGTTGATCAGAACTCTTTGCAAAATCATAAACAGCATGATCTCCTGTAAAAAGGAGGTTTGTTTCACATGAATGTTCCTTCCCATCTTCATCGGTCACCTTTCCCTCGTAAGTGATCCTCCAGATTTTTCCGACTTCCACCGGTTCCCATTTCAGGTTTCCCAACTGGAATCCATCTCCTTCTGCTCCAGGATCCTGATGTAATCCAAAAAATCCGAGCCCGTTGAACTTAAAATCAAACCAATGCTCATGCTGCCGGTCCGGCCCGCGAAATGCCATCCGGGAAATAAATGCATTTCCTTCTTTATCACCTCCGTAAAAGTAGGAACTGTCGTTTGGAAAAGGCTGGGCAAGATCTACATGTTTCTGTTCGAGAAATTCAACAGGGAACTGGCGGCTCTTGGTGCGTTTCACCATCTGCCGGGCGATGAATTGTTTCAGCATGTTTCGAGATTTAGGTGGCAAACTTAGGAAAATCTTGTGAATACTGCAGGGTAGGATCCTCAGAAGTTTTACACTATATTATGAGGCTTTACTTACAGCTCATCAGCTCACCAGCTCACCAGCTAATCTTACATTCCCGTCAGCTCAACACGATCAAAATAAAGATCCGGGCCGCCAAGATACATGATCCTGAATTCAACGCCGTTGTAATCCTTCTCTAGCGTCGTTTTCAGGTCGAAGAACTGGTATGCATCCCGGCGCTGGAAGTCACATGAGCGGATGGCCTGGGTTGCCAGGACTTTCTTGCCATATTCAACAGAGATCTCAAGAACCGCAATGGTTCGGGTATTCAGATCCGGGACCGACTTCAGACTGTACTGCACAAGAATGGTCCCTTGCTTCAGAGAAAGGAACGGCCCATAAATAAAATGCTTTTTCCGGTCATAGTCCTTCCCGGTAACAACCGATTTCCCTGATCCGGAGGCAGGATCCGGAAGGATTATTCCCTGGTGCTGCATCTCTTCCACCGAAAAGGTCCTTTTATAGAACATCCGCTCATATTCACAAAGAGAAGCCTGGTTTACATGGAATTCCTTTCCTTTCCGAATCAGGATATGACCAAATTGGGTGAGGGTATCCGGGAAAGAAACCATCCATCCGTCCCTGACCAGGTATAGCTTCGGCATCTTAAAAACTGATTCAGCATAATAATAGTTCCTTACATGATCTTTGTCGTGAGGGGTCGCAACAATGTGCTTCGGATCCACACATGCCGTGAGATAGGAATTCCCGTATTCCGCAATCAGGCCGCAATCTCCAAGTTTTTTAAAATCCTCCCTCTGGGTGAGTTGAGAGGAACTCTTCGGGAAAAAGAATTTATTGAAGGAACTGATAGAACCGATAAGCACAACCGTGAGCAGGATAATCATCCTCAATTGCCGGTTGTGGGATCCGGTCGCTTCCACATAGAGCAGCATTGCAATCCAGAGCGAGATGAATACAAGGGTAAAATAACCGCGCCCGGTCCCATTCAGATAGACCCAATGTGAAAGGATCAGGAAGACGAACAGAACAATCCCATTCAGGACGAAGAAGATCAGCCATTTGTGCGATGAACAAAAATTCAGGAAATGATTACGTGTATTTGATAGAGAAATGACCAGCGGAATACCGGCAAGGACCGCCCAGGCGTATATGCTTTCTATGAAATTTTCGGAAGAAAAAATAAATACCTTCCAGATGGAGTAAAAAATAATTTTCACGGATGCAACGATCTCCCCAGGGTGATTCAGGTGGTGGATATGATATGCTTCCACACGTATTGCCTTATGCTTTGCAAAAAGGATAAACAAGGTTCCCAGAATGAAAAAGAAAAGGACCATGAGTGTCTGAAACAATGTATTCCTTTCCTTTACCAGGAATAGTAACCTTTTCTTTTTCAGCATCGGTTGATATTTCCAGGTCACTATGAAGGCAATAATTACAAGAGATACCAATGCCAGGTCGGATACCCAGATGGAAATAATGAAAGAAAGACAGGCAAGCGAAAGCCAGACCAGCTTAAGGTATTTGCTCACTGCTACCTGCTTCGTCTTGAGAAAGTAAAGTCCAATAACGATAACAGACATCTGAATTCCGAAAATCCCGGTTACCTGGTCAAGGAAGTGCCAGGCAGGAAAGAACCAGATGAGTGCGAGGATAAGCCTGAGGTTACGGTTCCGGAAAAAGGAAGCTAACGCAAAGAAACCGGCGATCAGGATCAGGTAATGGATCAGTGATACAGCCAACACAGGCGGAAATTTATAAGCTTCAACAAAAATGTTTGCCAGCAGAGGGATCAGGCTTCCTGCTCTGTCCTGCCCCCAGAAATAGAGATCACCCGGGAGGTTAAGACTCTGTGCCATGAGAACGTTAACCGCCATGTCGGAATTCAGCAACGGAAAATAAATCTCGGCGAAATTGTAGAATGAAAAGATGATGAACAGGAAGAGCAGAAGATAATAGAAAAATGAAGGTATCCGGTTGGTGTTCATAAGGATGCTATAAGTTATTTACCGCGTATTGATAAAATGAAAGAATTCCAAAAAGGCTTTTCGCCCGGAATATTTTCATCCCCAAAATTAAAAACTAATTCCGGAAAGCAGCGGAAATATTTACATCTCGTGCAACTCCCGGTAGAGTTGTTTCAGAAGTTTCTTTCCATGGGCCCGGAAGCCCGGGGGTTCTTCCTGCATTCTCCATTCAATGGAATCGGCCAATTCCTTTTTTATCTCCGGTTCCTGCTGAGATATCCTGTAAAGAATCTCCATGGAGAACATTTTAACTGCTACAGATTCCTGAGCCGAGGTCAGCCAGGTAAAACAAAGGGTAATATAAAGTCCGAGTTGTTCCTTCGGGAGAGGTGAACGTGCAAGCATCCTCAGCGATTCCCTTTTCACGCCATCGTTAAGAAAAGACCCTAGTTGTGATACAATTTCTTCAATATATGGTTCCAGGAGATCAGGACGTTTTTCTGAAACAACATCTGCTACCCAGGCAGCCTTCCAGCCAACAGGACCTTTGTTATCCAGAAAGATCCTGACAATTTCATCAAACAATTCCGGCTTCTTCAGGACCAGGTCAGCGACGAGATCCGTATTTCGTCTCGAACTCTCAACCATTAACAAATCCACAAGAGTCTGCTCTCCATTCATGAGTACCTTCTCGCTTTTATTTTGGAACGCATGACACTGATGACACGGATTGTCACAGATAAATCTAATCCGTAAAATCCGCTCAATCTGCGTCATCCGTGTTCAGGTATTCTTTTATTTTTTCCTGTCATTTCAGCCGGTCTGCATCTTAATGCCGACCATGTTTCATCGATCGCAACCTGGCTGGCACATTGCATCCCGTCCTGCTCTGAAATCTTCCATACGACGTCCCGCTTTAGCTTATTTTTAATCCTTCCACCTCCTTTTGGGTAGCGGCTACAAAAGAAACAATCGTACTTACCTGATCGGGAATCCTTATCAACCAGCTGCGTTAAAATGGATCTTTCCGAACCAAGTAACTGAACAAAATCGTATTAACCCTGTTTTGTGTTATCCGGTTTAATGATAAATTTAACATCCATCAATTCCAGGTACTCTTGCAAAGCATTAATTATCAATGCAGAAGCTCCGGGTGACAGTCTTATCTTCTTTTGAATCTCCTGTGAAGACATGACATTTATCTTAAAACATCCAAAAATAGAAAAAATAGTCAATTATTCTGGACTGAAAGGTCAAATTTTATGGAATTTTGTTATACTTTTGCCCTCCCTTATGAATCCAGGTGATTTACTTTGGGATAAATAATCATATCCGGGTGACTTACATTTAAGCGATAAATCATGAAAAACAAATATATTGACCTGATCGAACAGACCTTCGATTTTCCCCAGGAGGAATTTGAAGTCATTGAAAATGAGCTTTATTTTCATAAAGTTTCCCTGATGGATATTATAAAACAATACGGTACTCCCTTAAGAGTAAGTTACCTGCCAAAGATATCTTCCCAGATACAAAGGGCGAAGCGATTGTTCAACGTCGCCATGGCGAAAGTTGATTATCAGGGGGATTATCATTATTGTTATTGCACTAAAAGTTCACACTTTAGTTTTGTCCTGGAGGAGGCACTGAAAAATGAGATTAACATTGAAACTTCTTCTGCCTTTGATATCCCTATCATCGAGGACCTGATCTCCCGCGGCTTATTTAAGAAAGAACAGTATATCATCTGCAACGGATTCAAACGGCCGATGTACATCGAATATATTGTAAACCTGATCAACCAGGGATTCTTAAATACGATCCCTGTTTTGGATAACTTATTTGAACTGGATAAATTCGAGAACCAGATTGGCAATAATAAAATGAAGATCGGGATCAGGATTGCTTCGGAAGAAGAACCCAAATTTGATTTCTATACTTCCAGGCTGGGGATCAGGTACAATGATATCCTTCCTTATTATATCGACAAGATCAAGGATAACCCGAAGTTTGAGCTGAAGATGCTGCATTTTTTTCTGAATACAGGGATCAAGGATACAGCCTATTACTGGAATGAACTGCACAAGAGCGTCAGCGTATACTGCGACCTGAAGAAGATCTGTCCTGAACTGACCGCATTGAATATCGGCGGGGGATTACCGATCAAGAATTCTCTCGATTTCACTTATGATTATGAATATATGGCCGAGGAGATCATTGCGCAGATCAAAAGCATATGCGAGCGTAATGAAGTGCCCGAACCTGATGTATTCACTGAATTCGGACAGTTCACAGTAGGAGAAAGCGGAGCCGTTTTGTTTTCAATTATCGACCAGAAGAGGCAGAACGATAGGGAAGTTTGGAATATGATCGACAGCTCCTTCATGAACACTTTGCCCGATACCTGGGCCATTAACCAGAAATTTATTTTACTGGCTGTGAATAACTGGGATGTGGAATATGAACGCGTTTTTCTGGGCGGACTGACGTGCGACAGCGAAGATTATTATAATGCCGAAGGACATACAAATGCCGTATATCTTCCGAAATTTAATGAAAAAGAATCGCAATACATCGGCCTTTTCCATACCGGGGCCTACCAGGAAGCTATCGGTGGTTATGGAGGGATTCAGCATTGTTTGATCCCTGCACCGAAACATGTTTTGATTGACCTTGATGAAAATGATGAAATATCATTCAAGCTTTTCTCCAAGGAACAAAGCTATAAATCGATGCTGAAGATCCTGGGGTACTAACGTACGAATGCAGGAATTCAGAATGCAGAATTCGGGAATGCAGGATTCTTATATTAGCCGGAAAGGAAGGGGAATTCATCAAGTATAATCCAGATTCAATATCGATTATTGAACAAGATTTTTTATTTTTACTGAATTATTATAAAGAATGAAATAATAAGGATATTCTGCATTCTTATTTCCTGCATTAATAAAAATAGGTATGAAGAAAAAAGACTTTTTAACAAGGCCGGTAAAGCATTTCGATATCAAGAAGATCAATGCGGTCCCCATTATTGATGCCATGAGGGACATGTCGTTTACCTCACGTGATACGGCTGTCGCCGCAGATATCCTGAACCGGATGATCAGGGATAAAGGTTGCACCATTTTTCTAACTATTGCAGGAAGTACAAGTGCGGGCGGTTGCATGCAAGTGTATGTCGACATGGTTAAGAACAATATGGTGGATGCAGTGATTGCCACCGGTGCCTCGATCGTCGATATGGATTTCTTTGAAGCACTTGGATACAAGCATTACCAGGGATCTTACAATGTGGATGATAAGCAGCTGAGAGGCCTTTATATCGACCGGATCTATGACACTTACATTGATGAAGAAGAACTTCAGGCCTGTGATATGACGGTTGCAAAAATCGCCGATTCGCTTGAGCTAAGACCTTATTCATCCCGCGAGTTTATCCGGGAAATGGGAAAATACCTGAAAAAGAATTCAAAAAAGAAAGACTCACTCGTGCAGGCCTGTTATGAGCATAATGTTCCTATCTTCTGCCCGGCGTTCAGTGACAGCAGTGCCGGATTTGGCCTGGTGAAACATCAGTGGACCCATCCGGATAAGCATGTTTCCATTGATTCTGTAAAGGATTTTCTGGAACTCACACTGATTAAAATGAAAGCAAAAACATCGGGTCTGTTTATGATCGGTGGGGGAGTGCCCAAGAATTTCATCCAGGACACGGTGATCTGTGCCGAAGTACTGGGGAAAGAAGTTCCGATGCATAAATATGCCGTTCAGATCACCGTCGCCGATCCACGTGATGGTGCCTGCTCAAGTTCCACACTGAAAGAAGCCTCATCCTGGGGGAAAGTGGATACAGTCTTCGAAAAAATGGTCTATGCTGAAGCCACATCGGTGCTTCCGCTTATCGCTAGTTATGTATACCATAAAGGGGACTGGAAGACCCGTAAGAAATACGAGTGGAGTAAGATCTATCAGTAATTAATGCATTCTAGTTTTTGTACTTCAGCCATTTCCACAATTCCCGGTAACTGACCTTCTTCCCATACATCAGGATACCTGTCCGGTATATTTTGGCTGCCATCCAGGTTGTCCCCAGGAATCCGGCAACCAGAAGTGCCATTGAAAGGACGATCTGGTAATACGGTACGCCGAAAGGAATCCGTATCATCATGATCACGGGCGAAGTGAGCGGTATGATGGAAAACCAGAACGCAACAGGACCCTGAGGCTCCTGGATCACATACTGGGCCATCACGATCGATAAAATGAGGGGCACTGTTAAAGGCAGCATGAACTGCTGCGTATCTGCCTCACTGTCAACTGCCGATCCTACTGCTGCAAAAAGAGCGGCATAGAGAAGATATCCGAAGAGAAAGAAAAAAAGAAACATTCCGATCATGACAGGGAAATCGATGGATTCGATGGCCGCGATTGCTTCATTTGACTGTTCTCCGGTGACCTTGGTTGAATCTGCTGCACTGGGCAGTTGCAATGCCGTCATGCCCCTTGCCTGGGAAGGGATCATTTGTTCAGTAGCTCCACCGGTTTTAATCTTTGATGAAAATGACGAGGTCACAATGGTCACAATAGTCCCGGTAAGTATAACCCACAGCAGGAACTGGGTAAGTCCGACCAGGCCGATACCGGTGATTTTCCCCATCATCAGCTGGAATGGTTTGACGGAGGAGATGATGACTTCGATGATCCGGTTAGTTTTTTCTTCGATCACACCTCGCATGACCTGGGAACCAAACAGAAATATAAAGAAATAAATCAGGATCCCGCTGAACATGCCCAGGATCATGCTGACTTCGGGGTAGCTTTTCTCTTCTTTTCCTTCATCCCCGATTTTTATGGTACTGATCTCAACGCTGGCCTTGATGGACCGAAGGATATCGTCTGTTGTAAGTTTTGCGTCATCAACCAGTTTCAGGTCCCTGATCTTGGCCTCAAGTTTCAACTCTTCCACCCGTTTACCCATCACATTTTTAATATAACTCTTCACATTGATGTTAACCTGGCTTTTGGAATAAAGGACAGCGGAGGTGGGAAGGGTAAGTTCGGTCTTCGGAATATAGAGCAGGGCATAATCACCGCTTTTAGTAAACGAGGACTTGGCTGACCCTATATCACTGACAAGGTAATGGAACCTGATGCTTTCAGAATCCTTGAATTTCCCAAAAAAGAATCCGGTCTCATCAATTACGGAGACAGTTTTAACCTCATTCGACATTGTGGCAATATACACAGGCACGATCACGATGGCGGCCATCAATAAGGGTCCAAGAATTGTCATGACAATAAAAGACCTCTTTTTCACACGGGTCATGTATTCTCTTCGGATGATCAGTAAAATCTTGTTCATATCTTTTCACTTGACGATGGGGAAGTCTCCGGATTCTGACTGGTTACTGTCCTGATGAATATATCGTTCATGCTGGGAATGATTTCGTTAACCGACTGAATCATCACGTGGGGCAGCATCTCCCGGATCAGGTCATTGGGATTTGCATTTAAAGGGATGCGGATCTTTGCTATGAAATGTTCATTTACCGTGGTTTGTTCAAGGACTTCAAATGAGGGAGAGAGGAAGCTGCGGGTATCGCCGTCAAACCTCGTAAACCGGACCTCGAATGTGTTTGTTTTGTAGGTTTTTTTGATCTCCCAGACATTTCCGTCAAGGATTTTACGGGCATTGTCGATGAGGGCTATGTTATCGCAGAGCTCCTCTACAGAAGCCATATTATGTGTCGAAAATATGATGGTGGATCCCTTTTTTCTCATTTCAAGAATCTCTTCTTTCAAAAGGTTTACATTGATCGGGTCGAATCCGCTGAAGGGTTCATCGAAGATCAGCAATTTAGGTTCATGGATAATGGTGACGATGAACTGGACCTTTTGCTGCATCCCTTTTGAAAGTTC
>Ga0182021_10009473_pt1 | contig 11547 bp, 12 predicted proteins | sample 612E3MmetaG_FD_120493 | JGI IMG/M metagenome (GOLD analysis project Ga0182021, IMG submission 120493) | Permafrost microbial communities from Stordalen Mire, Sweden - 612E3M metaG (Illumina Assembly) | ecosystem: Environmental > Terrestrial > Soil > Wetlands > Permafrost | place: Sweden...
CATTACAGTCTGAAATACTGCGGGTTGATAATCCAGAATATCATCATTAAAATTAATCCGCTTGTAATAATCCCCTTTTGAACTTAAATCACCGAATTTCTTAAAAATATCTTTTTTATTGGCTGCATCGGGTCTATTAAGTTCAGCTTTCAGATTATTTAATTCTTCCGCATCATCTTTGGAAAGTCTGCTTAATCTCGTTTCATTAATATTTTCTGCATAGTCTTCATCAAATGGACCGCTGCTGATTAAAATAATTTTCTTCACATAATCAGGGTTCTCAGATGCAAATATTACACTCAGCCATGCCCCCCAGGAATGTCCGATTAGTGTAACAGGTTTATCTGCATTTGATTTTAAAATTAATTTTAACTCTTCAACCTGCCCGTCAACTGTACCGGCTGACTGAAATGGTTCAATCACCCCGCACAATTCAGATAATTCCGAAGAAACGGGAGACATATATCCCGGCACACCCGGTCCGCCATGAATTACAGCTATATTAAAGGGTTTCTCACCGTATTTTCTGAATGATTCCATAAGTTAATTATTTTTTTTCCTCCCACCTGTATTTTTCTTTTTTTGTTTTTAATTTATCCAGTCCGCAATTAAAACATATTCCGTTATGACAGCAAACTACATCCCCGCAATCATTGCATTTCCAGTCTTTTTTCTGCTGCTTCAGAAAAGAATCATCACCTATATCCATTATAAAATTCAAATTGTCTATTTCACTCATTCTGTAATTCTTCTTATATCTTTCATCAAGATGATGCAATCCGTTACAGGGAAAATCTTTACATTCAAAGCAATATTGGATTTTATTATTCAGGAGTAATTCACAATTCTTTTTTAGCAAAGCACAAATTCTGTTTCTCTCCCTGCAACCGGAACAATATACCATATTTATTCCATTAGACCTGATATCAAAGCGATAAGCAAGATACCTGCTGCATAATGCACAATTCACCCCGCAGGGGGCGATTAATTCTTTGCTGAATTTATTCACAATGTCGTTACTAATTCTTATTATATAAGATTATAATTATAGAAATGAATATCAAGAAAGAAAATAATAAATTATTTTTTTCTGTTTCAAAAAGAAACAATAAAAATAAATGGTAATATTAATCATTATTAATATTACCATTAATCCAAATAAAGCGTGATTTGATTAGATGTAATATAAAAATTGAGTTTATATACTTTCTTCAGCTCTTTCCATTTTTTTAAACAACAATTTCCTTTTAACATTCATGCTGTCAGGGTCATCAAAATAATTATTTACCCAGCTCCCGTTTTCAATCAAATAAGGATTAAATTCTTTTGTATGGTCATTCAGCCATTCCCGAAATGCAAAATGGTCGAATAATCTCACAAATTCGGTAAAATAAATATCCGCCACCAGGTCATTATTTTTAATAATCAATGTGTTTTCATCATTTTTACTTGTCGAGTTTTCACTGTAATTAGCCGACCCGGATATTACAATTGGTGTTTTGCCCATCGGGTCAATTAATATTACTTTATTATGCAAAAAATTCACACCTGATTTTATTAATGCCCCGGAAGTTGTTTCACGTGCCCACTGGTCTATATCTCCTTTAATATATGAACCCTGTACTACTTCGAGATCTTTATCGTTAGATACAAAATTGTTATATTTTGCCCTTTTATCCAAAAGAATGTAGCGAAGGTAATTTTTATCTTCCATAAATATCTTTTGGAATCTTTTGTCTATGTTAAATGGATATATACAGCAAACCATCTCACTGGCAGTATCTATTAAATCCGCATAAGTCTGCAACATTTTGAGTGTTTTTCTGGGACTGAAAAATACCGATATATCCTCATTGATTTCTCCTGCTTCCCTGTCATTTTCATCCTTAAGTTTATCAACGGCATTTTGAAAACTTTTTCTGTCCATATTTTCATAGACAAGCTTCCAGTATTCAAAATATTTGGCGGCAATACTTTTGTCATTAATGATATGTCCCGTATTACAATGTCCAAATATGCCCTTTTCAGATATATTGGTTGAACCTGTCCAGACTTTTAAAGCTGTATCATTTTTATCAAGTATTACAAAAAATTTATTATGCGCCTGTGTAACCTGGTTATCCCTTACATGTTTTACCAGACTTGAAGTTTTTGTTTCTTTAAGAGCTGCAGAGTTATCATCTCCGTAATTTACCGCGTCGTAAACAACACTAACGTTGACACCATTTGTTTGTGCTTCCTTTAAAGCTTTCAGTACACCCGGATAGTGGAATTCATAACATGCCCCTCTTATTTTTTGATCTTTTTCCGCACTGGCAATAAAATCCAGCATGCCTTCGTACAGACCTCTCGACAGCCAGCGGTATGCTCTATCCTGTTCGCTTTTATCGGTCATTTTATCCGGACGCTTATTTCCGAATTGTTCTGCGTATGATTGGCTCCCCGATATTCCCCTGTTAAAGAAAACTCCGTGTTTACCGTTTATATGTTTCTCCGTTGCTATGATAATTTCTTCTGTCAAGTACACTACAAGATTTTTAGGAGTTCCTTTATAAGCAGTTACTATAAAAGTATACTCCGTATCAGGTTCAACGGTAAAATCTTTCCAAAGAAATCCCTGAATTGGATGCAGGTGTGAAGGATATTTCTGTCCTTTCACTTTCGGCAAGTCTTTTTCTTCGATGTTTATTACCGATTTGAAGAATTTTTGTCCGTCAAGCCATTTCCTCTTTTTCGTTTTTGTTTCTACTCTTTCAAAAGCAAAGCCGAGTAAACCTTCAGGTTTGTTTTTCATATCTATGGATAAAATTATAGAATTTGTCCCGGAAATAGCATATAATTCCAATTCTGATGATGTTTTTTTTCTTCTCATAATTTTAATTAATTATTTTATTTGAAAAATATTATTTTAATATTTATGTTGAAAATAAGCCAAATTTTTAAGAATTATAAATGTCTTATAAATCATAATTACAGTTACTATTTAATTTTTCGAACGCTAAATAACTCTTTTATTTTGAAGGACTCAAATTTTGGAAGTTCATCAGTAATTGCCATAAGATACTTCCATTATTTTTAAAAGTCAATAACAGAAATATATTTTATAGAAATATGTATATATTATTTGCCATGTCTATTACAGACAACCTTGTATCCCATAATATTGTTTTTTACAGCTAAATTGATTAATATTTTTCTTAATTGATTATATAAATGGTGTGTTTTTATCGATTCCCGGAGATAAATTCTCGTACTAAATATGGGAGGTTAACAGTTTTATTGCTTTTCCAATTCAGTCAATCCAAGCAGTTTATTGATGGTATTCCAGTTCCTTGTGGTTGCAATAACTTTTAACTTTTTCTCGAATATATTGTTGTTCAGTTTTGTTCTACCGTAACCATAGGGACAGTTTAAATATATGATGTCACCATTTATGTAATACTCATCATTTCCGGATGTAATGTTATTAATTGCGTCTAATAATTCTTTTTTGGGCTTTTTAAATAATAATGTTACATAAAATTTTTCTGTAACTGCAGAATTTTTTTCAAGTAAGGATTATTTTTTATAATTTTTTTTAAATCACTTCCTGTTTTTATTAAGACGCTAATATTAAGTCCCAATTTCTTTTTAATTTCCATTTCAATGGTATCTGCAATTTTTTTAGTATCTGCCAGAGATGAATCAAATAGTACATTACCGCTTTGCAAATAAGTTTCAATATTCTGAAAACCCAAATAGCTGTATAATTCGACTAAGGCAGTCATTTTGATGAGACTGTGACCGGTTATATTAATTCCGCGTAGTAAGGATATGTACCTGCTCATTCTACCAGTACCCTGCATATGAAAGATTTTCACCTGAAACTGATTTTAAATAATCATATTTCAGCCTTATAATCTGTCTTATATGAAGATAGTCGTGAGCGAGCCAGTTTGTGAAAATCATATTAACGGATAATTCTCCCAGTTTTGGATGAACGTGAATATTATTCCGGTTTTGTGAATCAAGTTCAGACAGCCATTCGACAGATTTTTTTCTTTCTTCTGAAAAATTATTCAGAATTAAATCATAATCCTGTTCAATATATTTTCTTTCCTTTACCCATCCCGCAGGGTCTATCGGATTCATAGGCAATTCAGGACTGTAAAATATGTGTCTTACTCTAGAACAGAAGTCTTCTCTTTCCTCATCAAGAAGATGACAGATAATTTCAAGCAGACACCATTTTCCGGGATTCTGTTTCCAGAAAATGTAGTCCCCCGAAAGACCGTACAATAACTCCCTGAAAACATCCTTATTGCGATTTAATTCTTTTATTATGTGCTCTTTTTCCACAATATTTAAATTTTATTTATCCCATTTTTTCATCGGCAGTAGGTCCGTAAATACCTGGCAGCGGTATATCCAGCAATCTAAGATAAACTGTCAGCTGACCCCTGTGATGATAAAGATGACTATATGCAAAATTTTTAAGTACATCGCTTTTTGGTCTCGTAAAAAATATTTTGTCATTATTTTTCAAGGTCCACGTTTTAGAAAAATCCTCCTCCTTTGCATTTTCCAATGACTTGATTGCCTTATTTACATTTTCGATATGCACTTTCATAATATCTGCAGGAGATAAAATTTCAGGAGGTGTAAATTTAATTTTCCCGAAATCAAGTTCATCACTATCAAGAATTGTGGAAATCCATCCGGGCAGTTCCGCAACGTGAGAGGCAAGACGTGAAAGTGGAAAAGATTTTTCATGAGGTTTCCACGATAAATATTCAGCAGGTATTTTCTCAAGCAATTTCCTTGTAGATTTTTCTTCTTCCTTTAATTCCGATAAAAAAGATTCTTTAATAGACATGATTATAATTTTTATTTTATTAAATATATTTTTAAATTAATTCTGTTATTGTTTTAACATCAACAGCTGATTTAAGAGTCTGATATACAACGCAATATTTTTCCGTAAGCATCACAAAAGTTTATCAATTTTATCTTTTGCAGCATTGCTTTTAATAATAAATTTAAGCCTTATTGATTTAAATCCCACTGGAACATCCTTCGAAACTCCAAGTGTTCCTCTGAAATCCAAGTCTCCTTCGGCCTCAACCCTGCTGTCTTTTATATCAATATCAAAAGCAGTCGCAACTGCTGCAAGAGTCACCCCAGAGCATGCAACCAGCGATTCAAGCAACATATCACCCGAACAGGCCTGCAATCCGCTTCCTCCTGATGCAGGATTCAAACCGGCTTCGATAATTCCTCTGTTAGCCTCTAATATACAGGAAATATCATCGTCTATTTTCCCCCGAATTTTTAATATTTTGAAAGCTGATTCAGGGTCAGTTTTGTAAAGTGCTTTTAACGGAGCCTGTATACTTCTTAATTCTTCGGATTTCATTTTATTATGTGTAACAGAATTTATTGTATAATAATTTTTAAATAATAATTATTAAATCAATAATCAATGTTCATATAGTTTTAATGAATTACAGATAATGATAGTTGTACATTGGTGAATTGAACATTGGAAATTGAACTCGTACCCCGTAGAGGATTCGAACCTCTAAAGACAGGACCGGAACCTGCCGGTTTATCCATTAGCCTAACGGGGCATATTTAATTATAAATTATATATGTTATATATTAAATTAAATGCCAAGATTAATACAATTTCCTGTTCTCTTCCAGCATTTCAATAAATTTTTTTATCAGGTTTTTTCTTTTTTTCGTTGTTTCGGATTTTTGTATTCTGTGAAGTATTGCATACCTGTTAATGCTGTTCAGTGTTTTATAATACCTTTTAGCCTCACTATTATTATTAAGTGCTTTTATTAAATCAGGAGGCTCTGTGATTTGACTCTGTGGTTCATACGCATTTGCCCAAAAACCGTTTTTCTTTGCCGCCTTAATTGATTCCAGACCCGAAGGCCTCATCTTCCCGTCTTTAATCAGTTTCAGAGCTTTTACTTTATTAATTTTTGACCATCCGCTCTTTGGCCTGCGGGGAGTAAACCTCTGCATATAGGTATACTCATCAAATTTCTTTACCTGCCCGTCAATCCAGCCGTAACACAAAGCAACTTCAACTGCTTCTCCATATGTTACCGACTTAATTCCCGAACTTTTCTTCGCAAATCTTAACCATATCCCGGTTGCTATCGTGCAGTTGTTTTCAAGCCAGTCTGATAAATCGTTTTTATTTTTGAATAGAATTACAGGTAATTCATCGGACATAAAAATCAGTTTATTTAAATTTGTTACAGCTTTTCCAGAATTCTTCTGGTCAATTCATTGTTTATATTCCCTGTATTTACTGCAGATTTCGGCTCGAAGACCATTACGGAGACTTCACCATCTGCAACTGACCTGTGCTCGATTCCTCTCGGAACAATCAGGAATTCATTTTCATTTACCACAATTTCCCTTTCCCTGAACTGCATGGTAAATTTCCCTTTGATTACATAAAATAATTCATCTTCATTTTCATGAAGATGCCAGATAAAATCCCCGTGAAATTTAACCAGTTTAACCTGCTGGCCGTTAAGCTCTCCGACGATTTTCGGAGTCCAGTATTCTGAAAAAAGTGAAAGCTTCTCTAAAACATTTACCTTTTCCATAATATTATTATTAATTTAATTTGAGTTTACAAAAAATAATAATTTCATATAAATAATGGAACATAAAAATTACAGACAAATTCACGTTTTTCCGACAAAATATGATGTTTTTAAAAATTATATTTATTAAATTACAGTAGTAACTAAATGTCAGATATCTTTGTTTTTAAGTTAAAGGGTTTTAAAATTAATAGCTTTTCTTTAAAATAACTTTTAAAAAATTAAAAACAAAATTATGAAGTACAAAACTTTCACTTCAGCAATTGCAATTATTGCGTTTTTCGTGACTTTTACAGCCTGTCAGAAAGAAACCCCAAAAACAGAAGTCGAAAAGGAAAAACCCAAAACGGAACAAGTTACAAAAGTTAATACAGATGAAATCGTTGCTAAAATCTCCAAATTCCGCGCTGATACCGAAGGAAAGCTCGATAAACTTACAAGAAAAGTAATAAAACTTGAAGGTACAGGCATTAATGAAGATATTCACCAGAAATGGGAAAAAATGGATGCATATAGTGATGGAGATAAATTATTAAGAATTCAGGTTTACCCCCATAAAGGTGTCAGCGAAAGAACAGAAGAATTTTATTTTATGGACGGAAAACTTGTTTTCGTTTCTATAAAAGATAAAGGAACCGAAGTAAAAGAAGGTAAGGACGCCGGCATGGGAAAGGAATTTTATTTTGACAGTGATAAGTTAATCAAATATGACAATAAAAGCGGAGAAGAGACAAAAAATATCGATGAAGAGAAAAAAATGTATGAGAGTAAGCTTCCGTTTGAATCAAAAGAATTCTTAGAGATTTTCAAAAAAGCAAAATAACAGTTATTTTGTTTTTTTGCTAAAAAAAGTGCCTGAATTACAGGCACTTTTTTTTTAACAATAAATTATTTTCAATAACATTAATTTTATTTAAAAGTATAACTAACTGATAATAAATGCTTTAAAATGAAGTATATATTCACTTTTAGGGAACTTTAATAACAGTTTTTTCATTATTATATGTGTAGATAAGCAAATAAGGTGACCATGCTTAACCTTGGAACATTCTTGAATATAGGGGGATTTTATATTAACAAAGCAATTGTTCTCATCAGGCAATCACTTCTAAAGCATTATCCGTTTTACAATCTTGATTGATTTTAGCAATCTATTGGATTTTTCACATGTTATTTTCATTTTTTAGTGATTATTCCGATTAGTTCTTTATGTCGGTCATTCCTTGTATTTACCGTTTATTCCTTCTATAAACCGCTTTTTGAATAGTGGTTTGGAAGTAAGTTTAATCAAATTATTTTTGTATTAAATCATTTTCTTAAAATATGTGGACTGAATTTTAGAAAATAATCGGAATACCTGAAATGATGATAAAAAGTAAATTGGAAAATAAAGTTGCGAAATCCAATCATTAAGATACGAAAACAAGCGAGATGTTAAAAATTTTAAAAAATTAAAAAGGTATTAAATAATGAAAAAATTTATTTTGTTTTCTCTAATTAGTTTATCGGTATTATTTTATTCCACAGATTCATTTTCACAAATATCTTCCAGACAAAGCGGTAACTGGAGTTCAACAACCACCTGGAACGGCGGAAATGTCCCGGGTTTCAACGACCAGGTCGTTATATCAAACGGACATACGGTTACAATCAATACTAATGTAACATGCAGGAACATAACAATTGGTTCGGGAAGCGGAACTACTGCAACACTTCAATTTGACGGATTTTCAAGAACACTTACAGTATCCAGTACAACTCTCGGAGATATTCTTATTTCAAGCAATGGAGTCCTTGCTTCGACAAGCGGTGTTTCACAAACAATTTCTTTAACAGGCGATTTTACAAATAACGGTACGTTTACACAGGGTTCTAATAATACTGTAATTTTCGACGGATCATCATTACACGGTATTTTTGGAAACAGCCCGACATTTAATAACTTAACTATAAGCAATGCAGGTGGTATATTTTTAGCTGCAAATACAACTGTGAATAATACCCTTACACTTTCCAGCGGACTTTTATTTACCACATCTGACACACTGACTATAAACGGTGATATAAGTGTCACTACACCGGGCGCTACTAAAATGATTGTCCTCGACGATGGAATATTTTTCGGACGTCTTAAAATGAAAGCAGGAAGCAATAAATCTTACACTTTCCCTGTAGGTGATACAAGAAGTACAGATGAATATTCACCCGTTACGATTAATTTATCATCCGGAGCAAATGCATCGGCATATCTTGCTATTAATTTGAAAAACCAAAAAGACCCGAATAACACAAGTACATTAGATTATATAAACAGAGCGTGGCTGGTGACACCGTCAGGATTAACTTCATTTGCGTATGACATTTCACTCTCATATATAAGTGCAGATGTAGTAGGAACAGAAAGTTTATTATATTTTGCGAAATATGATGCCGGAGTCTGGACTTTGCTAGGACAGCCTAATACAACTACAAATACTTTTACAACAACAGGACTTACAAGTTTCAGCGTTTTCACAGGCGGTGATGCAGGTACTTTGCCTGTTACTTTACAATCACTATACAGTACTGTTTCAGGTAGAAATGCTACCATAAGCTGGGTTACAGTATCTGAAAATAATAATTCAGGTTTCGAAGTTATGCGTTCATCTGTCGATAAAAACGGAGCAGAAGGAAATTATAACACTGTAGGATTCATCAAAGGAAACGGAACCACGACTCAGCAGAAATCATATAACTTTACGGACAATAATCTGAATACAGGAAACTATAAATACAAACTTAAACAAATAGATAACAATGGAAATTTTGAATATTTCAGTTTAAACGGATTGGTTGCAATCGGATTACCGACAAAATATTCTGTATCACAGAATTATCCTAATCCGTTTAACCCGACCACTAAAATAGATTTTGAGCTTCCTGCTGACAGCAAAGTTTCGATGGTAATATATGATATTTCGGGAAGAGAAGTCGCCAAGCTTCTGAACAATGAATTTAGAGCTGCAGGTTTTCACACTGCAGAATTTGACGCAAGTAAAATATCGAGCGGTATTTATTTTTACCGCCTGACGGCAGACAATTTTTCTGTGACCAAAAAAATGATGCTGATTAAATAATAATTATTATCGTTACGCATTCCCTGTTAACTGCCAATTAATATATTCAAGGAAATGCGTAACGACCAGATTTGAGAATAAGCTGTGGGTAAAGGTTCACGGCGGTTTTCATCACGAGTGTGTGAAGAGAAAACAAAAGAGAAAACCCGGTTTGTGATTTTGGGCGATTACATTCCGGGTTTTTATTTTATATAAAATTATTCGAGGTTGTACAATTCCCTAACTTTTGAAAGAATTTTCGGGAAATCGATTTTCAGGTCCTTCAGGTAACCGCTTTTCATATCATATATCCAGCCGTGGACTTCGGGATATTTGTTTTTTATATAACTTTTCTGAAGATATGAAGTTTTAATTACATTGACACACTGTTCAATCACATTCAATTCAACCAGCCTGTCGAAGCGCAAGTTGCTGTCATTAATTTCATTTAAACAGCTTTCATGAAGGCGGTAAACGTCCCTTACATTCCTTAGCCAGTTATCCAGCAATCCAAACGATGTGTTATTCATCGAAGCCTTTACACCGCCGCAACCGTAATGACCGCAAACAACTATGTGCTTTACATTCAGCACTTCAATCGAGAACTGCAGTACCGACATTACATTCATATCTGTATTAGGTACCAGATTAGCAATATTCCTGTGTACAAATAAATCGCCTATATCAAGACCTGTGATTACGTTTGCGGGTACGCGGCTATCCGAGCAGCCGATATAAAGGAAATGGGGATTTTGTTCTTTATACAGATTCGTAAAAAATTCCTTATCATTTTTCACTTTTTCTTCTACCCATTTTTTATTGTTTTCAAATATTTCCTTATAAATATCCATATAATAAAATTTAGATTCTTGAATTATTGCAACGGTCAGATAATGTTAATAAAACATTAACCGGATTTAAACAGTTTCAGAAATCAGTGGTTCGGAATTATTTTATATTTTTCAAAACTGCTATGACGGGATAAATCATACCCACTATCAAGAGCAATGTAATAACCGGGCGATTAATATTCTGCCATTTATAATTTTTATTATTAGTAATTAGTGTTTAGTAAGCCTAATTCCACTTTTGAATTTCGATGATATTCCCTTCGGGGTCAGTGAGATAAGCAAATGTAAGTATTCCGACGCCTTCTACTTTATGGCTGCTTATTTCGCCGAGTTTTTTACCGCCGTTTTCAAGAGCTTTATCATATACCTTTTCGACGTTATCAACTTTGAAAGCAATGTGTCCGAAGCCGATACGGTTTGCGAATATTTCATCAGGTCTGGCTTCAGATTTTGTGTAAGAAAAAATTTCAAGAGTAGGACCGTCTTCCCCGCAGCCGGGTAATCTCAAATGCATTCCTTTCAGGTGTGCATCTTTTAAACCTGTTCCAATATCGAGCCAATCCCCTTTTAAATCGCGCTCAGGCGGCACTGGGATGCAGCCAAAGACATCGATATAAAACTTAACCAGTTTCTTCCAGTCCCGTGCGACTATGTTTGTATGGACGTATTTCATATTATTAAAATACGAGTAATTTTAAAATATTGAAATTCAAAATTGAGAATAATAACAACACATTTGTCATCCCGGCGGATTTTAGGCCGGGATCCAGCTATAATGCAAGGCTCTTTTTTCATACTATTATTTCAAAGAACACAAAATTGCGTGTAAATCTGATATACACGCAAAAAGGACGCAGTTTTTAAAAATCCCGGTTGTACGGGCTGAAATCAAATATGGATTTCGGAGTCTTTTTTTCTTCGGATTTTTTAGAATAAACGACTTCATCCATATTCACATACCTGCATTTTTGAACCTGATTAACAGCC
>Ga0182021_10009474_pt1 | contig 11546 bp, 12 predicted proteins | sample 612E3MmetaG_FD_120493 | JGI IMG/M metagenome (GOLD analysis project Ga0182021, IMG submission 120493) | Permafrost microbial communities from Stordalen Mire, Sweden - 612E3M metaG (Illumina Assembly) | ecosystem: Environmental > Terrestrial > Soil > Wetlands > Permafrost | place: Sweden...
GAGAAATACTAAAAATCTCTGCGATCTCGGCGCGCTCTGCGGTGGGTGAATTTCTCGAGCAGGTCACGAGATGAACCCCACTAAACGCATGTGGGGCAGGTGTCTCGCGCTACGGTTTCTTGGTGAAGTTCTCCAGCAGGCTGGTGAATTCCATCGGGAAGATGTACTTGGTTGAGGGGCTCAGACCGAGGGCCTTGAGGGTCTCGAAGTATTGCAGGGTCATGGTCTTCTGATCAATCTGGCTGGCGGAGGCAAAAATCTTCTCCAGGGCTACGGCGAAGCCCTCGGCCTTGAGCACCTGGGCCTGCTTCTGGCCTTCGGCCTCCAGGATGGCAGCCTGCTTTCCGCCTTCGGCTTTCAAAATGGCGGCTTGTTTCTCGCCCTCGGCCACGTTGATGGCGGCCTCGCGCGTACCGGTGGATTCGGTAACCACGGCACGGCGGATGCGCTCAGCGGACATCTGCTTGTTCATGGCGTCCTGAACGTCCTTGGGCGGGATGATCTCGCGGATTTCCACGTTGGTAACCTTGACGCCCCAGCGTTCGGTGACTTCATCGAGCTTGACGCGCAGGGTCTGGTTGATGTTTTCACGCTGTGAAAGCACCTCATCCAGCGGGATGCCACCGATGACGGAGCGCAGGGTGGTGGTGGCCATACCGGCGGCTGAAAGTTCGAAGTTGCCAACGCCGACCACGCTCAGGGTCGGATCCATCACCTTGAAATACCACAGGAAGTCGATCGAGATGGGGGCATTATCCTTGGTGATGGAGACCTGGTGCGGTACCTCGCGGATCTGCTCGCGCAAATCAGCTTTGACAGGCCGGTCGATGATCGGGATGAGCAGGACCAGGCCTGGTCCCTTTGTCCCGATACAGCGACCCAGGCGAAAGACCACCAGACGCTGGTACTCGTTTACGACGCGGATGGCGTTGAACAGGAAGATTACCACCACAACCACGACGAAAGCAAGACCGCATAACAAATATGTAGCATTCATATGTTCCTCCTTTAGAGAACTGAATGTGAATCCAAATCTATTTTGACTGACCGTCTCGCTCGACGACCAGAGTGAACCCTTCACGACTGACTACCCGGACCCGGCTGCCAGCCGGAATGGACTTCTCACTGCGAGCGCTCCATAATTCACTGGCCACCTGCACCGAGCCGCCATCGAGTATCTCGGTTTTGGCGTGTCCAGATTGGCCGATCAAATTCTGCAGATCCTGCAATGGGCGGGCGCGAAACGCCTGCATGCCTTTGCGGACAACGAACCATAAGAAGCCGGCGCTCATCAGCGAGACGACCACTGCCAGAACCGGATTGACGGCTGGCAAAAATCCTGTCCCGGGGAAAATATACAGCGATCCAACGATCAGGGCCAGGATGCTTGTTACCAGCGCCCATTCTCGCCCGGATTTTCGGATGGAGTATATAAATGGAACGAGCGCCAAAACCAGAATGATCAGCGCCCACCAATTGAAACCCAGGTTATAGATCTCGTAACCGGCGGCAGCCAGCATAAGCAGCGCGCCGCCTTCGAGCAGGTGCGTACCTGGCGTCACGATGGCCATCATCAGGAAGATGGAACCGAACATGAGCAGCAGGTAGGCAATATCAGGATTAACAAATGTGTTCATGGGGAGGGAATCCTTTCCGGAATCACCAAGATGATTATACAACAAGGTTGGGCGGATTGTATTAACTTCATATAAGATATACGATTCACAAGGCCAGCGGTATTAGGTTCTAGCGTTCCAATACGAATATTACCGGGCTGGATAAACCTTAAAAATTAGTAGTTAATCTGTATTGTTTTTGAGAGGCAGCATGTGTATAATGAAGGAAGTGAAACACGGCAAGCTATTCTTGATTGTCATTCTATGCGCAGCTCTGATGGCAGCGGGCGGGATTCCTGCCAAAGCCCAGCAGACGATAGGTCATTATTTTTCTCAAACCGGTCACAATGTCACCGGTGAGTTTTGGGCATTCTACCAGAGCGTTCCGGATGCGGCACAGATATTCGGTTTGCCGATCACCGAACAATTCCAGACTGCCGACGGGTCCGGCCTGAGCGTCCAATACTTTGAGATGGTTCGTTTTGAACTGCACCCGGACCAGCCGGTAGGGAAGCGGGTGGTACTGACAGATTTGGGGACCAGACTCTACCGGGCCGGCGCGCCATCCATCAACCTGACCACTCCGGGAGCCTGCCGCACCATGAACGGGTTTGGGATCTGTTACGAATTTCTGACTTATTTTGACGAACATGGCGGGCAGAGTCGTTTCGGCAACCCCATCTCAGGTTCCGAATTTCAGCCGGGCGGCCGTTTGGTGCAATACTTCGAACGGGCGCGTTTTGAGTGGCACCCGGAACTGTCGGCCGGGCTGAACGTCATGCTGGCCGATCTGGGGGGAATTTATTTCAATGCGCACGAGGATGCCACCTGGCTCAACTCCAGCCTGCCGCTCGATAATATTCCCCTTTTGATAAAGCCACCGGTTTCCCTGCAAACGCTGGCCTTTGTCGCCAGGTCGGTGACTTTGCCAGACGATACGCAAAAGGTCTTTGTGATTGTACAGGACCAGACGCTCAGTCCGGTGCCTGGGGCCAACGGCAGTGTGACGGTACACCTTTCCACCGGCGAGACGCTGGTTTATCCGGTTACTACGGATGCAAACGGAATTGGGGTGGTGCCGTCCATAGCCTTTTCCGGCCAGCTTCCCGGCCGCCCGGTGACCGTGGATGTCAGCATGTCCTATCAAGGATTGACTGCCACTACCAGCACTTCTTTCTTGATCTGGCAGTAAGTTTGATTTGACTATTAGGGGAATTGTTCGATTTTTTCGAGCAGGCTGGGAATATCTGTGACAGCAGTATTCCAGACCTCGTCCCAATCAACAAGATCGTAGGCATGGACAAGATGATCGCGCATTCCAGCCATCAGTGCCCAGGGGATTTGTGGATGAGTAGTGCGGAATTCGACTGAAAGACGTTTTACAGCTTCCCCAATCACAGTAAGTTGGTATAGAACTGCTGAACGGGTTTTCCAATCTTCAATAAAAGTACTTTTTTCGAAGCCTTCAATAAACGCGGCTATGAGTTGTGCAGCGTTAGCGATATCCTTTAAAACGATATCGTCCCTATGCTTAGACATGCGTGGTTAGATCTTCTGAATAGAGCACTTTTGCCGTGCTCAGGATTTCTGAGCGAAGCAACGCGTTTCGGCTTTGTTCCAGTGCCCGGCGGGTGACCAGATCCACTTCGCGACCGAAGAGTTCCTTCAATTCTTGCCTCATCTGGATATGGTCAAAGAGGCCCCAATTGCTATGTGGGGCAAAGGAAACTAAAACGTCGATATCGCTCTGGGGTGAGAAATCGTCCCTTACAGCCGAACCGAACAACGCAAACTCGCTCATCTGCCAGCGGTTGCAGAAGGAGGCGATCTTTTCAGAGGAAACGAGGGTTTGGATTGCAAGCATGCATAAATTATACTCCGTTTCAAAACTGATAAATCTGCTTGTACGTGCCCGATAGTGCAGTAAGCAAGCTCCTATTCCTGTATTTTTGGTTTCTTTGGGTTAGGCGCGTCTACATTTGGGCCTTGATATACTCCCCTTCTTGTTACTAATTATGGCATAATGGTGAAAGGTATAAATCACTCCCAATTCACACCCAGAGGAGTTTCCATGTCGATGGTTTACCCAACCGGACGGCAGATTCGCCTGACCAGCTATTCGAACTGCGCGGGTTGAGCCTCCAAGCTGAATGCGGAAACGCTGGCGCAGGTTCTGCGCCCGGTTGAAAACATCTTTGATTCACACGCCTATCCCGACTTGCTGGTGGGGCTCGACCGGCCCGACGATGCAGCCGTCTGGCGCTTGGACGCGCGCCGCGCCCTGGTGGTGACCACCGACTTCTTCACACCGGTTGTGGATGACCCGTATGACTTTGGCAGCATCGCCGCGGCCAACAGCATTTCGGATATTTACGCCATGGGCGGACAGCCGTTCCTGGCGCTGAACGTGGCCGCGCTCATCCCGGACCTGCCGGCGGAGATCAACGGCGAGATCTTGCGCGGCGGAGCGGAGAAAGCCCGTGAGGCCGGCGTGGTCATTGCGGGCGGGCATACCGTCCAGGACAAGGAGCCAAAGTATGGCCTGGTGGTGCTGGGTTTTGTCAATCCGACCAGGATGCTTACCAAAGGCGGCGTGCGGGTGGGGGATGCGCTCGTCCTGACCAAGCCGCTCGGCTTCGGCGTGACCACCACTGCTTTGAAGCAGGAAAAAGCCACTCCGGAAGATCTGAACGAAGTGGTGACGTGGATGAAAAGGTTAAACAAGGATGCCAGCGCTCTGGCGGTGGAGTTCCGCCTGCGCGGTGGTACGGATGTGACCGGATTCAGTTTGCTCGGGCATGCTTCGGAAATGGCGTCAGCCAGCGGAGTTGGCCTGCGCTTCTTCGTTGAGAAGATGCCGTTTATCACCTGTGCAAAAAAATATGCCGGAATGGGCACATTTGCCGGCGGCCTGTATGATAACCTCCAGCACTTTGGCCCGATGGTCAATTTTGATCCGGATATTCCCAAAGAGACCCGCATGCTGCTGTTCGACCCGCAGACCAGCGGCGGCCTGCTGCTGGCGATGCCGCGCAGGAAATTGGCCGGTTTCCTCGAACGCGCAGAGCAGACCAACCAACCGGCCTGGGTGGTGGGAGAGGCATACGCGGGAGAGGGCCTCGAAGTAAAGCAAATGTAGGAAATCGCTTGGGCGTTCGGGGGAATTGTGCCACCTGCGGAAGAAGGGGACTGGTACCGCGGTGGTATTCAATTGGCTCATATCTCTAGTACAATAGATGGGTCAGGGTTTTCAACCTGTCTGTATGCCTATGAATCTTGGCCTGGAAATCATTATTGTTTTGTTTCTTATCCTCTTGAATGGCTTTTTTGCCATGTCGGAAACCGCCATCCTTGCCAGCCGCAAAGCCCGTCTCCAGCAGCGCGTCAATGAAGGGGATGCCAAAGCGCGTCAGGCCTTGACCCTGGCCGAAAATCCCAACCGTTTCCTGCCGACCGTGCAGATTGGAATCACGCTGATCGGTGTATTGACAGGCGCAGTCGGCGGTGCAGTTTTCGCTGACCCCCTGGCGGCGGAGATGGCTAGAGTGCCGGCGTTACTACCCTATGCGCACTCTGTCAGCCTGGCCATTGTGGTCATCCTGATCACCTTTTTATCCATGTTGATCGGCGAACTGGTTCCCAAACGGCTGGCCTTGCATGACACGGAACGGGTTGCTTCCAGGATCGCCGGTTTCATGAGCTTTACTTCCACCCTCTTTTCGCCGGTGGTCTGGTCGTTGGAAAAATGCTCCGGCCTGGTGCTGCGCATGCTGGGGGTCAAACCAAGCGAAGAGCCGCCCGTGACAGAAGAAGAACTGCTGGTGCAGCTCGATGAGGGTACCCAGGCGGGAGTTTTTAAGGAGGCCGAGCAGGATATGGTGGAAGGCGTCTTTTCGCTCTCCGATCAACGTGTGAATGCCCTGATGACCCCGCGCAACGAGATCGTCTGGCTGGATGTGAACGACACGGTGGCAGAGATCCGCCGGAAAGTCCAAGAGAGTCCTTTTTCGCGTTTCCCCGTGGCGGAAGGCAGCCTGGATGACGTGTTGGGCGTGGTAAAAGCCAAGGACCTGCTGCTGGCCGACTTGCAAACCGGTGGCGAACTCAGGCAGGTTACCCGTCCGCCCATCCATATCCCAGAGACCGCCTTTGGTTCGCGCGCCCTTGAAATGTTCCGCGAATCCAAACGCGAACTAATGCTGGTGGTGGATGAATTTGGCGTGGTGCAGGGTTTGATCACCCTGGCTGATATCCTGGAAGAGATCGTGGGAGCGTTCGAGGGCGGACCACAGGCCACCCAGCGTCAGGATGGCTCCTGGTTATTGGACGGGATGCTTCCGAATGATGAATTCAAGGAAATCTTCAATCTTCGCCATCTGCCGGACGAGGAAGAATACGAAACATTGGGCGGCTTTGTCATGATGCAGTTGGGCCGTATTCCTCAAGCGGCCGACCAATTCGAATGGAATGGCCTGTGTTTCGAAGTAATGGACATGGATGGCAAGCGCGTGGATAAAGTGCAGGTGTCCACCGTGCCGGCCCGGAAACCGGCTGATCCGGATAAATTGCCGGACCAGGAATAATTTCCACCCTTGGAACCTATCCGAAAATTCAGGAGCAGGCCGCATTTTGAGTGTGTACGGCGAAGCCGTACACACTCAAAATGCGGTTCTTCTATAATTTTCGATTAGAAACTTATTTATTCAAGCTGATGATGTAGGCAATCACATCCGCGATCTGTTGCTGGGTCAAAGCATTCTGGTCGCCCCAACCTGGCATGCTGCGGAAAGGGCTTATTCCTTCCGGCACCGAACCGTGCTGGATGAACAGATCGATATTGGATGCAAAGACCTTGGGGTCCGGATCTTTAAGCAGCGGATCGATCGGTTGTAACGGCGGTACGGTACCATCATCGGAGCCTGGATTAAGCACGCCGCCCTGGCCCGCCTCTCCGTGGCAGCTGGCGCAGTTGCTTTTGAACAGCGCCTGCCCTGAATCTGGATCGCCTTTCAGGTTGATGGCTGTTCCAGGAAGACCGGGATTGGATGGCTCCGGAACTTCCTCCACTCCGGAAGGCGTGGGGGTAATTTCGGAAGTGGCGGTGGGTGATTGAGGCGTCTGGAACATGCCCAGGGTGGGTGCGGGCAGGGTGGCGGGCCGCAGGGTTGGGATGGGCGTATGGATGACCCCTGCCAGGTCGCCACGGGCGCAATTGGCATAGATTCCGCAATTGTAAAAATAGATGGTAAGCAGGAACAGCAGGGGTACCAGCGGGATGGCAAATGCCACCAGGATCATCCAAGTTTTGAAGTCGCGCTTCATGATCGCATCCTTAGTATTATCGGAAAATTATAGATGATCCGCATTTTGAGCATGTGCGGATTCGCCGCACATGCTCAAAATGCGAACTCCTCCTGAATTTTCGGATAGTTCATTATTTCAACGTACGGATGTAGTTCACCACATCCCATCTTTCGCGCACGGTCAGGTTTTCATTCAAGGCGGGCATCTTACCCTGGATGCCTTGGGAGATGGTCAGGAAGATGCCTCCATCGCTCAAGGCCTGCACCGGCAGGCTGGTCAGGTCGGCCGGTTTATTTTGCAGGTAGATCGAGACTGGACCATTACCCTTGGCCTGCAGACCGTGACAATGGCTGCAGTTTATGTTGAAAAGCTGCGCCCCGCGCGCGACCGAAGCCGCGTTGGCAGGTACCGGGTTGGCCGGCACTCCCTGGGAAGGTATATACACCGAACCATCTACCGGGATCGAATCTTTTGGCACAGGCAACGGATCGTACATGGGCTGGAAGGCCGGTTGGATCTCCATAAAGCTGACGAAGTCGATTTTTATCACATCGTAAGCCCATAGCTCCAACACTATGGCAACAATAACCACGAAAATTCCCGCAAAGATGAGCCGCTTATGCGCAGGGTTCATATTTTTTGTGCCTCCACGCGCTTGACCGATTCTGCTCCGACCTGGTTAATTGCGTTTATGCACGTGTCTTCCATCTCCGTCTGGCAGTAAAATACCACGGCGATCTTGCCGTCGCTGATCTCCGGAATATATTCCTTGGGCTCATCCGAGGGGAAGCGGCTGCCGATGAACAATCCCAAGAATGTAAAGCCCATGGTGCCCAGCATGATCATTTCGAAACCAATGATGAAAAAGGGTGGAACCGGGAACAATGGTTGGCCGCCTACATGCAAAGGGAACAGTCCCGGGATTCCAAAGATTAGGAACATGGCAAAAATCAATCCCGCCATGGCACCGCTCAGCGCTATCCGGGGGACGTAGGTCCATATGGTCGGCCGGCCCAGGATTTGCTCCTTGAAGGGAATCCCGGAGATCACCTCCATAGAATCCTGTCCAATCCCCAACTCGCGCAACTTGGCTATTCCCTCCGCGGCCGAGTCCGGATCCCCAAAAAGCGCCAGAAGAGTCTGTTTGTCCGCCATCCTTCTCTCCTTACTCTATCTCGCTCACGGTCGGTACTTCAGCCTTGCCAATTTTGCGCAGCGAGTGGGCTGATTGGCCTTCCTGCACTTCCCAAACAGGCACCAGCGGGATCAGGCGCGAGGCCAGCATATACAGCAGTATGAACAAGGCGAATGTACCAATGGTCAACGGGATCTCAATCGCCGGTTTGTATAATTTCCAGGTGAACGGATCGCGGGTAATGGTCAGTGAAACCGGAATAATGACAAAGCGCTCGATCCACATCCCGATGTTAATTACGATACCCACAATCAGCATCAACCCTGGTATGCGTCGGAATTTCTTGTTCCATAGTATTGCCCAGGGAATGACTATATTGCAGATCAGCATAGTCACCCACACATAAGAAAACGGTCCATGCTGCTGAAAATCCTGCAAGAGACGTTCATACTTGTCGCCTCCATACCAGGGTACCAGGTAATCATTGAAGAAGAAGTACGCCCAACAAAAGGAGACGATCAGGCTCAATTTCCCCAGGAAATCGAAATGCTCGGGCCGGATGAAGTACTTCATGTTCTTCATCGTCGACCGGATCAGGAATAGCACAATCATTACGGCTGCTATACCTGAATGCAGCGCGCCGATCACAAAATAAGGGCCAAAAATAGAGGATGCCCAGCCGGGGCGGGTGGCCATGGCGAAATCCCAGGCCACGATCGTATGGACCGAGAACATGACCGGGATAATGGCAAAGGCGAAGATATTCATGGCGGTCTTGAGATGGGCCCATTCACGCTCGGTGCCGCGAAAACCCAGGGCCAGGATACGGTAGAGTTTCTTCCGCCACCCGGTCGAGCGGTCACGTGCCATGGCCAGGTCCGGGAGGAGTGGCAGGAACAGGTACATGGTGCTGCACAACAGGTAGGTGTTAATGGCCATGAAATCCCACATTAAGGGGGAATGGAAATCCGGCCAGAGCGTCCGTTCGTTCGGGTAAGGGATTAACCAGTATCCCAGCCAGACCCGTCCCAGGTGCATAAAGACGCTTATGCCGGCCTGGACCAGGCCGAAGGTTGTCATCAGTTCGGCCGCGCGCGTGAACGGGCGGCGGATTTCGAATTTCATGACGCGTAATAAAGCCGAGATGAAGGTGCCGGCATGGCTGATGCCGATCCAGAAAACCACGTTGACCAGGAATATGCCCCAATATTCCGGGCGGGTGACGCCTGCCACGCCCATACCCTCTGCGATCAAATAACCCCACGCGCCGACCAGGGCAAACAAGACCGTCAGAGCCAGGAAGATCGTAACACCCCAGAATTTCTTGCTGGTGGTGTGCATGGAATCCATCACCAGATCGTTCATCTCCCCGCGTGGTTTGGGGTCGTACATCAAATGCTCGTGGGGATCCTCGGGCTCTGCCTGTTGTGGCTTCGGCCTTGCCAAAAACTTAGCTATTGCCGCCATGTGTCGAGTCTCCCTTCAAGTAGGTCACCCTGGGTAGTGTCCCGAGCTCTTCCAACTGTTTATAGCTGCGGCCATTGCGGGCCAATTTACTAACCTGAGAATTGGGATCATCGATGCGGCCGAATGTGATCGCGTACGCCGGGCAGGCCTGCGCGCAGGCCGGCTGGACTTCTCCATCCAAGACTGCACGGTTCTCAGAGTGCGCCAAGTCCTCCACCCGCCGGATGCGCTGGATGCAGAAAGTGCATTTTTCCATCACGCCGCGCCGCCGAACGGTTACATCAGGGTTGAACTGGTTGTTCAAAGGTGCGGGTCGCGGCCAATCCCGCCAGTTGAATTCCCTTACCTGGTAGGGGCAGTTATTGGCGCAATAACGGGTGCCCACACAGCGGTTGTAAACCTGGGTATTGGTTTGTTCTGAATCGTTATGGACCGAGGCATAGACCGGGCAGACCGGCTCGCAGGGGGCATGTCCGCACTGCTGGCATAACATGGGCTGGTAGCTGGTATATATATCTGGGTAGGTACCGCTCCAGAAACGCTCGGTGCGGATCCATTGCATGCTGCGGCCATAGCCGTCATCGGCTTCGCCGACGAAGGACAGGTTGTTTTCCATCGCGCAGGCGGTCACGCAGGCCTGGCAGCCCATGCACAGGTCCTGATCGATAACCATGCCCCATTTCCCTGGCATTTCTGCGGCGGTTTGATGAACCGATGATGTCATACCTTATTCTCCAGATGGAGCAAACTGCCCATAAACACCCAGAATGCTTTCCAGGCGTGATAGGGTGCGCTGGCGCCCGGTCTTTTCGATTTTAACTTTTACCGCTGACATCGCCAGGCCGCCGGCGGCATTGGTTTGCAGGCCCAGCAGGCTCGCCGGGTTTACCCCGCGTCCTTCGGCATATCGCCCGTAGGCAGTGTGACCTTGCCCGAAGGGCATGGCGATCGTATCGGGCCGGATTGCCGGATACTGGTAAACCGATACTTCCACCTCCCCGTACGGGGAAGTGATCTTGACCACATCATCATCGGTTATGCCGAGTTTGGCTGCCGTGACGGGGTTGATTTCCACCCAAGTGTTCCAGATGACTGTGGTGGTGGGGTCGGGGGTTTCCTGGAGCCACGGCTTGTTGGCGCCTGAGCCATCGCTCAGGAGTGGCGATGGGTAGGGAAACAGGTAATACTCACCATCGCCCGCGAACTTCGCTGGGGGCACCTGCATAGCCTGGCCAGGCAAGCCCGTGCCAGATGGACTGCCCAGCCCGGCCGCCTGGTTCCACCAGCCTCCGTACTGCTGCCATTGCGCCCAGAAGGATCCGATCTCGGGCGCATTGAAATAGCCTGGCAGGCTGACCAGCTTTTGGACGGCGTTTTGCAGGAATTCCACCACATCCTTATACGGCACGGCCGCAGCCAGCGCGCCGCCGGTGGATTGAACCGCCGCCAGCAAGACATCTGCAGTGGCTTTGGTATTGTAATAGGGCACCACCACCGGTTGTGCACCCGAGATAACCGGGCGGTCTGCGCCGGTGATTACCTTCTGGTAGCCCCAGGATTCAAGACCGGTGTGATCCGGGAAAACATAATCGGCCAGCAGGCTGGTTTCATCGTAGAAGGAAGCAAAGGAGATGACGGTCTGAACCTTGGCCAGGGCTTGCGTAAATTCCAGGCTGGCCGGCAGCTCGAAGGCTGGGTTCACGCCGTGGATGAAAAGCACCTGGATACTTCCGGACTTCATCAATTCCACCAGGGCTTCCATATCCTTGAAAGTATTCGGCATGGCCGAGGTGGAAGCGCCCACAGGCAGGGCTGGGGTCAGGAACACTCCACCGCTTTGGCCGGGATTTTTGGCCAGCACGTTCAGGCTCAGGATGGCCTCCCCGGCTTCCAGCCCGTTGCTGGCTGCCAGGGCGCCTCCGCCCGGGATGGCCAGGGGACGGGCAGCCTGGATGAAAAGCGCGGCCAGCCGGTTGAGCGTGGCCTGGCTTACACCGGATGCGCTGGCCACCTGCCCGAGGTCC
>Ga0182021_10009475_pt1 | contig 11545 bp, 12 predicted proteins | sample 612E3MmetaG_FD_120493 | JGI IMG/M metagenome (GOLD analysis project Ga0182021, IMG submission 120493) | Permafrost microbial communities from Stordalen Mire, Sweden - 612E3M metaG (Illumina Assembly) | ecosystem: Environmental > Terrestrial > Soil > Wetlands > Permafrost | place: Sweden...
AATAACTGAAATTGAGACCATGAAAAAACAGGTTATCGTGATTGGGGCGGGAGCAGGCGGGATGATGGCAGCCGGACATGCCGCTGAATCAGGCGCTGATGTGCTTCTATTGGAAAAAACAGAGCGCACCGGCAAGAAAATACTCATTAGCGGCAACGGGCGTTGTAACCTGACCAATTCCCGCAATCTTGAAAGCTTCATAATGCAATATGGTGCTAACGGACGTTTTCTGACAAACGTGTTCAACCGTTTTTTCAGGGATGAATTGCTGGCATTCTTACACCGGTATGGCGTAGACACAGTAACCGAACCGGAAGGTAAAATTTATCCTGCCTCGCAAAATGCCCGCGAAATCGTAAAAGCTTTCGAGAATTATCTGGCAGATAATAATGTCACACCGCAATTAAATACCAGGGTGAATCATATTTTAGTCGAGGATAAAAAAGTGGTTGGGGTGCAAACAATTACTAATATTTACCATTGCTCTGCGGTGATTCTTGCCACCGGCGGAACTTCACATCCGCAGACTGGTTCTACCGGCGACGGGTACCGGATAGCGAAAGAACTGGGGCATACAATTACTAAACTGCGCCCCAGTTTAGCACCGCTGGTGGTTGCAGAATCAGAACTGGCAAAAAGTATGATGGGCGCCAGTTTGCATAACGTGCGTTTGACTGCCTTTCAATGCAGGGCTGATGAAATTAATCCGGAGCTGGTCCCCGCACAGGATGCCGGCAGAGGAATATTGGGTAAGAAACCGAAATCACCAGTGATAGAAAATCGCACCGGAAATGCCATTATTACCCATTTTGGATTGAGCGGTCCAATTGTTCTGGAAATGAGCCTGGCGATAACCGATGCGCAAGAAAATGGTCCGGTAAGCGTCAGTATTGACCTGAAACCGGAAGTAAGTAAAGCTGAATTAGCATCCCGGTTACAACAGGAGTTCAAGCACCACAGCAAACGAACCTATCAGACGATCATGAAATCTTTCCTGTCACACAAAATGATCGGGCCATTTATTGCATTATCGGGCATATCGGGTGACAGACTGGTGAATCAAATTAAATCAGAAGAACGGGACCGGATTGCAGGATTATTAAAATCTCTTCGGTTTAATATAAAGGGGCCGCACTCAATGTCAACCGCAATGGTGACTGCCGGAGGGCTCTCGCTGGATGAAATTGATCCCCAAACAATGGCTTCCAAAATAGTAAACGGGTTGTACTTTTGTGGTGAAGTAATGGATATCGATGCTCTCACCGGCGGTTATAATTTACAGGCAGCATTTTCTACCGCCTGGGTAGCTGGAGAAGAAGCGGCGAAATGCTGATGTATTTCATCACCAACTCCAACAAATATCGTTATCCTGGTTAGCGAATCGGGCTGTATCCCATAATCCGAATGCGGATTCACGGGATATAATAGCCAGGTAGCAATGAAGTGACAATTGACCATTACGCATCCGGATGGTGCCCATTTTGATGAATTGACGGACATCCGCCCGATAATGGACGTAAATGCCGATGTGAAATTCCGTATTGAGCGGTGTGGGCCCACGCAATCCCGATATTTGGGTGGTAAACATCGTCAATCGTCATGAACAGGAGAAGCATAATTTCGATCATTAACACCGTCGTTGGAATGCCAAGTTAAGAATGCAAAATCTGATTAAATACATTTACCCAATGCTATTGACATGGGTTAAACGAGAAGTACTATTAAGTTAGAAGTATAGATAAGTTGTAAGCACCTTCAGAACAGTAAACATAATAAAGCCTCACATCTTATTTAGTTCGAGTTCAAGAAATAATCCCAGAAAGCAGCGCAGTTCGGCCCAACCAACTCTATCTTATAAAACTCAAGAGCGCTATCTGGCACAGCAGAATCTCGTTGGTTGTGAAATCTCTGGACTTGTGTTTGCTTTAATACACGAATAATAAATAATGATAAGACAATCGAGGTTGGAGGATTAATATAAATGGCAAGATCAAGTTTTTCTGCGAGTTCAGTTAGAATAAAAGTTGTCGGTCTTGGTGGCGGTGGATCCAACGCAGTGACCAGAATGGTCAGAGATGGTGTCGATGGCGTAGATTTCATTGCCATGAACACTGACGCAAAATCCCTGGCAATCACCGAAGCCCCGACTCGTATTCAGCTTGGAGAAAAGCTGGTTAGAGGTCTTGGCGCCGGTGGCGACCACCATGTCGGGCAAAAAGCAGCTGAAGAATGCCGAGACGAAATCAAAGAAGTTGTCGATGGCGCTGAGATGGTATTCATTACCGCTGGTATGGGTGGCGGCACAGGAACAGGTTCTGCCTCCGTTGTTGCCGAGATTGCCAAGAAGAGCGGTGCTCTGACTATTGCTGTTGTTACAAAACCCTTCGGTTTTGAAGGCTCACACCGTATGGCTGTCGCCGAAGATGGCATCAAGACATTAATGCCGTTAGTAGATACGCTTATCATTATCCCGAACGATCGACTGTTCACTCTTTGCGATCAGAAGACCGGTGTTGATGCCGCGTTCAGATTAGCGGATGAAGTCCTCTCCAACGGTGTAAAGGCAATCGCTCAGGTCATTACCGTACCTGGAATGATTAATCTGGACTTCGCCGATGTCCGGGCAATTATGAAAGATGCCGGACCTGCCTGGATGTCTATAGGTAAAGGTAGCGGTGAGAACCGGGCGGCGGATGCTGCCAAGAACGCTTTGGCGAGTCCCTTACTCGATGTGTCGGTGTCCGGAGCTAGGGGAGTCTTGTTCAATGTCACAGGCGGCGATAACCTATCGCTATTTGAGGTTAATCAAGCAGCCGAAATTATCAAACAGGCTGTTGACCCCGATGCAAATATCATCTTCGGTGTCGTTCGCGATAGCGCCATGGACAAGGACATCAAGATCACCCTTATTGCCACTGGTTTTCAAGCCTCATCTTTGAACGGAAATGTCATCAATGAAGCTGAAATCAGTAGTTATATGAAAGAATTAAAGTCTGACAATGAAGAGCAGATGGATACACCCGCATTCCTGCGTCGTGCCCAACATTTACAGCATCATATGCCTGCACCAATTCCCACTCCTGCACCTCAGAAACAGGCGCAGAGAGCATCTTCTTACACTTCCTGGAATAAGTAGTTATACTTTGAGACTGAGAGAAGGCCAGTGACCTAACGGCTTAATAGCACGGGGTAGACTAAAAACACCGGTCTACCCAATCACACCCCAATTTTATGTTTATATGTATTGACATAGGCTAAAGCCGAAGTAAAATTAAGATTGAAGCATTGAAACAAATTACAAACAGATTTATTTGAATTAATAATGACTTTTAAAAGAGGTAATTGAATGGAAGCATATTGCGTGAAATGTCGCTCTAAGAAAGAAATGAAAAGTGCCAAAGCTATTACTATGAAAAATGGTAAACCAGCCAGTAAGGGTGTTTGTCCAACCTGCGGGACGAGCATGTTCCGTATCGGGAAATAGAGACCTATATTCACCTATTGAGTCAGGAATTATTACAAAGGTAAGAACTGGCGATAAGTTTACGTTCTTTTTCTATTGGGTAAAATACCCAAAAATACATTTTACAACTTGAGGTGCTTATTAAAAGATTTATCGCTCTGTTTTGTCACATTAAACGACCGGAGACTATGCCGTTAAAAAAAACCGCACTTGTCACTTCGGCGTCGTTTGCTGCTATTGGGCCTATTTATTTCTTAGCCTGTAATGCCGTAGCCCAACTTTTACACCCCGCCGAGAATCCCATTACTGAAACCGTTAGTTTTTTGGTTTATGGTTCTTACGGATGGCTTCAGACATCAGCATTTTATGTTCTTGGTATTTCTTTCATTATATTAGCGGTAGCTCTCATGTTAAAGATCAATGCCAGAATTAATTTAGGGGCTGTTATCGTGTTTCTTATAGGGGTTGCATTTTTGTTGGTTGCAGGCAACCATGTTCAAAATCCGGGTACAATGATAACGATGTCTGAAATAATACACCGCGATTCTGCAATTGCCATTGTTGCAATGTCTCCTTTAGCCTGTTTTTTGTTGGCACCAAACTTGAAAGCAAGCGGCCACAATCGCTTATGGGTTTATTCAGTTGTGACCGGTGTAATTTCTGTAGTGACCATTATGCTCGGTTTCTTGATTCCTACAGCTCATTCCTCTTTCCTCGGAATATTTGAACGAATTTTGTTATTCAATGGTCAACTATGGGGGGAGATAATTTGCATTCGTCTGATATGGACGGCTTTCAGACCAAAACGTTCTCAAGATGAAAACGATATTAGTCGTACGCGTCTTTCCCAAGCCTAAGTCGGTATTCACCATAACATTGAAAATTGAGACAACTCTTGTTTACATTTGATTCTTCTAAAACCGGAACCTCGGCATTTGCGCAGGACACGGTGAATATCTTCTAGTCAGGACAAATCGAAATAAGTTATCTGTTTTTAACTCAAACCAACTTATATAATTGCGGCTAGAGGTTTAGTGTCGAATAGTCATTTTATGATGTAACGTGTTTCAGGTATAGGCCAACTCTCAGCCATCTCCACCAGAAACACAGATGAGCTTTTAAGGGGTTGTTGGCGACACGGTTAGTCGTTGCTGCCCGAAAAAACTATGCGATCGGAGTTTTATGGATTGTTTTGATTGAATTACGAAGCGCCAGGCAGACGGGCATGTTTAGTTATGCCATCTGCCTGGCGCATACGGGTTTTTAAAACGACACTTGCTAACTCCCGCCGCGCGGGAAACCTTCGTCGAACTTGGCCGGATTATCGTCAAAAGTTTTCTTGCATGCTACTGAGCAGAAATGATAAGTCTTTCCCTTGTAATCCGCCTTGGCTGCTGCCTTCTTTTCGTCGACTTTCATACCACAAACCGGGTCTTTAGCCACTTTAATCCCTCCTTTTCTATTATTTATTTTGCTTTAACTTAAATGTAATCCACCATCCGCCTTGTTCCGAATTTATCTGTAAAACCGCCATAGTAAACGCCCCACGGTTCGCTGGCAATCGGCATTTCGCCCTTTCCGCTAGCGGAAAGGGCCTTATATAACCTGTCCGCTTCTTCCTGGGTATTGGGAAAATTCGAGACAGCTGATTTGTTACCCTGAATCAATTTATATCCGAACGATTCAAATACATCACTAGCCGTAAACATATCGTCTTTGCCCACCGGTGAGGCGACACTAAAAATCCATTTATATTCTAATCGACTAAAAGTATCAAAGTTATAAAGTTTAGTCGATTAGTTTGGCATTTTCATGACATTTACAATTTATAATGTTTTTACATGGAACGCATTGATACTAAAAACTTGATCAATTAGTAATCTTTTGAACAATAATTTTATAACTATTCCATCAAATAGTTCCTATAATGGGTACGTTGTAATTGAGTTACGGCTTTATATCGAATTAATTATTTATAGGAGCGCGATATGACCAAGGTTCAGATCTATGATGCCAAACTGGACAAAGTAGTTAGTTCAGATGTGATCGAGAAATCCGATTCGGAGTGGAAAAACCTGTTGGCTAAAAAGCAATATGAAATCACTACTCGAAAAGGGACGGAAGCCCCTGGGAGCCGCACATTTGAGGAGATCCATGACGCCGGTATCTTCAGATGTGTACGTTGCCATGCGGATCTATTTCGTAGCGCAACTAAATTTGAATCGGGAACCGGCTGGCCCAGTTTCTATGAACCGATATCTCAATTAAACATCGTGGAACAACCTGACAGGAGTTTCGGAATGGAGCGAACTGAAGTGTTATGTGCCCCATGCGGTTCGCATCTCGGCCATGTTTTTAATGACGGCCCGCGACCGACAGGCAAACGGTATTGTATGAATGGATTTGCGTTGGAATTTGTGGGATTGTCAAATTTGTAAATGGCGTCTTTAATCGGAAGTCATGAAAAACGTCAGGCTAAGGATTTCGAATAAGTTCGTGGTTGAAGCATTATTGAGGGATACGGTTCAGAAATGAAAATGCCGGTTTTATTCATCGGCCATGGTTCGCCAATGAATATTATTGCCGATAATGATTTTACCAGAAGTCTGGTTAAATCAGGGAAAGAACTGCCTTGCCCGAAAGCTATTCTGATGGTCTCAGCGCATTGGTTAACGGATGGGTCGTTTGTGACATGTGAAGAAAAACCTAAAACCATCCACGATTTCAGCGGGTTCCCCGAGGAATTATATCGCATTAATTATCCATGTCCTGGTTCTCCGGCGGATGCTGGAATGATTACTGAAACAGTAAAAAACCCTCCGGTTGAATGTCGCTCGGAATGGGGGTTGGACCATGCTTCCTGGGCGATTTTGAAACATATGTATCCTAAAGCGGACATACCGGTAATGGAATTGAGTCTGGATTACTCACTATATAATGGGTGGAACCGGAAGTCTTTGCGATACTACTATGATTTGGCAAAACAACTTAACTTTTTAAGGGAAAAGAACATTCTGGTCATCGGCAGCGGAAATATTGTTCATAATCTCAGGGTGGCGGATTTTGATAATGTAGATGCAAAACCTTACGATTGGGCAATCGAGTTTGATGAGAAGGTGAAGCGAAACCTGATCGATAGAAATCATCAGGAATTACTCGATTGTCAGAATACCAGCAGGACAACCGCACTTTCCGTGCCGACTCTGGACCATTATCTTCCCATGCTATTCGCTATAGCGATGCAAGAAAAAAACGATATATTATCGTTTACTTATGAGGGGTTTCAAAATGGTTCAGTCTCAATGCGGAGCTTTAAAATAGGTTGAGATACGATGAACTAATATAATTCTAACCATAATGCTAAACACATCGGTTAGAACAAATAATCGGGAGGTATACCAATATGAAACTTCAAAACAAAGTTGCAGTAGTGACCGGAGCAGGCTCCGGAATGGGGAAAGCGATGGCTACTCTTTTTGCGAAGGAAGGCGCAAAGGTGATTGTCTCGGATATCAATCTGGAAGCGATAAGTGATGTTATCTCTGAAATCACAACAAAAGGTGGGATTGCTACCGCCATAGTTGCCAATGTAACCAAAGAAAAAGATGTTCAAAATATGATCGATGCGGCAGTTGGCACGTACGGCACACTGGATATTCTGGTAAATAATGCAGGTATTATGGATAATTTTGTTCCAGCGGAATCGATAACGGATGAGCTTTGGGAAAAAGTGTTCGCTGTTAATATCACCGGTCCGATGCGTGCTATCAGAAAGGCGCTGCCTATTTTTATAGCTAAAAAAGCGGGCATTATTGTCAATATTGCATCGGCGGGCGGGCTTCTGGGTTCTAGAGCCGGGGCATCTTACACAGCGTCGAAACATGCTGTCGTTGGATTAACCAGAAATGTGGGATTTCAATACGCTAAATTGGGTATCCGCTGCAATGCTATCGCTCCCGGAGCGGTTAACACGAATATCGGCAAAACCATATATAACCCGGATGCTTTCGGTATGGAACGGGCAATGGCCGGCATTAGTTTAAATCCACGGGTAGGAGAGCCCGACGAAATCGCGAGAATCGCGCTTTTCCTCGCTTGCGATGATTCCAGCTTTATTAACGGTGCCATTATCACTGCCGACGCCGGCTGGACCGCCTATTAAGCACCCACGCAATAACACATATAGTAAAACTAGATAAATAATCGGCGGCAACTCATAGCCGGATTTTATTCGGGCTTATAGAAATCTTGCCCGCAACCGTAGCAATGATAAACCTTCATTCTTTGACCGCGAAATACCTTGACTTCGCCTTTGGATATAAATTTCAGGCTGCCGCAAATGTTACATCCCAAACCATCAGTACGCCTGGTGTCTGCCTTAGGTTTGGGTGCGTTTAAGATATCCTCCAGGCTGAAGTCCGGCAATTTCCCCTGTTTCTTATTTTGTTTTTTCTTTTGTTTCAATTTCGAAAATCACCAATTAATGAAGTGGTAGCGGTGAGAGGCGGTAAAGACGACCATAATTATCACACCGGATACGGCATTCAATTTAATATTTCTTTTCATTTTATACTCTCATTCTTTCGCTGTCTATCGCACACACTAAAAAAGATATGGTTTATTTTTGATTCTAACCCTGCATAAAGGTGAAACCTCCCGTGAAATCAGAGCAAATTAGAAGTTATGATTTCTTATTTTCGTTTCCCGGCCGATTTTGTATTGCCTGTATCCGTTGCAAAAGCGGTGGATGAGAGTAATTTAAAAATACGTAAAAAGGATGGGGTGTCAGATTAGACAGGTTTTTAGTGGATAGCTTTTTCAACGCATCGATCATATTTAACGGCTGATCTATGGTCGCGGACGCAAAACTGTCGGCTTGGTACTCATGCCTTCTGGAAACCAGTTGCATTATTATCGACAAAACGAGTTCGATAGGAGTGTAAAGCAATCCAAAGAAGAGGAGTCCCGCATAAACCGGTTCGTGACTTATACCAAAAGCCCGGTATAAGCCGGCGTTATTCAGGAATAGAGATAAAAGAAAAAAGATCGCCCCCGTATGTAAAATACTGACTAAAGCGCCTTGAAGAATGTGTTTTTTCTTATAATGTCCCACTTCATGCGCCACCACGGCTACCATTTCCGGAACGGTGAGTTGATCGATAAGCGTATCGAACAGGGCAATGCGCTTGTTACGGCCGAATCCGGTGAAGAAGGCATTTGATTTGCTGGATCTTTTCGATCCGTCCATGACGAGAATATTCTTAACCGGGAAATTAACCGAACGCGCATAGCTTAAGATCGTCTCTTTCAATTCTCCTTCTGCCATTGGGGTATATTTATTAAATAACGGCATGATCCAGGTTGGCGCTACATATTGAATAACCAATGAGAAAATGGTTACTCCTGCCCAACAATATAGCCAGGCAAAGGCACCGACATACTGGAAAAGAGCAAGAATTCCTGCCAAAAGCAATCCTCCCAAGATCAATGCAATGAGGAATCCCTTGGCCATATCAAGAATAAAAGTTCGCCGGGTGGTGCGGTTAAAACCGAAACGCTGTTCGATAGCGAAGGTATCGTAAATACTAAAAGGTAATTTTATTAGCGTATAAACTAAAAGCAGTATGCCAATATAAAATAGTCCGCTTAAAACGGGATTGAGATTCCAGCTTGCCACAATCCGGTTGAACCAACTGAATCCGCCGGAGAACCAGAAAACCAGCAATACCGCTAATGAAAAAGTGCTCTCGGCCAAACCAAAACGTATAGTGGCACGCAGATATTCTTGAGATTTGAGGTAGTCTTCAGGTTTGTAAATTCCCTGTAATACAGCAGGCGGTTCTTGCTTCGACGATTTTAAATTAAGCAGGTTTCCCGTCAGTTTTAGTGCAAAGTCAACGACAAGAGCGGTAAGTATTATTATGGTGAAAAAATTTATTGTCGGCATGAACCGTGGCCCTCGCTTTAATTATTATTCAGCATAAGCTCTTTTTTCTAAAGAGACAAGCACCCGCCTTAAAAACGGGTTTAGATTGCTGAATGTTATAATAATGTAAATGCACCACACACTTAAAATGTACAGCCGGCACCGCGAAGCCTCATTGAAATTCTATCTGTTCTGGGCTGAATGGACGAAGATTCCCCTTATCGGTTTGGCCGTTAGGGCGGTGGGAAACTGGTGGGGAAAGAAGCTTGAAGGCGGTCTGCTGCTCAAGACAGAAGAAGCAGAGCAGATCGTAGATATGGCTACGCAGATTGCTGTCGGTCCATGCGCTTGCCGTGAGTTGAGCCGCAAATGTGACAATCCGGTGAAGGTCGAAATCCTGTTGGGTATGGACGGCAATGTCTTCGTAACGGAGCGACCTCAGGACTATCGCCGAATTTCGAAGGAAGAAGCTAAAACGATTCTCCGCGATTGCCATGCGCGTGGTTTACTGCACACGATCGTCGCCGTTCAGGGTGAGCCGTACGCTATTTGTAATTGCTGCGCGTGTTGCTGCGTGCCCTTACGTCTGAGTAAAGTTTACGGGATCAAGAATGCGCTTGTGAGGCGAGAGGGTGTGGTAGAGGAGTTCAAAGAGCACATGGCAAAGCACGGCATTTTAAACTCACGGGATTGATAATACTGCACATGAGAATTTGTAAAATCGAGTTTTTCGAATCTCTTGTAAGTTAATATTTATTAAGTGTGTTTTGTCCCGCATGTGAGATATAATTTCTTTATATGGTCCCAGGGTAATTTAATGTTTAGTAGAAAGAAGAAAGAATAAAAATATGGAATATCGTAATTTTGGCAAGTTGGATTGGAAAGTATCGGCGCTGGGATTTGGGGTGATGCGTTTGCCCATCACAGGAAACGATCCGGCGAATATTAATGAAACGGAAGCTACGCGCATGGTACATTACGCTATTGACAACGGCGTTAATTATTTAGATACCGGCTACATGTACCACATGGGGAGCAGCGAGCGTTTCCTGGGCGGAGCGCTTAAAGACGGTTATCGGCAGAAGGTAAAACTTACTACAAAGTTACCTTCGATGTTCATACATTCGACTTCAGACTTCGATAAAATATTTAACGAGCAACTGGAACGCCTCCAGACTGGCAGCGTCGATTTCTATCTATTACATGGCATCGACAATCGCAGCTGGCCTAAATTAAGGGATCTCGGTGTTTTAAAATGGGCAGAAGGTAAAATCGCAGGCGGACAAATCAAGCATCTTGGTTTTTCGTTCCACGATGATTACCCTGTATTTAAAAACATCGTAGATGCTTATGACGGCTGGACTATTTGTCAGATCCAGTACAATTATATCGATTCGGAAAACCAGCCCGGGAGACGCGGTTTGGAATATGCCGCCGGTAAGGGGTTGGCGATCACTATAATGGAACCCCTCCGCGGGGGACAACTCAGCCGAAAACCACCCGAAGCCGTCGCTAAGGTATGGGGGGAAAATACGCAGCGCCGAAGTTTAACGGAATGGGCGTTGCAATGGCTTTGGAACCAGCCGGAAGTCTCAATGGTTTTAAGCGGTATGAGCACAATGGAGCAGGTTGTAGAAAACCTGGCTTCTGCGAGCCGGTCGAAGGTAGGTATACTAACACAGGATGAGCGGTTACTATTGGAGCGGGTATGTAAGGCTTACCAGGATTTGAACGTTGTGCCGTGTACAGGCTGCGGATATTGCCAACCATGTCCAAATGGAGTCAAAATTCCCGAAATCTTTCAGATATACAACGATGCGATGGTTTATGGTGATCTAAGGCATTTTCAGATTCCATATAATGGAGGACCGGGCGGACTGGTGCAAGGACAGCGGGCAGACAGTTGCACGGAGTGCGAGACCTGCATGGAAATCTGTCCCCAAAAAATACCGATAGTCGAGACTCTGAAAAAGGCCCACAAGCTTCTGAGAACTCAGGATCTTCCTTATTAAAACGGGGAGGTTTGATTCTAGTCCTTTTTACTGGAAATGGAATTGACCGGATTTATGCGGTGAATTCCATTTGTTGAACACATCATTTGCGCATATCCAAGGATGATGTTAATATTTACCATAATTCTGATTTCGCTATTCATT
>Ga0182021_10009477_pt1 | contig 11545 bp, 12 predicted proteins | sample 612E3MmetaG_FD_120493 | JGI IMG/M metagenome (GOLD analysis project Ga0182021, IMG submission 120493) | Permafrost microbial communities from Stordalen Mire, Sweden - 612E3M metaG (Illumina Assembly) | ecosystem: Environmental > Terrestrial > Soil > Wetlands > Permafrost | place: Sweden...
AACGTCCGGCAGGGGGTGACGTCGCCCAGTCAAGCAGCCCAGCCTGCTCAACCTGCCCAGCCTACCCAACCTACCCCCTCTACCCCCCCAGGAGTCCCTGCAGGACCGTACACTGGCTGAGGTCAACCAGGCACTTGGCCCCGGTGGGCAGCGCATCGAGGCGCTTGGCAGCGAAGCATTTCATTGCGCGAAAGTAGTCGGTACAACTGGCGCCGATGGCGGGGAAGTGCTGCACGCGTACTCTCTATGTCTATTGCATGCACCGTGCATTTGGTTCTGCGGCTACAGCGCGCGAATAAACAAAGACTGGTGGATAGCTGAGAAGATGGAATTCTATGATAAGCCGCGCGCGCTGGTGTCGGCGGTGTCGATAATGGTGTTGATGGTGCTGCGGGTGTCGATGGTGTCCTATTGCAGAAGCCTAAACCCGCTGGTACCCCTCTATGTACAGTAAGGGCCAGGAAAAAGCCATCGACAGAGCACAGCACAACACAGCAAGCACAGCAAGCAGAGCAGAGCACGTCGACACCCGGGGAAACTATTCTGGATGCTCGCGCACCCGGTTGGGTCGCTGCCGAGGTCGAGTCGCCCGTTGAGTCGAGGGGGTCGGTCGATGGTGTGCTGCAGAAGCTTAAACTCGCTGGGGCCCCTGCACGTCTAGGGAGTCCAGGAAAATTTCATCGAGTCAAGTCAAGTCAACTGAGTCAAGTGAGTCGAGTCAACCGACCGAGTCAAGTCGACCCCCTCGACCCAGGTTCTAAATCCCGCGAGCAAACCCCAGAAATAAAAGCTTCGACCGCACATCGGAGAGCCTATCGCTTGTCCATCCCCATGTCTCATGAACAAACATCGTTACAAACGAATTACAAAAGAAGCAAATGGCTGTCTAATGCGTACGTGAGAATAGATCTCATCTAAGTGGGACAGGGGGATGACCCCAATCCACTGCGAACGTCACTCAAGTGATGGGTCCACAAGCACTTCACCATTTAGGGCCTCCTCCAGCTCATTGACCTTAACCGCCACCACATCTCCCTTTGGGGTTAAGATGTTCACCTTGTACGCCCCCGACTCATACTGTTCCACGAGGCCGAGTTGAATCGCCGCCTTAAGGCTGGAGTCTGTCGCTGTCCTAGCCACACTATACTTCTCCTTCATGAGGCGGTGCGCGGTGGTCATGGGCATCCCCTGAATCTTATCATGGAGGAGAATCAGAAGCCTCACGATGTCTCTGCTTCCGTCGAATATATCTAATGCATTCATCATGAATCACAAATGTAATGCATCATTCATACATTATAACTCTCCAATGTCTATTACATGCATTGTACACTCAAACGTTTATGCTTGGAGCTGGCGCGCGCTTTCTAAAAATAAATGAGACCGCAGCTTAAGTGAAGTGCTCATGGTCGTGGTGAAGGGTTGCAGTCGGTGAGCGGATCTGAAGAAGAGGGGCAAGGAATGCTCACGAGAAGGCTGAGAACATCGTGGATAAGCTACTCGAGTTCGAGCGCTACGAGGTCATCGATTTGCTCAAGGTAGCGCGCGCTGCTAGCAAGAAGAAGGAAGAGAAAAAGGTAGAGAAGAAGGAGTAAGCCTTCTCCCCCTCATTCACTTTTTAATCCATTTTTTCACTCATCTGGAAAAAGCTTAAGGGCTCGGCTGCTCGAGTGCTGGGCTAAGTGAGCCCGTTGGATGGGATAGACCTCGCTTCGCTTCTTCTCCTGTCGGTGGGTCTCTCGATGGACGTTCTCAGTGTTGCGGCAGTGACGGGCTTCGGGTTAGGGCAGGTGAATAGACGCCAGATGTTGCGCCTCGCTGCGGCGTTCGGGGCGTTCCACGTCTTCATGCCAATCCTCGGGTGGCTCGTGGGAGGTTCTTTGATCACCCTCATCTCGGGGTATGATCATTGGGTAGCCTTCATTCTCCTAGCCTTTGTGGGCGGCAGGATGATGCTGGAGGGTGTGAGGGGTGGCGAGGAGGTGGACCCTAGCAGGATACTTGAGACAAGGAGCCTGCTCCTGTTCAGCGTTGCCGTGAGTGTCGATAGTATAGCGGTTGGGCTGAGCTTCGGTTTGGGGGGTGTCCCGATTGTGTTCCCGGCCGCGGTAATCGGTGCGACTGCTTTCGCCTTCACGCTCCTGGGGGTGACTGTCGGATGCAGGGCTGGTCAATGGTTGGGGCGGTGGTCGCAGGTGGCTGGTGGTCTCATCCTGATCCTCATCGGACTGAGGGTGCTGGTCAGTCACCTATTGGGTGTTTGAGTGGTCGCCGAATGGTTTTCCGGTTGATCGAGAATGATAACATCATGCGTGTACTTAGCGATCCGCGTGGCCTGCTCGTTACTAGTAGGCGTGTTTGGTGTATTTCTCGTAGTGTTTGCGAATTATTTCCATGACCTTGTCGGTCTCTTCCTTGGTGTGGACTTTCTGGAATGTGACGCTGTGTTCCCACTGCTTGGTCTTTGGGTCTACCTTGTTTATCTTGACGTATACCTGGATGCCCAGTTTCCTGAGTTCCGCTATGATTTCGGTCTCCTGTTGTTTGACTTCTGGGGGGATGGACGTGTCGGTTTCACCTAGGTGTTGTTAGGGGTCTGTGGGTGGTTATTTCTTGTGCTTGTAGCCTGCGGGTAGGGTTACGGCCTTACGCTCCTTGGTGGCCTTCTTCTTGGCGCGGACTAGCTCATTGTGTTTCTTGACGCCGTCTATCTTGTCCTGCTTGCTTTTTGTTGGCATGTTTGTTCTGGTCTTGTTGGGGGTCGGTGTGGCTTATATGTATGCGCGCGCGCCGCTGATCCCCGAGGCTATTCGACCCGAGAGGAGGCGAACCTATCGAGCCTATGATAGGACAAATAACATCTTTAATTTGGGCTATGAAATGCTGAAATGGAAAGTTCAGAAGGCTTTAATCAACGCTAAACTTGAGCCCTATCTGGGATACCTTCACGCCACAGCGACCGGGAAGCCCAGCTTAATATGCGATTTTCAGGAGCTATACCGTTTCATAATCTACGATTTTTTAATTAAATACTGTCAAGGAGTTAAAAAGAAGTATTTTATCACTAAAATCGAGGAGATTTCAAATGGTAAAACAATTATAAGAGTCTATTTGAATGATTATAAGACGGATGAATTGATGGGAGAATTTGACGAGTTATTTAATAAGCAATTTGAGATACCGAGGATAAGGAATGGCCAAAAACAGAGTTTTGATACTCTGATTAACGAGGAGGCTCAGCTCTTCGAAATATCTTAGAGACGAGAGAAAAACATGGATTCCACGAATACCTGAAATTTAAACTAAAATTTGCGCATGTAAGATGTGCTAACCTAAGCTGAGCGGGGAGAAGGGGATTATGCAGAATGTGAAAATAGATTAAAGTCAATAAAATTTTCTAGATACCTATAGAAAAATCTAAGTTAATTTAGAGAGGTATTATCTACATGGATATTTTAGAATATTTTAAGAATATATACCCTAAAAAAATTAAGAACATCAATTTAATTCAAATTATCACTTTCTTTCGCAGAAAACCAGTGAAGATAGTCATTATGGCTCTGGGCGTATTCTTGATATTTTTTGGATGGTTGATATACAATAATGCAGTTGCTCAGCAACAATTTGTCTTAAACCCAACAAGCGGTCAACTTACCCCGCCTTATAAAGTTGATATGACACAATCGATTTACGTTGAATTGGGTGGTTCAGGAAATAACTTTACCATTCAGGAATTAGCTAACGGTATTAACCTGAATAGACTTGTGCATTTTGGAAATTTCTCATTCACTATAAAAATAAACATTAGCAAAGATGGAAACATACAGGTATCTGCCCTTATTTTAGATGATAAAGGTATGAAACTTATCAATTTAATAAATAATGGATGGGAAGCACCAAACCCTGGCGAAAATAACCTTCAATTATGGGACAAAAATTATAATTCATATGCTTTGGAAATCATTGATTCAAATAAAATACCTATTTTACAGGTAATTAATGGTGCTAAAAATAAGATTTTCATCGGTGTATGTCTTTATCATGAAGGTATCCCCTATTTTGGGACAATAATGACAGGTTTCAACTATTTTGGCGATTATTATAAGAATGGTTTAACATCAGATGAACTAGAGGCACTGAGAAATGCGACCATTTTCTATTACCCAAGTTCTCAGCATTTAGGTCAATTAAAAACGATTCCTGATTATTCAACTAACCCGCCTTCATTTCACTCCTTCCCAGAAAATAATCCTCTAGATCAATCTACTTTTAATCAATATATTGGAGCAATCATGGTTTTGATAGGTGGGTTAATCGATGTTTTCGTGACATTAGACACAGTAACACAAAAAAATAAATAATATGTTAATTAGATAAATTTTATCTTAATTAGATATCTTATCATATACTCTTATAGGTCAACGTGTTGTGTTGTTGTGTTGCGGTGTTGTGTCGTGGTGTTGTGTGGTGTTGTTGTGTTTTTTGTTGTAGGTGTATAAAGTGAGTATAGGGGGAGGGGTGAGAAGGTGAGAAGGAAAAAGGAAGAAACGATAGGGAAGTGTCAATAAATGTCAATTAGGGTGTAGAGGTCAGTCCTGTGAGTAAAAATTTTACCCCCCCAGAACAATGACTGAATTAATAGCTCGGTATCTGCAATGACAAATATCCGCTACGAGGGGAAGACCCTGATGTCGCTGCGCCGCGCCTGCTCGAGGGCGGCCTCGTCCCATGTCCCGAAGGTCTGCGCTGCCAGCTTCAGGTACCCAATCTTGCTCGGGTCCCTACCCTCGAGCGTCGCCACCGCCGCGTCGAGGGTCACCCCGTCCCTGCACCCAAGCAAAAGCCCCATGTTCTTCGATGTCTTTGGCCTGATCGCCTCCTCCGCCGTCTTCCCCTGAGACGCTGTCAACACCCCGTCCACCATTCCAACCACATCGAAGACCGATCGATACACCTTGTTTATGTCCACTATCGTCTGGTCCAGCTTGCAGTCGAACTCTCCATGGAACTTGCTCCTCCCCGGCCCCGGGATCATCCCGAAGAAGTTCTTCAGCGAGAGGCTGACCACTATCGGCTCATGGTTGAGCCGATACTTTGCGAGGCTAAGGAACGTGCCCCCGCGAAGATCGTAGAGCCTCTGCGGCATCATCCCGTACATCTCCTCGAAGAGCACTGGGGGATACCTCTCGGCGTGCTTCCTGATCGTGGCGGGCTCGACGACGCGCTTCGCCCACACCTCCTCGGTGACGTTCAAGTACTCCACTCCATGCTTCTTCAGAACGTCCCCTATACCTGAGTACTTCAGGAACCACTCGTCGCTCTTCTTCAGGTCGGATCGATTCACTGACCCTATCCCCTTACCGTTGAGGGCGTCCTCCGTCCGCGCCCACCCGTAGCTCTCCGTCACCATAGCCTCCCCGTCAATCGCCGAGAGGACCCCATCGATGACCTCAGCCTCAACGAAGTTGTTGATAGTCCCCCAGTTCGGCTTGATAATCACCGGCGGCTTCAACTTCAGCTCGGAGACCACCTTCCCATAGATCGACGGATCCTGCGACTGCTCGAGTATGACACTACCGAATCTCAAACATCTCCCCTCGAAAACTATCTATCAGGGACACCCCAGCCGATTTTAGACTTATGGGGGCGAAAAATCATTAGCCACCTTGGAGCAAGCTAGGCGAAGACTTCCTCGAACCTCTTCACCAGCTCCTTCTCCTGCCCCGGCAACAGCATAAGCGCGTTGACTATGAAGTTGTTGCTGTCCCCCCAGTAGCGGACCCAAACCTCCGGGTCCCCCTCGCGGAGCCTCATCACGATCTCCCCCACCTCATCCACACTCTTGTCGAGGAAGTGGACGTTCAGCCCAAGCGTGTTGTAGGCGAGCCCCGTACCGCTCTTAGGCATGTAGCTTATCCTCGCCTCCTTCAGGCCGGGCAGCTTCCTAATCCTCTTCTCGATGTAGCGCGTCCTTTCCCACGCGGGGGTTATCCTCTCCTTCTCGTGGTCGAGCTCCATCCAGCGCTTGAAGGCGACGACGAGGCCCACTATCTCCTGCCTGTCCAGTTTGTACCCGCGCCCTATTCCCCTCCACTTCCCGGGGGTCTCGTCAGGGCCCGACTCCACGCCGATGAAGCTGTGGAGTGCCATCGCCTCCATCAGGTCCTTGCGCCCTATGGCGAAGCCGGTGCTGTTCGGGCCGTGCACGTACTTCCCCCCGAAGGCGACAATGTCCGCCTTCATGTCAGCGAACATCTTGAAGTTGCTAGTAGGGTATGTCATTCCCGCCGCGTCCACGATCACCGGGACGCCATGGCTGTGCGCCATCTTGAGCAACTCCTTAAGCGGCGGCACCCCCCTCTTTGGTTGGTAGGGGTACGCGTAGTGGATCGCCGCCGTCCTATCCGTAATCGCGGCCTCGAACTCGTCCACGCCGCCCCCCCAGTTCTCGTCGCCGACGAAGACGAACTTACCCCCCGCCACCTCCATGGCGCGGTCGTAGACGTAGAGCCTGTTGTTCCTTTGTATGATGAACTCGTTCTTCATCCCAGTCGTGTCTGGGAGGCGCCTCATCTTCTCCGGGTCGCTCCCCGCCATGCACGCAGCCGCCCCGAGGACGAGGGCCGCGAAGCCCCCGCTCGTGATCCAGGCCGCCTCCGCCCCCGTCCCCTTCGCTATTACCTCACTCCCCTTCTGGAGGAGCTCCCACATGTTACAGTAGCTCTCGTTCGCCCTGTCCATCGCCTCCTGCACCTCCCTCGGCACCGTGCTTCCACCAAGCCGGGTGAGGGCGAAGGCCGCGTTCACGACGCGCTTACAGCCGAGCTCAGAATAAACGCTCATGGAAGGGAGAGGAGCCACGACGCGATAAAACAGTTTGCAGAAATCATCGGTTCTCTTCGAGTCCTCGTTCACGGCGGAGGAAATCGCCGATGTCGAAGATGTTCTTCAGGATCGTCTTCTCCCCCTGGCTCTCCAGCCTCCCGTAGCCAAGGCAGTCCCCCCCGAGCATCACGAGGAAGCAGGTGCCCTCGGTGAGCTCCCCCTCCGACCTCAGTATGCTCTCGGCGAAGACGTCGCGGCCGCATGCGAAGAGCCACCCGACCCGCTCGTCCACCCAGACCTTATGGGGCCCCTCCCTCCTTCCCAGTTCGTGGAGCAATCCGGCCCCGGGGATGAACTCTCCCCTAGTCCGCCCGAGAAGCCTCCCCACGTAGACGAGCCTCCCCCTGTCGTGTATCTGCGCCGCGACCTCCGGGTCGGCGACGAAGCGCCTATCGTTGACATTCAGTCTCTCACCATTTGGCTCGTAGGCAGCGCCGATGGCCTCGAGGAAATCCTTCAGTTCTCTCATGGCTTCACCGCCTTCGCGACGAAGAAGCCCTGAGTACCTGTCTCGTCGGGCCAGAATCTCCGGCACTTCGCCACCTCCAGGCTCAGACTCCTGCCAAGAACCTTAGTAAAGGCAGGGCTACCTGGTCCACTGACTTCTTCCAGCCTCACGTCATTGTTTTCGATGAGCCACTGTACGTTGAACTCGTCCTCCTCCGGCTCAAGGCTGCAGGTAGTGTATACGAGAGTCCCGCCTGGCCTGAGTAGCCCCACTGCGGCCGCGAGGAGCCTCCTCTGCTCCAACGCGTTCTTCTCCACGTCCCCTATGTCCCGCTTCTTGAACCAATCCTTGTCTGTCACATAGTTCCCAGAACACGGCGCGTCGAGTAGAATCCTATCGAATTGGGTGCCGCCGTAGTCAAGCCCCGCCGCATCCGCGCAGTATGCAACGCAGTTCTCCACCCCGGTGCGCTCTAGGTTGTTCTCAAGCGCGTAGAGGCGGTCCCTGCGGACATCGACGGCGACAACTGCGCCTCCGTTGCCCATCCAAGCCGCTATCTGCGTAGTTTTTCCCCCGGGGGCCGCGCACATATCCAGCACAACCTCACCACCGGATGGAGCGAGGATCTCGACGGGGAATTGGGCTGCTGCCTCCTGTATTGAGTAGAGGCCGAGGAGGTACTCAAAGCTGGCGCCGACGCTCGACTCTCCCCCCTCGATGTGGAATCCGTCCCTTAGCCAAGAGATGGCCGTGAGTCTCGCACCTCTAGCCCCGAGCCTCTGCATGACCTCTTCTTTATTGGCCAGTATGGTGTTGACTCTGATGGCTCGCCTCGTCCTCTCATAGCCCCTCAACTCGTGCCCCATCGCCTTATAACGGTCGAGGAAGACGCTGGTGCCCATGTGACGTTTCTTGGAGGGAGGCGATTTAACCGTTCCCACGGCCTATCCTGATTTATAGCCTCGACACCACCTCAGTTCCCGGTGGAGCAAGTTGGTGAAACCTAGGGCGAGGGGATTCGGCGTCGAGCTCGGCTCGATGAAGACAGGCAGGTTGAACGCCATCACGGACGTTGAAGGCGTCGGGGTGGGCCACTCAACCATCATCGAAGGCGACTCCGTCAGGACAGGTGTCACCGCCATAGCGCCCCACCAGGGGAACCTCGTCAAGGAGAAGGTCACGGCAGCCGTTGACCTCTTCAATGCCTACGGCAAATCCACGGGCCTCTCCCAGATCATCTACGAGGGCACACTCGAGACCCCGATAATGCTCACGGAGACACTGAACACTTGGAGGGTCGCCGACGCCGTCGTCGATTATCACCGCGACCGCATGGGGCTCGAGCTAAGCTCCCTTAACGTCGTAGTGGGCGAGACGAACGGGGGCTACCTCACCGACAACCTAGGCCGGCACGTCGGTGCGGAGCAGGTCTTTGAGGCCCTCGACGCCGCGAGAAGCCACTCTGGTCGGGTCCAGGTGCAGGAGGGGAACGTGGGTGGGGGTACTTCCATGACGGGCTACGGCTTCAAGGGGGGTATAGGTACCTCGAGCCGCGTTAGTGACGACTTCACAGTCGGCGCCCTCGTCCAGCTCAACTGTGGCAGCATGGAAGACCTCACAATCGCGGGTATCCTGGTCGGAAGAGAGATCAAGCTTCCGAAGAAACCCGAGATCAGCCCCGGCAACAGCATAATGATGATAATCGCCACTGACCTCGCCGTGGATTCGCGGCAGCTCTGGAAGGTGGCGAAGAGATCGGTCCTCGGCCTCGCCCGCACGGGCACCTACGGAGGCAACGGGAGCGGCGACTTCACAATAGCTTTCACGACCGGGAAGAGGCCTCACAAGGGATATGGGGACGAGTTCCTAAACCCTGTCTACAAGGCCACCGTTGAGGCGACGGAGGAGGCGGTCGTTAATGCCCTCTTCGCCGCCGAAACGATGACAGGCTACAAAGGCCACGTCAGACATGCGCTCCCCCTCGACCAGGTAAGGGAGATATTCAGCCGAAACGGTCGAAGCCTTCCCTAGCCGGTAAACGTTAAACCCCCTCAGACGCCTCTAATCTCGGTGCAGCTTCTTGCCTAGCCTCCGAGGCCCAAAGATAGTCGCGGGACCCCCCGGCCCACGCGTCTACAAGCTCCTCACCAATTCGGGTCTGGACCCCAAATCCTATACTAACCCCATAGTCGACGAGGCGAGGGGCATATATGTGAGGGACCCTGATGGAAACGTCTTCGTCGACCTCATTTCGGGGCGCTGCGTTGTCAACACCGGCTACAACCATCCCCGCGTCGTCGAGGCGATTAAAGCCCAGGCTGATAAGAGCATACACTGGCAGACGGAGCAATCGTACACACTGATCCCCCGTTTCGAGCAGATGTTGGGCTCGGGGCCTAAGCAGGTCTACTGGGGGCAGTCGGGGAGCCTCTCAAACGATCACGCCATAAAGGCGGTTCGCCGAATCACGAGGAAGCCGACTATCCTTGCCTTCACCGGGAGCTACCATGGGAGCAGCATGGGCACCATCAGCCTCAGCGGTTACGACCCAAGCATGAAGAGGTACTATGGCCCACTCGTCCCCGGCATCATACATGTCCCCTACGCCTCCTGCTATAGGTGTCCCCTCAAGATGGAGCACCCAGGCTGCGGCCTCGCCTGCCTCAGTTACATCGAGGATGTCGCCTTCAAGAGCTACGTCCCCCCCGACGAGGTCGCCGCCGTCTTCGTCGAACCCATCCAAGGCGACGCGGGATGGCACATCCCGCCGCCGGGGTGGCACGAGGGGCTGAAGAGGCTGTGCGAGAGGTACGGCATCCTACATGTGGCTGACGAGGTCCAGATGGGCTTCGGAAGGACCGGGACCTGGCTCGGGATGGACCACTGGGGGGTCAAGCCTGACGTCGTGATCCTAGGTAAGGCCCTGGGGAGTGGCGTGCCAATCAGCGCCGTCGTTCTCGGCAGGGATCTATTAGAGTCGACGGACCCTGAGCCAATCCCAATACACGCCCAGAGCTTCAGCGCCACCCCACTCGGCACCGCTGCCGCCCACGCTACCATGGACGTGATACGCGACGAACACCTCTGCGAGAACTCGGTGAGGATGGGCGCATACATGAGGAAGAGGCTAGCTGAGCTCATGGATGAGCACCTGTGCATTGGGGATGTTAGAGGTATGGGCCTCCTGATAGGCGTCGAGATTGTGAAGGATAGGGAGAGGAAGACCCCCGACCCCGCGGCGGCGAACGCGATCTGCGCTGAGGTGTTCAAGCGGGGCGTCTACACCCTAAATATGGGCAGTTACGGGGGACGAGCAATACGAGTCGCACCACCCCTGATCGTGACCGAGAAACAGCTCGATAACGTCGTTGAGATACTCGACGAGTCGATGAGCCGCGTCGAAGAGCGCTGAATGGGAAGCTAAGTTCTCTAACCTCGTTAATCCGGATCAAGCCCAAAACCTGCTTAAGCCGAAAAGGGCGGAAAATAGGTTCCGGAAATTGGCGCTATACGTGTAGGCTGATCAACACGCCAGTTAACAACGCGACCAGAGCTAGTATGAGTAGCGAAATGAGTAGGTTCCTGCGCATGATTACACTCTCGACCTCCTTGCCTGCGGCGATGGTGTTGACAGAGCTAGCGATCTTGCTCGGCGTAACGGCGCTTGCGACGCCACCCGCGACACCATGGCTCGCGAAGAGTGTCATGAAGCCATTATCGCCTAGATTGAGGTTGGTAGCAGCCGCCTTCTGGATCTTGTAGAAGAGTATGCTGCTCGTCGTCTCTGAGCCCGCTGCGATGGCGCCTATGTAGCCAAGGGAAGAGGCGGCGTAGATGTAGGCACCGCCGAAGATTAGGGTGAATGTGTCGCCGAGTACATTATTGATCGTGCTCCCCGCCATGACCCAGGCGAGGCAGAAGAAGATGATGCTGATAGCAACGTTCATGGGCATCCTCTTGACCCACACGTCCCTCGTCCGCGAGAGCTCCTCCTTCTTGGGTCTGAGAGTGAAGTAGCTGATGCCGGTTGCGATGAATATCCATGTGTAGATCTGGCTCAGAACGTCGAGGTCAACCTTCTGGGCGCCAACGTGGATGACCTCTAGCTGTCCGGGGAGGGCGCTGAGGAAGGATCCAACCTGCGGGACGCTGACTATGGCTGCGAGGAGGAGAAGGATAATCAGGGGGCTGAAGCATCTGATCTCCTCCCTG
>Ga0182021_10009479_pt1 | contig 11544 bp, 9 predicted proteins | sample 612E3MmetaG_FD_120493 | JGI IMG/M metagenome (GOLD analysis project Ga0182021, IMG submission 120493) | Permafrost microbial communities from Stordalen Mire, Sweden - 612E3M metaG (Illumina Assembly) | ecosystem: Environmental > Terrestrial > Soil > Wetlands > Permafrost | place: Sweden...
CGAATTTCTTCCGTATAATCATCATGAAATGACCTTTGGAAGAGTTGTGTTCGTGTCGTATCCTCGCGATCGAATATTATTACAGATACGATATGCCGTCCTATTCGATGTATCTCTGCGCATTCCGCTTTGTTGCTGCCATGCACTTCCACGTTTGCTGACAAAAGTTTATAAAATTCCTCAGCAGCTTTAGGCAGTTGTGATCGACGCGATTGAAGAAGATGCAGCAGCTTTGTTCCTTCTTCTTTAAAAATTGAAATAGGAAACCGTTTAACAGCTTGCATGAGAATTGAATCAGAAAGTTGGGATTGAATCCAGAGTGCCAGCGAGTCCCATGTCTGCTTGGTAAAAGAAATCAAAATTCTTCTATCAAGTGACCGTCCTGTGAGTGTAAGATCGTCGATGTTCTGGATGTTCTCGCCGCAGCGCACTAATTGCGGCAGAGCTATATCCGCAATGGTGGGAAGGATGCCGTCAAGCCGGGCAAGAGCTTGCTGATGATTGAGTGGCACAGGTATCCAGAGGATACGTCCATTTCTATTAACACTGACCCATTGCCATTGATTTGCCGACCGATCCCAATCGCCGAGGAGAATGTCAATGAACCGGGCCTTCAAATATTGAAGTTCATCAACGGATGTGCGATTGTTCTCCTCCAGCGAATCTATCATTTGTCGAGTGCTAATAAAATTATATGAAATAGAATTATCATCATCGAATGAAATATTACGCCATGATTCTTCAAGAATTCCAAGGTGAGTATTCACCTGTAAACTCTCCTTCCCAAAGCGGCTGTTTTCAGAACATGCAGCGAGTTTATTTTCTCGATAAGGAAGATGGACAGCACGAAGAATTGGAAGAACTATCATCGGTGCAAACGGATTCAATGCACCGATTTGATCGATCGCAATATTTCTCGGCAGTAACTCTGCGAGTTCGATGGGAAGTGATAGAATAGAATCCTGATCGAATGGAGTGAAAGAATATTTTTTATTGACTAAATCATCCGAACGAAGAATTCCTACAGACACAGGAGTTGTCCAGACTTCGCGCCAGAGAGATCCGAAAAGGAATCGATGGAACCATCCTGCTTGGAAATTTGCATTGGCAGCCAGTGTGATACTGTCGCTTGTGGAAAAAGAAATATGGGTTTGTGCACCTGCACTTTGTAAAGCAAGAAACGCCAGAATGAGAAAGATAGCTTTCGATCTGAACATGAATCAATTTTAGGCTGTGACTGATTTCTGTAGTGCAATAATTTCTGCTGCGCGGGCAAAGGCTTCATCAAGACTGCCGATAAGATTGTCTTCGCCAATCGTATCAACAAACTGCGATCGCTGCATCGCAAACAGCGGCTGTGCGTGCACACCGACAAGCAGAAGGGCGGTTTTTCCTTTCCGAAGACGTCTTAATAAATCTTCCAATGCCTGGAGTCCCGTTGCATCGATCGTGATGACGTTGCGCATTTCAAGGATGAGCACTTTCGGCGCTTTCTCAATGCGCTGGACGGCATCGCGGAATTGTTCAATAGCACCAAAAAAGAGCGAACCGCTAATAGAAAATACTTCAACACCGGCCGGTACATTCCTTCGTGCCATTGTCGGTTCTTCTTCTTCCTTTTCTTCGTCCTTTAAATCTTTTGTGATAAGGCCGATTTGTGTTGCATTCGACATGCGTTGCAGGAAAAGGAATGCCGCAAATACAACTCCGACTTGAATAGCAACGGTCAAATCGATGAACACCGTGAGTAAAAAGGTCGATACCAAGACGACAACGTCACCTCTCGGCCCGCGAAGGAGTTTCACAAACGAATGCCACTCGCTCATCGTATAAGCGACATAGATGAGAATGGCGGCAAGCACCGACATGGGAATGAGCGCTGCCCATTTGCCTGCAACAAGAAGAATGAGCAGAAGTACGAGAGAATGAATGATTGCTGAAACCGGTGTGCGTCCGCCGTTTCGGATATTTGTTGCGGTGCGCGCGATGGCACCTGTTGCCGGAATGCCGCCGAATATTGGCGATAGAATATTGCCGATGCCCTGCGCTATCAATTCCATATTGGAACGGTGCCGCGTGCCAAGCATTCCATCAGCAACGACGGCAGAGAGGAGCGACTCCAAGGCGGCAAGCAACGCGATTGTGATAGCGGGTGAAAACATTTTAGTTGCTAACTTCCAGCTTATATGTGGAATATGCGGTGAAGGAAAATGACTTGGCATGCCGCCGAACTGCGATCCGATTGTTTCAACAGGCAATCGAAAAATCGCAACCACAGCAGTTGCAATTATAAGTGCAATCAATGAACCCGGAATGCGTTTTGTGACGCGTGGCCAAAGTATAATAATAAGAAGCGAACCTAATCCAACAAGCAGACTTGGCAAATGAACTGTAGAAATGCTTTCTCCGTACGCCATCCATTTATCTATGAACTCAGCGGGCACATCGTCTATTTGCAAACCGAAGAAGTCACGCATTTGTGAAGAGAAAATAATAAGCGCGATTCCGCTGGTGAATCCGACAACAACAGGATAGGGAATAAATTTCAGGAATACACCCGCCCGCGCGATACCCATAACGACAAGCATTATACCGGCTAGAAATGTGGCGATAACAAGGCCGTTATAACCGTACTGATGCACAATACCGTAAATAATGACAATAAATGCGCCGGTTGGCCCGCTTACCTGCGCTCGGCTTCCGCCGAATATGGCAATAAAAAATCCGGCGATGATGGCAGTGTAAAGTCCTTGCTCCGGTTTTACACCGGATGCGATTGCAAATGCAATTGCCAGCGGCAGCGCAACAATGCCGACAATGATACCAGCCGTCAGATCGGAGGAGAAATCTTTTGCAGAGTACCCTTTACGGAGAATGGAAAATAGTTTCGGTTCGAGACGTTTATTCATAATAGTAACTTCGCAAACTTTCTATCGTTTGATGTTGAAAAGATAAAAGAAGCAGCTTGATTATTGTTCAAGGCCTCTTAAAAATACGGAATTCTTTCGGCTTTATCAGTAGAAGGCGCGTGAAATTGTTTTCATCATTCACGCATCCATATTGTCGATTTTTATGGACAGGTGTGTCCATATTATTCTTCGGAAAAAAACACATGAATGAGTGAGAGGGGAAAAATAGTTTAAATTTAGAATTTGTTGCCATTGATTCGTGGCATAAATATTGTCAGCGTATGATCGATTCATTTGTTATTCAAAACCACAACAATTCAAAAAATTACATAAACAATTGGAGTATATATGAAGTATGTACTATTTCTTCTCTTACGACTATCAACGATTCCTGTTTTTGCACAGGAACAAACACTCATAGGCGATGGAGATATTGATAACGGAGGTTTCGGTGGGCCGGCAGTGAAAGTCACCAGTATCAACGGAGAATCCGCTGTATTGGTCGGTGGACGCGGTGGTTGGATCATTAATCATACGTTTGTTTTTGGTGGAGCCGGCTACGGATTGGTAACGAATGTGAATGCGAAAAATACAGATTCTGTTCATCAGTTCATACAGATGGGATACGGCGGTTTAGATTTTGAGTATATTGCATCATCCAACGATCTTGTGCATCTTTCCTTAGGATTATTAATCGGCGGCGGCACTATAGGATTCAAGGACGAGAATGTAGGCATGTTCTATAATTATCGCACGACGAAATCATTTTTTGTATTGGAACCCAGTGCTCACGCAAATTTAAATGTTACTCATTTCTTCCGTATTGTAGGCGGTATCAGTTACCGATACGTGAACGGATTGAGGAACTCATTATCAACGAATACCGATTTAAGCGGACTGTCCGGTGTCCTCACATTGGAATTCGGTAAGTTTTAAACGATTCATTCGTTATTCAAAACCACCACAATCGGGAGCCGTTATGTATACTATTATACTGCGTTTTAAAAATTCATCAATTATTTCCATATTCTTCCTTTTCCTCATTCTGGTTATGATGCCAGCGGTACTCTTTGCGCAGGATGTATCCATCTGGGATTTTCGCATACCGGAAACGAAATATCAAAGACTGACGGGCAGCCTATCGGGAGGTTGGAACAAAATGGACAACAACAATTCCGATTATTTCTATGGAACACTTCAGGATCATTCTTCGAACTCATCGAAGTCCTCAAATATCCAATCGGCATTGGCATATAATTTTGCGAATTACAACGAGAACAATTCACTAGAAATTGCAGCACAGGTGATGGGCTATGCAAATCATCAAAGCAATGATAGAAGCTATTCGTATACAACTCCGTACTCACAATCGTCAGACGTACAGACAAATTATGCATTAGATATAATACCGACTCTTCTGTATTCGAACTATTTCATTCCTGATACATGGCATTGGTTTGCAGCGGGATCGGGAGATTTTTCCTTTTATCAAAATACCGACAATTCTCATATTGCTTACTCTGATGGATCTTCCTATAAGGACTCCTCCTATATAAAAAACAGTTCATGGAATGCATCCGTGGGCGGGGGCATTGGATATGGAAAACTTCGCGACGGCTTTTCCGTCTTTGCTGTACTCCGTATATTGGATAAACTTACAGAAGACAGCGTACTTGTTCGACCGCTGACAAAAGATGAGGTGCTCCGGATTGTCGATGTCTTTGTGAGAAAAGTAGAATATTCCTACACACAAGATAGATATGTAAAATACTTTATGGAAGACATCTTTGGCCAATTGCAAAAGATGGGTGTGCTCAAGGAAAATGCGGCGACGGCATATTCAGTCCTGAGAGCAGTCGAGGTCCTCTCCGAGAGAATTGAACCGCGGCTATTTGGGTGGAGGGCAAGATTTGGCGTCCAACGTACATACACAAGAGGAATCGATGCCAGGGATCAATTGAATAATAGTTACGCATCCTACTATCTCTGGTATTTTCATGATTATATCTCATTAGCCTTGGATTATGGATATCCACTTACACTCAATTTTCAAGTGAACTCAAATCTTTCCGTGGAAATTCCTCGCATCGATTATCAAAGAAAAATTGGTTACACGTACCAGCTTGCCGGGATTTATCAGATTGGCGAACGGATCGATGCAACAATATCAGGTTCGGTGTCTCGTACCGCCAATCTTTATCAAAGCGCAGATGAAAATGAGTTTTCAAGAATTACACAATATAACATCGGCTTTGCCTTCCGATTCTTTATCGAAAACAATGTCAACTTCAATGTAAGTTGCGGGTACTCAGAATGGCGTCAAGATCGATTCTCGTTCTCTGCTTCAGGGAATGTTGTGGACAAATCCCCCACAATGAGTTTCGGCGTTAATTACAGATTCTTATAAGATTGTTCGCTAATTTCCGATCAAGCCTGGTTCTTCTCCAGTTATATTGGAGAGAAATCGGGCTTTATCACTTCTGAATTTCTCTCAAAAAATCAGTAAATTAATATTTACGTAGGTGAGTTTATGAGCCTATGAGCAGATGAGTATATCAAAAAAGTGGAGTATAAGAGACAAAGCATTATTATTCAGGCGTTATTGTGAACTCTTTGAAACTGGAGTATTACTATGCCAATAAAACCTTTTAAGAATGAGCCACTGACCGATTTTTCCAAACCGGTTAATCGGAAAACGATGGAAAAGGCTCTTGCCAAAGTTAGGGCAATGCTTGGAAGGGAATATCCGCTTGTTATTGGCGGTGAAGAAATTATCACCGATGATAAATTGAAATCCATCAACCCTTCGCGGCCGAATGAAATAGTTGGAGTCTTCTCGAAAGCAAATCCGGAATTAGCAAACAAAGCAATCGAGATTGCAGCCGCCAAGTTTGAAGATTGGAAATGGGTCGATCCAAAAATACGAGCTGAATATTTATTCAAAGCTGCGAAACTCATGCGGCAGCGAAAACATGAATTTAGTGCGGTAATGATCTATGAAGTTGGCAAGACCTGGCCGGAAGCAGATGCAGATACGGCCGAAGCAATCGACTTTCTCGAATTTTACGCGCGTGAGATGCTCCGCTATGCGGCAAAGCAGCCGATGACAAAATATCCTGGTGAGAAGAATGAGCTGCGCTATATCCCTCTTGGTGTCGGGGTTGTTGTGCCGCCGTGGAACTTTGCGCTCGCAATTCTCACCGGCATGACTTCCGCCGCTGTCGTTGCGGGCAATACGGTGGTGCTGAAACCCTCCAGCGATTCTCCATTGACCGGATGGATGTTTTTTCATTTGATGCGTGAAGTTGGTTTACCGGCTGGTGTCATTAATTTTGTCACCGGTTCGGGTGCATCGGTCGGTGATGTGCTTGTTGCACATTCGAAGACACGTTTTATTTCTTTCACCGGATCGAAGGAAGTCGGCATACACATCAATGAACTGGCAGCAAAAGTACAGCCCGGGCAAAAATGGCTGAAACGGGTCATTGTTGAAATGGGCGGGAAAGATTCCATCGTCATCGATAATCAAACGGATCTCGATGCAGCAGCGCAGGCGGTGATGGTGTCTGCGTTTGGTTTTCAGGGACAGAAGTGTTCAGCGGCTTCACGTGCAATTGTCGTAGAAAAAGTGTATGACAAATTTCTTGCCATCTTAAAAGAAAAAGTTGACAAACTGAAAATTGGTTCTTCAGATGATCCTGCAAGCTATATAGGTCCGGTTGTGAATAAGAGTTCGGAAGAGAAAATTCTTTCGTATATTCATAATGGAACTCAAGAAGGCGGTTGTCTCATTTGCGGCGGCGCAAAAGCAGAAGGCGGCGGGTATTTCATCCTGCCCACTGTCATAGCCGATGTTGATCCAAAGGCAACAATAGCGCAGGAAGAAATTTTTGGGCCGGTGCTTGCCGTTATTAAGGCAAAGGATTTCGATCACGCACTGGAAATAGCGAACAATACCGAATTTGGGTTGACCGGCGGTGTGTGGACGAAGAATAAAAAGAAAATCGAGAAAGCAAAAAAAGTGTTTCATGTTGGAAATTTTTATGTAAATCGTAAGATTACCGGAGCGCTCGTTGGCGTGCACCCGTTTGGCGGATTTAATATGTCCGGCACAGATTCAAAAGCAGGAGGAAGAGATTATTTGCTCCTTTTTATGCAGGCAAAAGCGCTGTCGGAGAAAATCAAATAAGATTTGGAGATTACTCAATCGAAGATCGACAATCGGAAATAATACATGCCTGAAATAATCAATTGTCATTACTGTGGAAATGAGATTACAAATGACAGCGATTTCTGTCCGCATTGCGGTGTACTGTTTGCCGAAGCGGGAGAAGTCTTTTGTGATGAACATTTACAGGAACCGGCACTCTGTGTCTGCATTATCTGTCGAAAAGTATGCTGTGAAGAGTGTGGAGTGAAAGTGGGCGGGCGTAGTTTTTGCCAGGCGCATCGGAAAGTAAAAGTGCAGGAAGATTGGGCTGAGGTATTTCGATCCACGGAAATTGCAGATGCAGAATTGGTAAAATCCCTTATAGAATCGACTAGTCATAAAGTTCTCTGTCAAAATTTTAACTCGATCGGTTTTGTATGGGATGGCGGCGGTGATTCGCCTATCTCGCGCAGCAATATTAATAAACCTGCAAAAGTATTTGTACCAATTCCGGAATATCTTCAAGCCATGGAAGTTGTCTATGATTGGCGCTCATCGCAGGCAGCGATACAGTCTGACGAAACGGGAATGTAATTCATTTGAAAAGACAGAATCCTTTATGAAGATTCACGAGTATCAGGGAAAAGAGATTCTCAAAAAATATGGAGTTGCCGTGCCGAAAGGAGAAGTTGCTCTCACTATTGATGAAGCAGTGAAAGCGGCCGAAAAAATCGGCGGCAGCACATGGGTGGTGAAAGCACAGATTCATGCAGGCGGCCGCGGCAAGGGCGGCGGCGTGAAGATTGCACGAAGTTTCGAAGAAGTCCGTGAGCGAGCAGGAGAAATTCTCGGGATGCGGCTCATTACGCATCAAACCGGCCCGGAAGGCCGTATCGTCCGACGGATTCTTGTTGAGCAGGGGATGAATATCGCTCGTGAGCTGTATGTCGGAATAACACTCGATCGCCAACGTGCACAAAATGTTGTAATGGCTTCCACGGAAGGCGGAATGGAAATAGAAAAGGTTGCCGCAGAAACACCGGAGAAGATATTAAAAGAAGCAATTGATCCAACTGTTGGTCTTCAGCAATTTCAAGCGCGTTCTCTGTGTATTCGCCTCGGCTTGACAGCTGATGCACTGAAGAATGGCGTAAAATTTTTAATGGCGCTCTACAAGGCATATGAAGTTTCCGATGCATCGCTGGCGGAAATAAATCCGCTGGTAATTACACAGGAAGGGCATGTCATCGCGCTCGATGCAAAGATCAACTTTGATGATAATGCCCTCTTCCGTCATCCGGAGTATGAGAATTTAAGAGATATCGACGAAGAAGATGCACTGGAAGTTGAAGCATCAGCTTCAAATCTTAATTATATCAAACTCGATGGAAATGTCGGTTGTATGGTGAACGGAGCCGGACTTGCGATGGCGACGATGGATATCATCAAGCTCGCCGGCGGGATGCCGGCAAATTTTCTCGATGTCGGCGGTGGAGCAAATGCGCAGACCGTAGAAGCAGGATTTAAGATTATCCTGAAAGATGAAAATGTGAAAGCGATTCTCATTAACATTTTCGGCGGAATTGTGCGCTGTGACCGTGTTGCAGCCGGTGTCGTTGAAGCGGCAAAAAAGATTGACGTGCAGATTCCGATTGTTATTCGTCTTGCCGGAACAAATGCAGAACTCGCGGCAGAAATTCTGCAAAACTCCGGATTGAAATTCCTGGTCGCAAGTAATTTAAAAGATGCGGCCCATAAAGTAACGAGTGCAATTGCGGCGTGAAGCAGTTGTCGGTATACAGTAATCAATGATAAATTATGAAACGATCCATTAAAGCTGTTGTACATAAGTATAAATTAGGCAAAGAACCAAGTGATTTTGCTTATTGGCGAAGACAAAGTGTCATACGTCGTCTTTCCACTGCAGAAGAACTCCGTCAACTATTTTGTCAAATGAAATATGGAACTCGACCAAAATTTCAAAGAGTTTGTCGAATTATTAAACCGGTACAAAGTTGAATATTTGATTGTTGGCGGTTATGCAGTTATCGCTCATGGTCATCCACGGTTTACCGGTGATCTTGATGTATGGGTGAATCCTACGCTATCCAACGCAAGAAAAATCATTCTCGTTCTAAAAGAATTCGGATTCGGAAAGTTAAAAATAACCGAAAAGGATTTATCGACAAAAGGAACAATCCTTCAGTTTGGTTACATACCACTGAGGATTGATGTTCTCACTGCGATCGAAGGAGTTGAATTTGAAAAAGCTTTTTCGAAAAGATTTATAAAAAAGTATTCAGGAATAACCATCAATTTTATCGGCAGGAATGACCTCACAAGAAACAAAAAAAAGGTTGGCAGACAAAAAGATCTTGCCGATTTAGAGAGTTTAACAGAAAAGAAGAGAAAGAAATAACTCATTAATACATCTACTCAAATACTCATAGACTTATAAAATGCCCTGGAATGAAAAATACGAACCGGTAATCGGCCTTGAAGTTCACGCACAGCTTTTAACCAAATCGAAGACATTCTGCGGCTGCTCGACGAAATTTGGGAACGAGCCGAACTCGAATGTGTGCCCCATCTGTCTTGGAATGCCGGGAGTGCTGCCGGTGATGAACAAGAATCACGTGGAATATATTATGAAGATGGGATTGGCAACGAATTGCACGATCGCGCCAAAATCTGTTTTTGCACGGAAGAATTATTTCTACCCCGATTTGCCGAAAGGGTACCAGATTTCGCAGTACGAAGAACCTATCTGCATCAATGGCTGGCTGGATGTTGAACTGAAAGATGGCTCAACCAGGCGCCTTGGTATCACGCGTATCCATATGGAGGAAGATGCGGGCAAGTCGATACACGATCAGGATGTCGACACGCTGGTGGATGTGAACCGCTGCGGTGTTCCGCTCATCGAGATTGTGAGCGAGCCGGATATGCGTTCGCCGCACGAAGCATATCAGTACCTTTATAAAATTCGACAGCTCGTAACCTATCTCGGCATCTGCGACGGCAATATGGAAGAGGGAAGTTTACGGTGCGATGCCAACGTTTCGGTGCGAAAGAAAGGAGAAACAAAACTTGGAACAAAAAGAGAGGTAAAAAATCTGAACTCGTTCCGGTTTGTCGAAAAAGCATTGGAATATGAAATTGAGAAGCAGATAGAAGCGCTGGAAAATGGCGAAACGATTGTTCAACAGACATTATTATGGGACTCCGGCAAAGGGATTTGTATTCCGATGCGTTCGAAAGAAGAAGCACATGATTACCGCTATTTTCCCGACCCCGATCTCGTGCCTATATTCGTCAGTCAAGAGTGGGTCTCCTCTGTGAAGGCAGCGCTGCCGGAACTTCCCACAGTACGGCGCGATCGTTACGTTCATGAATTTAAATTGCCGAAATACGATGCCGACATCCTTACCGCCGAACGTGAACTCGCGGATTATTTTGAAGGGGTCGTTACCTGTCTCGGCAAAAAAAATGAAGAAACATACAAACTTGCGAGTAACTGGACGATGGTGGATGTTCTGCGGGTCGTGAACGATCAGCACATCTCGGTGTCCGACTTTCCGGTTTCACCCAAAAACTTATCTGAGATGATCAGTTTGATTGTCGATGGAACTATTAGCGGCAAGATTGCCAAAGATGTCTTTGAGGAAATGTTGAAAACGCAGGATTCGCCAAAATCGATTGTAGAAATGAAGGGATTGATGCAGGTTAGCGATGAATCCGCCATTGAAAAAGTAATCGATGAAATTCTTGCGAACAATCAAGGGCAAGTAGAACAGTACAAGAGCGGAAAACAACAGGTCTTCGGGTTCTTTGTCGGGGCAACCATGAAAGCGATGAAGGGGAAAGCAAATCCGAAAGTGGTGAATGAGATGTTGAAGAGGAAACTGGGTCTGTGAGTCTATAAGTCTATGAGTCGTTGAGTGAATGAAACGACGAGTCTTTGAGTCGATGATTTATTAAACAGATGAGATGTCGAGTCTTTGAGTCGATGAGTCGTTAAGTTGATGAGAAAAAACCTTACAAAGTAAAGCTGCTGGATGAATAGATTCAAAAATTTACGAGTTTATGAAAAAGCACTTGATTACTCCTTTGATGTTCGTCAAACTGTACGAAAATTTCCGAAGGAAGAAATGTTTGGATTAACTTCTCAATGGCGGAGAGCGGCAGATTCGATTGTTTTAAATATTGCTGAAGGTGCTGGAAATACATCAAAATTGGAATATGCCAGGTTCTTGGATATTGCTATTCGTTCGGGATTTGAGTGTTTAGCTTGTTTAGATATTGCAATTCGGAGCAACTATGTGGATAAAATAAATTATGACAGACTCTCTTCTCAGGCAAATGAAATTATTGCTATGCTGGATGGATTGAAAAAAGCGATCAAGAAATAAAAACTCAAAGACGTATCGACTCATAACTCATAGACTTATATAAAGGATCAACAATGCGCCCCAAAATCATCGC
>Ga0182021_10009480_pt1 | contig 11544 bp, 6 predicted proteins | sample 612E3MmetaG_FD_120493 | JGI IMG/M metagenome (GOLD analysis project Ga0182021, IMG submission 120493) | Permafrost microbial communities from Stordalen Mire, Sweden - 612E3M metaG (Illumina Assembly) | ecosystem: Environmental > Terrestrial > Soil > Wetlands > Permafrost | place: Sweden...
AACCTCCACCTTTAACCGGTTCTCAGGAACCGGATTTCCATTGGCATCCAGGTTAACCAGGCTGAAATTGTAGTTTCTGCCAGTATACAGCATACGGTCGTTTTCCTTGTTGGCAGGTACTCTGATTCCGGCATAGGTAAGAAACGGGTAGTAGGGCAAGGTAAAACGGTCGACACTGAAATCACCACCTTCTTCAAAAACATTGGTTTCAAAATTCGCATTCAGAACACCCGGGGCAGCATTGGTCATCCTGATATTCGGGGAAAAATCAACATTCCCATTGTCATCCAGTTTCCCATCAAAAATGGTCAGGTTCTCGGCTGAAAATCCGGATCCGGGGTTGTCAAAACAATAATCAGGATAGTTCTTGAATTTTGTTCCTGCTTTGGTCAGGGCAAGTTGTATCGTTGCCTTCAGCTTTCTTGCTGTAGCACCAGTCAGCCATTGAGCGGAAAGTCTGGCTTTTGTAACCTGGCCCTTGACCAGGTGATCGGTTCCAAAATTGAGGTTGATCTTTAATCGGTTGGGCTTGACGGTTTCGATTTTGATCGTTTTCTGGAATTCAACGCCCCCAACTTTGACCTTGGCGAGCCAGTTACCCGTCGGAGCCCCCGCATCTGTTGCCGTGCTGAAATTGTAAAACCCATTCACTGACGAAGTTTTCGTGATCCGGGTCACGACCTGTCCTCCCGGGTTGTGTAACGAAAAAGTCACAGGATGGTTTTCAGGAAGCTGGTGTGTCTTGTCTTCAAGGACAAACATGAGATAAAGTGAATCTCCCGGCCGCCAGACACCCCGGTCGCCATAAATGAATCCCTTTAACCCTTCCTGGACGGTTTCGCCTCCGACATCAAACATGCTGAGGGATAAAGAGCCGCCATCTGCCATTCTAAGGAAGCCAGCCTGCCTGTCTTTTTTTGCAAGCAAAACATAGGGTTTCTTTTTCAGATTAAAAATACATTTGCCGTCATTGTCACTGGAAGCCGACCCCAACAATTGCTGCTGGTAGTCGTATACCTCAATTGCGACACCGGAAAGAGGCCGGGCTGTAATGATATCCGTTGCAAAAACTGTGAGGCTCCGGTTTGATCCTGTTTTTGCGATCAGCCCGAGATCGGAGGCAAGAACATTGCGGGAAATTGACTTCCCGTTGTAATAGGAAGAATTGCAGGGATTTTTGCGTTCTTTCCAATCATAATCATAGTAGCCTTCACCATCGTAGTAATCGTCATCATAACTGCTGTAATAAGACCAGTTTTTATCATCTTCCTTTGTCAAGTCTCCCCAGGTAATAAGGTCCGTCTCTATTTTCCTGTTTCCTTTATCCTCGCAGGGATAGGTTGAATACTCTTTTTTAAAGTTCAGTCTTACAGAATAAACAGCGCCAGGTTCGGTTTTGACCAGCGTTGACAGATCGATCGAGAAACGGTTCCATTTTCCGTAATCCACAACGTGGGTCAGGGGGATCGTTTTCTTCAGTACGAGTCGCCCCACCCTTGCCAGTTCCGACTGCCCATCCAGGTCATTAACCTGAAGGAACTGAAGCATGTTATTCTCATAAATCCTGACCACTTTAATATCCAACGCTTTCAGGTTCACTGCCTCAAACGGAAGCAACAATCCATTTGAACTAGGCATGATGACGCCACTGCCTGCAAATCGCAGGCCGGGCCTGGCATCTTCGAATACAATCTTTTCATTAATGGCGGTTCCCAAAGGTTTTCCCAGGATGTTTTTCAGGGATGGTTCGATGGTCAGGGTAAGATGGCCAGAGGGTATTTCTGCAGGATAGATCCTGAGTTCGTTATCCTCGATGCTGTAACGAAGATCCATGTGTTTCCCGAGCTGGATCAGGCCGGAAAGGTTCTGATCTTCCTGCAAGGGGTCGGAAAACCTGACGACGAGGTATTGTTCGCCGGACTGGATCACGCTGGCCTCCATATATTTGAAATCTCCAAGAGAAGGAATTTCCACATTGAGTTCTCCCTTGTTTTCCGCATCGATTTCTTTGCCATTCCATTCGAGCTTCACAAAGGTTTTTTCATGTCCCCTGCGGATAGAATCCACCTGGAATGAATATTCCTGCTTCTTATCATCCTGCGTCCAGGTAATGGGGAGGTTCTTCCCCTCCTGGGTTGCAGTAAGGATCTTTTCGACCTGCTTATTATCAGCCAGATCGGCTGTGAGAATGGTCCCGTATAATTTCACTTTCGTAAGGTCGTTATTTTTATAGGGCTTATAGTTTATCACCCTGACTTCGAAATCCTGTTGAAGGGTTTGAAACTGGAATTCAAAGGTGCCGAGGGAATCCGGAACCTTGATCAGCTTTGAGAGATAAAATTTTGCATTGTAAAATTCCTTTGCCGGTAAGTTTTCTGCCGGGCGGAATTCCAGGGTCCGGCTGTCGATCCAGTAAGCCTTTCCGCTGATTGCAGGAGAGAAATCAAATAATTTTTCCTCTACAGGCTGGTTGAATAAAACGGAATCAACAAAATCGGAGGTCAGCCGTATTTTAAGGGTGGAACGGGTGGATATCACGCCGGATGTAAATGCCTGCACATATTGCCGGAATGCAGGATTGACGGGACGGACAGCATTTCTTTTGCACGATGGCATGAGGATCACCGTCAGGATCAACAGGATCATGAGTCTGGGCTGTTTCATGGGAAGGAAGGATGAATGTATAGTTATTACTGAACATACTTCTTCACTCTGCGCATGACCTTCAGCGGGGTTTCAACGATCACCATATTATAAAGCCAGGAAGGTACATTCCCGGCAGGATCGACAAAACCTTCGAGGGTGAGACGGATCACTCCATTTTCCATGGGTTGAACCGTCCATTTCTGCCAGTACTTTTTAATGCGGATCAGATCTGGTTTTTCCGGTACGACATTGCTGAGCGGGCTGGCAGCGATCGTTCGCCGGCCGGTCGAAGGATCTGAGGTCATGTGGGCTTCCACACAGAGATCGCGGTCAGTAAAGGGCCACGGAACGTGATAGATGAGATAATACTGGAAATATTTGTCTTTTTCATAGGTAAGCACTTTGATCTCCCTGAGATTTTCGTCCCACCAATCATGATTCTTTACATTCCCGAGCAGGTTGCAGACTTTATCCATCGTGGAAGTGACATCCATAATTCCCATGAATGATTTCAGCGAACTGCCATCCTCTTTACGCGTATATAGTTTTATCCCTTCCTGTTCCTTCACGAAGACCCACGACTGGGCAGAAAGATCTGCAGCTAATCCCGAAAAAAGAAAAAAGAAAATCAGTCCTACAAGTAGTTTATTATTCATCAGGGCTTAAATTTTTACACAAAGTAAACGGTTTCTTTCCAAATTAAAAAAGTTCGTTTTACTATTTAACTCCATAATTCTTGAAATATTCCTAATTTCGTTTGTTTTCCAGCATCCTGTTCTTGTTACCCTGGTTTTTTAATTTTCAAAATCAAGATGGGATCAGAAATCATGATAACCGAATTCGTCATTTAATATAATTATGTCCTGCTCCAATGAAAAAATGGCTTACCTTGTTTCTGCTCTTTATTTCGATTTTGTGCCAGCCACAATCTTATCCCGCCATTCACCTGAACCGTCCCCGGATCTGGGCCGATTCAGCAAGGTTCAGCTGGCTTCAGAACAATATCAGCACCGGAGATTGCGGAACCACTTATACGGATTTCAAATACCGTTATGACAATTACTGGATCACTGATCCTCAGCTCTACCTGGCCGGCAGCGATTCTACGCTCTGGACCTGGAACTGGAACTCGGTCTATGCGCGCGATGAAGCCCTCTATACTGCATTCCTCTTCAGATTAAATACGGATAACCTTTCGCTGAAAAGGTGCATTTTCATCCTTAACCGTTATACATATTGCATTGACACAATCCATTTTTCAACAATGGAGTGGTATGCAAAGGAAACCCTGCTCCGTACTTTCAGTGATGCCGGCGACCTGATCCTCGACTGGTGCTATAGTTCGCTGCCCTCAGCGAAACGGGAAAGACTGGCACAATCCATTTTTAAAATGAACCGTGAATTCATGGCAACCTATATTGTTTCCAGCGCCGGAAACAGTTATGTCTCCAGCCATAATGCGTACAATTCCGTTCAAACCATGCAAAACGCGATCACCCTTTACCAGTCAGAAGGACTGAGCATTTCGAAACTCGATAGCGTATGGAACTGGTACACGATCCTTTATACCAAATGGACCACAGGATTTCTTCCGATATATGGGTACTACCGCAATGATGACGGAGGGTGGAACTGGGGTGCGGCCTATGCCATGTGGAGCCTCACAGATCAGTTCAAATTATTTGATAACATGCGGATCGGGACAACAAAAAACTTTTTTACAGACCTTCCCTGGGTCTTTAATTCCATCAACCAGTACTGGTATTTCAACCAACCTGACTATTACTGTATCCATCTTGGAGATGGGGTAACATCCATGCTGGGGGATAATGTTATCTACCGGCATGCCTCGCTGTTCCAGGATCCGCGCAGTATGTGGATGTCGCAGTTCTTTTCGCAGCCACTTTTCATGACCTACACCTGGCCGGTATTCAACAAATTATTCTACAAGGATTTTACACTTCCGGTTATCAGCAAGCCTCATCCTCCGCTTGACTGGCTGAGCGACAAGGTTGGATTATCGGTCTCACGAACCACATGGGACAGCACCTCCACCCTGGTCTGGTTTTTTAATTCAAAGAGCAAGAAAGCCTCTCATGAACATGCTGATAACAATACCTTCGCGATATATAAGTATGCGCCGCTGATCATAGATGGCGGGTATTATGACTTGTATGGATCCTCGCATTTTAAAAATTACTATACCCGGACCATTGCCCATAATTCAGTTTGCGTTTATGATTCGACCGAACATTATTTTTATGGGTCTGAGCCGGTGAGTAATGATGGCGGCCAGATCTATTCTCCCCCCATGATGACTTATGATGATATTTTTGCCTCACAATTTCAACGTGGCCAGTGGATCCTGTATGGCGCCGGCAATGGTTACTGTTATAATATTGCGGATGCCAGGCTATCGTATGATTCCACCAAACTGGACCGTTTTACGCGACGGCTGTTGTATTTCAGGCCGGATAAGGTGATCGTGCTTGACCACCTGCACCTGAAGAATGTAGGAGTAAAACAACGGATCCCGAAATGGATCGTTCATTTTACCAACCAGCCTTCCGTGAATGGCAACCTCATTTTCGCTACTGTTCCCGGCCACCTGGAAACATTTTCAGGCAAGGATTATATGATGTCGCGCCAGGGGGGCAATGTTGCAATACGAACGCTTCTGCCTTTATCAACACAAACAACGAGGATCGGGGGCAGCGGTTATGAATATTGGGTGAACAATACCAATTATCCGCCATCAGGAACGATCGATACCGTTCATTCCACTCCCGGTAAATGGCGTCTTGAAGTGATTCCCACCCAGGTCACTGATACACTTGTGTTCCTTCACACCCTTAAGATCGGCGATAGCATTACTCCTTCGTTTCCCGGCGGAACGGGGCAGCTGAATGGATATACTGCCGGGGCAGACTGGGAAAATACCCTTTTCTTTTTCAATGCCCGGGGCGACACCGGGACTGATTATCACATTCTGACCGGTATTCCCGGCGACCGCAGCGTCGGGATCTTCGCTGCTGATCTCATCCGCGGACACCTTTTCAATATTCTGGTTGATCAGGTGGTTATTGCGACGTTCCAATCTGACCGGAATGGCATCCTTCAACTACAGGGAGGATGGCTTTCATCCGGTAACCATATCATTGAGATTGAAAAAAAATCAGGCTCAGTGCCCATCGATGAAACAGGAAAATTTACTACCGGTCTTTTTTCTGTCTTCCCTAACCCTGCTGACGAAACACTGACTTTTGAAGTCCGGCACAAGACCGGAGCACCCATCGAATTTGTTTTGTTCACCCAACAGGGATCCCGGGTTTTTTCGGGAAAAACAAGGCAAAAAGAGGTGATCAATGTCAGGCATTTTGCCGCAGGCACATATTGGATCGAAGCACATGATCCCGCGCAGCGGCAAATGATGAAAATCATCATCACCCATTGACGGCTTCCCGTTTTATTTCCGAATACATCCGCTGCATCGGCAATAATTCCGCTGACCGGTACGTTTTTATTTTTCATGGAAGGAATGAACTCCTTTTATGATGCAGAAAGATCGAGACAAGATATTGAAACTACTTTTTACAAATAGTCAATCGCATAAAAACAGAATAAGCAGGATGCGGATCCGGCGGATACTTTTACTGCTATCCTGGTTCACGGTTCTCCCCTTCTGCTCTTTTTCCCAATCCTTAGCGGCATTAATTCAATCCGGGCAAAATTATCTGCGAAAAGGGCAATATGTGGATGCGCTGGAACAACTGAATTTTGCCATACTGAAAGAACCCGCTTCATCGGAACTTTTCTATTTACGGGGATATGCAAAATTCAGTCTGGATGATTATATCGGGGCAGAAGAAGATTACGACCGGTCTATCGGCTTTTCACCTTTCCAGGCTGAAGTTTTCGTGAACCGTGCGATCGTCAGATGTGAACGGCTCAATTACAACGGAGCTTTCGAAGACCTTGCGAATGCGCAGAAACTCGACAGTACGAATGCCGATATCTATTTCAATCTTGGAAGGATCAAACTTATCTTAAAAAAATATTATGCCAGCATCAGCGATTGCAATACGGCCATCCGGCTGGGTTATCAACATGAAAGCATCTATCTCCTGAGAGGCAGTTCAGAATGGGGACTGAAACGAACCGACAATGCCATCTCCGATCTCAAAAAAGCCATTGAAATAAATCCCGCAAATTCCTATTCCTATGTGCAGCTGGGGTCGATTTGGCTGGATCAGAATCATGCAGATTCTGCGATCATTTGCTTTGATAAGGCGATCCGGCTGGATTCAAATAACGTTTATGCATTGTTTAACCGTGCACTTGCCCGGGTCAAGGTTCCCGATCAGCCGGGAGCGATGAAGGACCTTGACAAAGTCATCCGGCTGTCGCCTTATAATTCCTATGCCTATTTTAACCGGGCTATTCTTTTCATCGACCGGAACGAAAAAATGAACGCCATCCGTGATTTTACTTCTGTGATCAAGCTGAACCCGAAGAACATCGTGAGTTATTATTACCGGGGGATGCTGGAAACGGATCTCAGAGAATACAGGAACGCACTGGAAGACCTGGATAAAACCATCGAACTTTCTCCTGAATATGCCGATGCATATTATGCAAGATTCCAGGTCAGGAGTAAGTTAAAAGACATGAAGGGGGCAAAGGAAGATTATAAAATGGCTTACGAACTGGGAAAGAAGAACCATTTCAATCCTGACAGCCTGACAACCGAAAAAAAAGATTACCTGCAGAGCCTGGTTAAACTGAGCGGCGATTTTGAAGAAATGAACACGATGAATGGCAAGTTTCAGAATCAGCCGGTTTCCATTCAACTGATGCCCATGTTCCTTTTCTTTTTCGATAAGGCGCCCTATCCATTGCTCCGGTTTTATGATTCTTATCCGAAAGAACATTATCACACGAATATTCTCGGATTTACCACACATGATGAATTGTTTACTGATTCTTTATGCAGAAAAGGTATTACCCGGCAAACCCGGTTGATTGATTCCGTTTCCAGTACGGCGGATCTCTACCTGAAGAGGGCAACATATTATTCTGCATTGAATTTGTTCAACGAGGCATTCAGGGATCTCGATTCAGCGCTGAAGATGGATTCCGGGTATGTACTGGCCTATTTTATCCGGGCAAATACACGATTCGGACTGATCAGGCTGATGCATTCACTCGACACGACCGGAAACAGGGTCACCATTAATAAAAACCCGGGAGATATGAAAAGCAGCACAGGAGCTTATGATGCCGCCTATGATTCTATCATCGCGGATTATTCCAAAGCCCTCAGCCTTGATCCGGGTTTTGCATTTGCGTGGTACAACAGGGGTCTTGCCTTCAGCCGTAAGGGAGAATTCCAAAAAGCTTCGGATGACTTTTCAAAAGCCATCGGATGCCTTACTGATTTTGCAGAGGCCTTTTACAACCGGGGATTGATCAGTATCCTGCTGAACGATAATCTATCGGGTTGCGAGGACCTGAGCCGTGCAGGTGAACTCGGGATCCTTGATGCCTACCGGGTTATCAAACGAACCTGTTACAAATAGCCAATGATTTTCCTGCGTGAATTCCTTTGTTTTTTTCATGCCCGGATTTTTATTCCCCGGTTAGACCTACATTTGTATTCTGTTTTATGAATATGATCCTTATGCAAAAGAAAAACATATCCTTTTTCCTGGCTGTTTTATTTTTCACCTGTTGCTGTTCTGATCTCAGCTTCGGACAAGCATCCGGAACACCAGATAAAAAAGGAGATCCTTCTTTCCGCGAAAAAGCGACCGGTTTCTACAATGTGACGACTTTCATCCCGGTGACCTTCAGCGGGCAGTTCCTCGGCGGCCTGCAAACCATTTGCGGATACAAGATCAACAACTCTTTATCCATTGGCGGTGGAATCGGATTTGAACATTTTACCTCTATGCCAACCTATGAAGATTTTAAAGCAGACCTCTCACTTCTGCCCGTTTTTCTGGATATCCGCTATACCCCGTTAACCGGTAAATTCTCTCCGGTGATAGCCCTTAATGCCGGGTACAAGATTATGTTGAACAAGCCATCCACACAGATACGCTATGATACCGTATATAGCAGCGCCTTAGGCGTTTCTGGACGAAATGATTACACTGATTACAACATCTTTACACAAGGAGGGCCCTTCATTACAGCAGAGGCCGGAATAAAGGCTATGGTATCCAAGCGTGTTGGTCTTTATCTCGCAGCAGGTTACTCTTTATGGAGTGTTTCCGGCACTTACTACCTGACGAACAATCAGGACCTTTTGGGATCTGGTGGATGGGTGCAGACAGATTCAAAGGAAACCACCGACAAATCCCTGGCCTACGTTCATGTGTTCCTCGTCCGGTTGGGGATCTGCTTTTAACGGTTCATTTCAACCTGCTATACACCATCCGTTCAACCAGTGAAAATGGGAGCATGGAAGCAATAGAAAGCCGGATGCTGTTATTGATCTTATAAACAGACCTGGTTTTCTTTGCATTGGCGATCCTGAAAATATACTTTGCTACTTCATCTGGTTCAACGGTCTTCCCGATTTCATTATGTGCCTGTTCGGCAAATTTCTCAAAAGGTTCTTTCAGCAAGGAGTTTAGAACCGGGTTTTTCATCTTCTTTACATTCTCCAGGAACGGGGTTTTAATTGGGCCCGGCCGGACCAGGGTAACATCGATACCCAGGAACCGGAGTTCCAGCCGCAAAGTCCTGCTGTATCCCTCGAGGGTTTGTTTTGAGACCGGGTAAGTCATGAACGGGACATTGATCTTTATAGCTTCGCTGCTGATGTGGATAATCCGTCCGCCCGGTTTTTTTATAAAGGGAAGAAAAACCTGGTTAACCCGGTAACTGCCAAAAACATTGACTTCAAATACCTCTTTGAACTTTGATACCGGAGTTTCGCTCAAAGGAAAATAACGGTCGATGCCCGCATTGTTGATGATCAGGTCAACCTGTTGCTGTTCTTTTCGCAATAATTCCGCAACAGATCTTACTGAATCGTCGGAACTGACATCCATTGCCAATTCACGAATCATACTATCTGTGTTTTCACTTTTCAGGATCTTCTCTTCCAGGTCAGTTGCAATCACGTGCCAGCCGTTTTTCCGGAATTCATTGGCCAGCGCTTTCCCTAAACCTCCCGATGCCCCGGTAATCATAACTGTTTTTGGCAACATTTCTCATTTTTTTAATACGCTAAATTTAATTCTTTATATTTATTTTGGAAATATGTATTTTTTTTGTATTATTACCCAATAATTTCCATCATACTGCTGCATTGATGTATAAACTTCTTAATTCCTGATGGATTTCAGGTTTTTTTTAGGTCACGATTTCGCTATTACTGTCATTGGCAACTATAATAAGATGACAACGTCTTAATACCATGTTACATCTTATGCGCTGATGGGCATGACCACGCTAAACAAAAAGAAACTAACTGGATATCATCTTAATTAATTTTAAAAACAATCATTAAAAATGGAGGTTATCATGAAAAAAAACAAAGGAATTCGTTGTACATTAAAATGGCTTAGCCTGGCATTGCTGGTTGGAACCATCATCTTTTCAATCAGTGCATGCAAAAAAAAGACAGATACAACAACTACAACATCAACCATAAAATCGTTGGTTACGAATGGAACCATAGTCCCCATAACTACAAACATGATAAAGGGGACCCTTTTTGTTGTGGATGAACTGGGCAGGCCGATAAAAGGCATCACTGCATCGAATGTTTCAGCCAAGTTGAAATGGTTCCCTTTAAAATCCGTTAAGGGAGATTCCTCTTCGGTAGGGGGACTGATCGCCGTGACAGGGAATAATCAGAACGGGTTGAAGGTGGCCGCAGGAATCACCATGGATTACAGCGGAAGCATGTCCTCTAATCCCACTGTGATTCCAAGCATGGAGCATGGGGTTAAAACATATGTACATTCTATGGCACCGGCAGACCGTGCAGAAATCATTAAATTCAGCAATGATGTATTTGTGCCACAACCCTTCACCAGTGACACTGCAGCCCTGATCGCCGGTATCAATAACGAAAGTTACGACCTGTTCATGAGTACTGCCTTGTACCAGTCCATATACCAGGGACTTGTTGATGCCAGTTACCAGGATACGAGCCAGTATATCCGGTCGGTCATCGGCTTTACGGATGGCGGGGAAAACTATTCGTCAATTACCGAACCTGAAATGCTTGATTTTGCCATTTCCCATGGGATACCGATCAATACCATCGGTTTTTTAACTACTGACACCGATACTACCGACCTGCGTTACATCGCTGAAAGCACAGGGGGATTCTTTTTCCTGGCAGAAAATGATTCCACCTTTGCAAAGATCTATTCCACCATCAGCGGACAGCTGAAGAACGCCTATTCATATATGGTTCAATGGCAGGGAACATTACCTCCCTCCGGCACGCCCGTAACAGCAACCATCACCACCACCTATCAGAATAAACATAGTTCTTTCCAGCGGACGTTCTATTTACCTTAACCGGCAGATGTTTTTCCCTCCGGAAATTTGTTAATTAACGATCTACTGAGGTTATTCTGAAAAATGGCTTATATTCAATCACCGTTATCCCGATGAACATCAGGGTAACGGTGATTTTTTTCCAGAGGCACCCTCAGAAATTATGAGATCCCCGATCGTTCAGGTATCTCCATTAATGTTGTATTTTTGATGATCAAAGAAAATTTTCTATTCAATGCAAAAAGCAAATATTTTACGGTGGATTTGTTTTTCCCTGATGAGCCTGTTTTTATCCGGCGGACTCACTGCCCAGGATCAAAAGATGATCCCGGAAACCAAAAAAGAAGCATCCCAAAGGAAAAAAGAAGAGCG
>Ga0182021_10009481_pt1 | contig 11543 bp, 8 predicted proteins | sample 612E3MmetaG_FD_120493 | JGI IMG/M metagenome (GOLD analysis project Ga0182021, IMG submission 120493) | Permafrost microbial communities from Stordalen Mire, Sweden - 612E3M metaG (Illumina Assembly) | ecosystem: Environmental > Terrestrial > Soil > Wetlands > Permafrost | place: Sweden...
CGGTAATCATTATTGGCATTCAGCAGGTTCCCGCTATCATCAGTGTTAGCAGAGTAATAAATCGTCTCAGACTGATTCAGGGCCAGTAAATAATGGACGGCGGTGGCGGCCCTGAGATAAGGATTAGCCTTCTCAGTACCAGTCCCGAGATTAGTCTGCCAGGATCCGTTCTTAATATTCTGCGTGGCGACAGCCGAATTATAGGACAGTATCACCGACCCGACGCCAATAGCAGTCCCCAGGACCAGTGCAATAAGGACGGCGATCAGGATTTTGACCGGTTTTTTCATACCACCTCCCTTGCTATTGAATTACTTCTGTTTGAGTCCGGCGACGTCCAGTGTTTTCAGCCATTCCATGGTCCGCTTGAAACCCTCGGCGTAGGTGATCTTAGGTTTCCAGCCAAGCTCGCGTTCCGCCTTCTCAATACTGAACCTGAAACGAGATCCAAGGTTGGTGACAGTGTAGGTGGTCAGGAGAGGGCGCATCTTAATGTTGCAGGCACGCCAGATAAACTCCATCACCCTGGCCGCTGCCATGGCCGACCAGTAAGGTATATACGTCTTAATAGGAGGCACGTTCAAAGCGGCGGCGATGCCGGCGCAGAACTCCTCCAGCGTAGTATATTCGCCGTCATGCACCAGATAGCCGTTGCCCACAGCCCGGTCATCTTCGGATATCAGCAGCAACAGGTCGACCAAGTTGTCGATATAGGTAGGCCAGACGATGGCATTTTTCCGCCAGAAAATCATCTCTTTCTTAATGATGGAATCCGCAAGCAAAGGCACGAAGGTCTGGTCGCCCTCTCCGTAGACCCACAGTGGATAGACCATGGTCACGGGCAGCCCCTGCTCCTTGTGGTAGCGCCACATAATTTTCTCTGAATCTATCTTGGAATCGGGGTAGGGCTCACCCCAGTAACGCAGGGGCAGGGTTTCGTCCATCACTCGCGACTCATCCACTCCGAAAACGTCGCAGGTGCTCATATCCACCAGGCGTTTTACTTTAGCATCCAGGGCGGCCTTGCCAATATTCTCAGCGCCCCTTACTGTTATATCCCAGAAGGACTTCTTTGGCGCCCAGTCGGTGACGACCGCTGCACAGTGGAAGATGGCCTCTCTACCGTCCGCTGCCGCACGTACTTGCCCATAGTCACGGATATCGCCATTTACAACTTCCACGCCCCGGTCCTTAAGAGATTTCTCTGCGGGATCGCCCGGCAGGACCAGGGCACGGACAGCATTTCCCCTGGCAAGATTTTCCTTGACGATGTGGCCGCCGATGAATCCGGTAGCGCCTGTAACAAGAACCTTTCTCACGTCGCGCCTCCTTAATTAAATGCGGGCTTTATCTTAGTCAAATCAGCTATAAAAAGCAAGAAAGTGGTTGCTCACTTCCTGAGCAGGGGACTCATAAGCCCACGGTCGCCAGTTCAAATCCAGCCACTGCCACCATTCATCCCCTCAAATGTCATTGCGAGCCGCAGGCGTGGCAATCTCCTGGTATCCAACCAAGGGATTCGTCAAAATCAACGAGCTTATTTAGCTAACACGTCAGAACAAGGGATTTCTGTTTCTAAGGCTATTGATAGTGGGAGTTGTATTATTGGCGGTATCGGTATCGATATTGGCATTGAGACTGTGGAAGCAGGACAGGGTAGTATAGTAGTATAAGAGTTGGTTGGAATATTTGGCAATAATGTCGGGAGATCTACCGTTCACGACACAGATTTTAGTTTCAGTATAACGAAACCGTTGGAGGCATTTATGCTATTTCTTAATCTCCACTATGGTGCTCCAGACAGAGTAATTTTTGGAGGGATCTATCGGTAGTTCATAATAAGCTTTAAAGAGGATGTAATGGGTATCTTGCGAAATGCCCGGAAACATGTCACTGACTATCGGAGCCATTAAATTGGCTTCATTTTTTATGTTTTGGATGTCGCCATCTTTGTATGTTGTAACGTAGCGGACTGCAGGAATAATTTCACCTGTCACGAATTGGGGGGTTATATTGAAAACTACCGGTTTGCTTTGTAATGCTGATACAGGAACAGGCGATGGATATTTTTGTTTCCATTCTCCATTGATTTTTTCAAGAAAATTAGTGATTTCAGCATTGGATTTGTATGAAAGAAATGGTGCAGGAGCAAGACATTCTTGAGTGATCTGGGCTCTAAGGAAGGCTGGCGTTAGAAAGCCTTCCTCATAATATTCCATGGACTCCTTATTCCATTGGATAGCGTTCTTTTGAGACACTCTAATCTCACCGAGGTGACAAAGCTGAAGTTTCCAGACATCGTTCGCTTTCGCATATACAAGTGAAAATAAAAGCTCATTGAACTGTCCATTTGTTTGCATTAAGGAAATAAACATTTCATTGGTATAGGCTTTAAGATTTACTTGAAAATCATCATCATTTTTAGCTAATACTACACATGTACCAGGTACGTCCGTTGATCTGTAGTAATAATCACGAAGGGGTTTGAATGATTTATCCTTTGAGTATGCAACAACTTGGGGAAATGTATTCTGTGTTTGAGATTTAGTTTCTCCTGAATTCAAGATGTCACTTGAGAAATAGTCCAAGAAGGTGTCTAGCTTGCCCTGTTGTATTGCTGCTATGACTTTTTCATCTAAGCTATGAATTTGCTCGCGCATAGATGATTCGATCTCTTCATCTTCCAGAGTAAGAGCGATACTAGGCGCAATTTGGATGCCGGGTGTAGGTCCCATAATTGGATTAGATGTGCCTGTATTATTGGCAGTGGTAGTTGGTATTACTGACGCCGGCGGAGTTTGTGATTGTGCTGGAGGGGTACTGGCAACTGTTGGTGTCGCCGTAGAAGTACAGGCTAAACCTATGATGAGCGCACTTATAAGTAAGCCAACGAGAACATAAAGTGACTTCACGTACAGCCTCCGCATTTGAACTAAAGTTCAGCAGCATTATACACTGGAGACCTTTCACGTCTCAAAATCTGCAACGATAAATAGACACGACAGCGGCACTCATAAGCCCATGGTCGCCAGTTCAAATCTTGTCGCTGCCACCATTCCTCTTAAATCCTCTGTATCCAATCGTGTCATTGCGAGGAGCGAAGCGACGTGGCAATCTCCTGCTCCTAACCAAGGGACTGCTTAAAATCAGCAGGCTTATTTAGCTACCACGTCAGAACAAGGGATTTCTATTCCCTCTCCATTGAGTTAGTTTGACACTCTCTCCTGGCAAAGTTATATTGTGATTACCCAAATTGACCCATAAAATTGAGGTAAGCGGGCTGATGGCAAATCTCACTGTTGCTTTATCAGCATGGAAGTATCAGGTGGTCAATATCGGAAAAGAGGCCGGTGTTATTGTGAGGTGATAAATGTTTAAAGGAGATAGAAAATGAGAAAATTTACGATTTTAGTTATAGCGCTTTTGATAAGTTTTACTCTTGCAGCATGCGGAAACCCTTGCGGTACGTCTGCTCCGCTAAGCACCGGCAACCTCAACCTGATCTTCGTGGCAAGCGAGGATTTGGATTACCATGCTTCAGGGGACATCGATCTCAAGACGGCAAACCTCACCAACCAGGGTTTACAGCGGTCGCTCCTCATGGCCACATTTCTGAAACAGCAAGTACTGGGGACAAAGAATGTAACCGGCATCTACGCACTCGAACCGATGACCCATTTGCAAACCGCAAACAATTACCCCGATATGGCGGCACTTGTGACCATTCAGCAGTTTGCCCTTCTCAACCAGGTCACTATGACCAGCGGCACAGTGGGCGGGACCACATGTACGGCCAACAGCTACCCGGTCAATGCATCGTATGCCCCGGGGTCCGTGCCAAACGGAGTTGCTGCACCGTTGATTCCCAGCAAAGGTTGCCAGGGTCTCGATTTCAAGGACCAGGGAGGCTGCAACGAAACCCTGCTGACAGGTATCATCAAAGCCAACGTTCCGGGCTTTTATGTCTTCTCGGCGCCGTGGGAGACCGTCAGCAGCCTGCTGGTAAATATCAACAAGCTCCAGGGCTATAACCTGGCCCTTCCGGTGAGCTACAGGGGGCCCAATTATACTTATGTGATCACTATCACGCCATCCGGGAGCGCCAGCCTGGTTACTTTCGATAGCAAGGTGAACCCGCCGTCCAACTACCCGGCATTGCCTCCGCCGGCTTTGACCAGCACTGCCTCCACGGCGACACCCTTCAACATCACAGTGACCGGCGGCAACGGAGGCGCCGTAATTCCGGCGGGAATCAACACCAACGAAACGCTTTACATGATCCGGCACGCCGAGGCGCATCCTGGCTATTTTGACGATGGCAACTTTATCGGCGCCGGGCAATGGCGCGCGCTGGATCTCCCGAATGCACTGCGCGGCAAGATCAGCCCCGACCAGGTTTATTCGATTGACCCGGCCCAGGTCTTCCAGGGAACGGTGAGCGCGTCAGGCCAATCTTACTGGTCGTATGTAAGGCCCTCGCTGACCGTCGCACCATACGCTATTGCCAATAACCTGCCCTATAACCTGGCCGCCAGTTTCGAGATCCTGGCTGAGAACGCTCCCCAGCCGGCTACTCAGGCCAGCGCCTTTTTCTTCAACGGCGGCAAATTCTCCAATCAGAAGGTACTGCTGGCGTGGGAGCACAATCACATCCCGCCGACAGTAAATGCGCTGCTCTCAAGCTATTTTCCAAACGGCGGCGGCCCAACGGCACCCGACTGGCCGGAAAATGATTATGACACCATCTGGACGGTGACGCTGGACGCTACAGGCAACGTGACGGTGGACAACTCAAAGTGCGAAGGCATCCAGTCCTCGACGCTGCCAGCCACGTGTCCTCAATACTGACGTCTCAAGGCCTTTAGAATCGCAAATCTGGCATAAATCATAAGACAAGTTCAACGTGCATTGTTATAATGCACGTTGAACCTTTTTTGCGTTATAAATAATTACGGTTTATGGGAATAGCGTCTGCAATTTTGCCTTCATGTCAGGGCTCAATTGCTTGAAAAGCTTGGCGTCATACGAACCGTTAAGCATTGGCTTAATAGTCGGGTCCGGACTGGTCGGATAACCTACACTGGTCGGATCTGAAGCGGGATTATTTGGGCTTAGATTGTTTCCGGCTATCTGTTGGGCTGCGACAGCATATTTACGCGATGTCGCAGCAGGCGTCCCGTCCTTGACTGCAGGATCAACGTCGGTCGCGTTAATTGAAATTGTATAGTCGCTGTTGAGGTAAATTTCAAAAGTGCGGAACTGCTGAGGGAAATCCCTTAACGATGAAGTTTCAACCTGCCAGAAGCCGCGCTCAGGTTTAGTGGCATCATCTGTCAGGAAGGCTTTAACAGTATTGAGATGACGATGTCCGGCGATCCACATGAGGAGATTCGGATGGTTGTGGAGTTCCGCTATCAGACCATTAATATTTACGGCATTTTGAGGATCGGTCCACCATTCTGTAAAGGTACCGTTCGGTTGAACGCCAATCGGTATGTGTGCAGCAATGATCATGAGCTGGCCGGCAGCATCACCATCCGCAAGTTCTTTCTTAAGCCAGTCCCAACGTGCCTGGTCAAGAAAGCCATGACCATGGATGCTGGTATCGCCATCGGTTTCCGATTGGGTATCGTCGAGCACGATAACCTTGAGCGGCACATTCGACTTCGGTACGAAGCTATAACAGGCAAAGCCCTTTTCCTGGTTGGGATCGACCAGGTTTAAACCGTGACCTACCGGATTTGACGTCGTATTAAAAAACTCTTTAATCCACTCGGTTCTTAATAGCGAGCGCCGGTTTGGATCGGGTGCAACCTTTGGGGGGTTATTGAACGTTACCACAGGTCCTGCATCTTTAATGTCCCCATTGGGAGTCGAGCCGTCGAGTACGCCCATGTAGTACAAAGGATTATTGATAGTGGTTGGATCCAGGAGGACATCTCCCGCAGCCATAACCGTGTCGCTGATGAAGGACTGGCGCAGGAAAATGTTGACGGGCAGAGAGCCAATCCAGAAATGATCGTGGTTGCCCAGGGTTTGATACCAGGGGATGCTCTTATCAAGCCCTGCCGCCTGGAAAGGTTTCTGATAATCGATTGTCTTGGCTCCGAGATGAGTACCTGAGCTCGGTGTGATGGCCTTGCCGTCAAGGACATCGATGTACCATCTGATTTCATTGTACTGGGTCTGGTTGGATGCATCTCCCAGTGAAATCCCGAAGTCGAACGGATTCTGTTTGTGAAGGGCATTTATGGTCTGGACTGCTGCATCAAGTACCTGGGTTGTGTACAGCATAACCGGTGAATATATTGATGTCTCCCAAAACCAGGGAGTATGGCCCATGGCGTCGTAAGGGGCTGGCAGAAGAACCGGGTAATACAATTGCTGAAGATAGATCAACTGGGCAGGGGACTCTTTGTCTGTGATATGGATGTCAGTAAAAGCAAAGAAATTCAAAAGTTTTGCTTTGTTGGTGACTGATGCACCGCTATAACCTGCCGGCATGGTATCAATCCGCGGATCGAGGGGGAGGCCCTGTCCGGGCGTCCATTTGCCGTAGCCGTATTTGTCGTATTGAGAAACAGCTGAACTTGGGATAGTGCTGCCCGGAGCTATCGTGCCAGGCACAATTGTCTTCTGGAGCGTCGTTTGTACATTGGAATCAATAGGGTAGCTTTGACCTTGACTTTGAGTTCCTGCGCCTGAACATGCTGACCAGGAAACAATCAGTATGCCCATTAATAAGACTAGACAGAACTTCTGGTATTTATATGGTAGTTTCATAACATCCTCCCTTCGTAATTGATAATACATCCACTGCCGCCAACCTCCTAATTTTTCAATGCTTGCATTCGATCTCCACCCCTTTTATTTAGATTCATAACATGATACATGGGTATTTACTATAGCAAAAGACCCGGAAAGTACAATGTTTATGACCCATTAGTCCCATATTGAAAATGTACTATATCAGATTCTCGCATACGTGATCCGGCACAGGGATGAGGTACAAGGGCCCGGATGGTTTAAGGACCGGTTCCTTTTGCTGCTGTCCCTTCGTCAAAATATCATAACTATTTAACTTTCCGCCCGCTTGTTATATTACTAATCCATATCTCGCATGATAATATTTTTGCACTTGCTATAAGTGACTGACACGTCTCAATAACAGGCAGCAGCTGCCAAAATACCAATGTCTGGTTAGGTAATTAAACCAGGTTTAAATATTATGGAGGGAAAATGACTAGATCACGCTTTATCCTCGCGACACTAGTTATAGCCTGCATCTTAACAATACCTTTAACCACCAGGGTGTGATAATAAAGACTTCAAGGCGAAGGAAATTAAATCATGGGACCAGAAAAATTAAATGACTTGCATGATTCACTCAATCTGTTCACGTATAAGGAAAACTGGATTAGCAGCGATGGGAAAACAGTAATATTAAGATCAATAACATCGGCAGATAAGCGGATAGAAAAAGAGCTTATTGACGGACTTTCGATTCAATCATCTCACTACAGGTTCTTCCACGTGCTTAAAGAGGCCACGGAGGAAATGATCGAGAAATTCTGCGATATTGATTATACGAATGAGATTGCCATCATAGCTGAATACAATTCAAATGACAGGAAACGAAACGCCGGTGTTGTCGGACTTTTTATTGACGCCGGCCGACAAACCGGCGAATTTGCCATATTAGTAGCTGATAGCTTCCAGAATAGTGGCTTAGGCACGAAATTCTTAGAGACACTGATTGATATAGGGCGTGAAAGGGGATTGAAAAGCATATACGGTACGGTGCTGTCAGACAATGAGAAAATGCTGTCACTGGTAAAAAATATGGGTTTTAATATTGGCGCAAATTCAGACGGTGAAATCAGAATTGACAGGCAACTTTAGCAATTATCAAGGTAAACAGTGTTCCCGAAGTAGGGATTGTAGCAGTTCCAGACGCAGATTCAAAATATCCTTTTATACTTACCGCCTAGGATAAGATGCTTAAACTTGATAAGTACGACCCCCAGGTCATAAGAGCTTGCCTGGCGGAGTACCTGGGGCGCCGGCCTGAGTCCCCGAGCCGTTGAATAGCTTACTAACTTACGAAGCGTAGAGCCTTATGCCGATTCTTCAACTTCATAGCAGAATTTCCCCCAGCGAGATTTTCTTTAAAGATATGGCCGTTGATGAATCGGATAGCGCCGGTGATAAGCACCTTTCTCACGTCGCGCTTCCTTATGTACTGAGGGCTTCATCTAGACCAAATCAGATATAAAAAGCAAGCCGACGATTGCCCAACCAAACGGACTTTCGCTACCGCGTCAGAACAAGGGATTTCTATTTCCAAGGCTATTAAGGGCTTCGTATTATCGTGCAAGGTTTGATACTTTGCCGTATTTTGAATGTTCGGGGTTACTGTTATAATTAGATCATGCAATCAGGGAGGTAATTCTGGTATGGTAACAAGCTATACTGCAAAATATACGAAAATAAGTTCAGGCTATATGGGGCAAATCGTTGAATGGCCAGAGGTGATTACTGAAGGCAAGGATATAGACGAGTGTAGGTAAATGTTGAAAGATGCCGTAGGTGAAATGATAGTGGCATATAAACAACAGAAGCGCGAGATTCCATTCAATTTACACTAATGACGTTAAAGTCATTCCCATTAAAAGACACCGCACGTTTGATCGTCTAACTGCCAATGAGTTGTGCAAGCAGGCCGGTCTAAATCCCAAATATTAGTTAGTATTCAAGCTATCCCACCTGAGCTTCCGCATTTACTCAGGCATACGTTCGCTATGTCATGGCTAAATCAGATATAAAAAACAAGAAAGTGGTTACTCCCTTTCTGAGCAGGGGACTCATAAGCCCTTGGTCACTAGTTCAAATCTAGTCGCTGCCACCATTACTTTTTAGTCTACCTCTTCGACAGCTTGGCTGCATTAAGCATAGATATGAACATTGCTGCTGTGATAAGCAATCCGATGACAACGGCAACAGCTAATTGAGATACTGAAATCTCCCCTTTGAAAAATGAATATCGGATAATGAGATACCCCAGTATCCAGGTGAGAACGCTGGCCAGAAGACCCGAGGAATATCTTTTAGTAACAATTGTCTCTATTAAATGCCAGAAGCCGTTAAAGATTCTTTCGAAAGTGAGAGCTAATGGGAAAATGATCCAATCCGCACCGGCAACACTATAAATTATTACAGCCGTGATATTGAGACACAGCAGTATGGTATTAAATCCAAAGAATTTGCTCCATGAATAATCAGACCAGAACCTTTTCTTGACTTTTTCAACGAAGACATCTCCCAAGGTGGATTCTTCTAGAATGTGAACTACATAAGCAGCAATAACTCCCCAGAAGACAAGCTCAATAGGAATAGCAAGATTCCCAGAGTTCGTTGTTACTATGGTTATTTCCACGGCTTAATTATAATTAACCGATCAGGCCAAAACAAGATAATACGCACCTTTCATAAGACCTTGGTCACTAGTTCAAATCTAGTCGCTGCCACCATTTCCTCTTAAATTCTATGTAACAGACAAAGGGACTTCACAAAATCCTCACAGCTATTTAGCTACCACATTAGGACAAAGGATTGAGATATCAAAGCTCCTATCGTCCTCTAATCAATGCCCTAGATATAATTACCTTTAAATAGGAGTTCTTTGAATTTCGCAATATAATATCTGTGTTGGTTTTTAGTGGGCAGGATGATGTTGCATGTCTAGTGGACAGGACAATATATTAATTAACAAGCGTTTCATTTTACTTTATTCTGGACACACCATTGTTTCTTAGCCTGGAATTGAAAAGAGGTACAAATATGATTGATAATTTTAAACCTGGTCTTTGGTTTACCATCTCACAAGCATTGAAGTTTTTTGTGATCATATTTTGTTCTTTGATTTTAGTGCTAACAGTGATCCTAATATTGGGTTATACCGACTTAACCAATTCTTTTCTGTCTGTTCCCACAGCCATTTTAATTAATAAAATAATATTGACAATTGGGATTTTGGCAGTTGTGTCAATAATGTGTTCTTGGTATTTAACAAATGCAGCGATTAAACAAAAACGTCAAGAAATTCAACCAAAAATATTAAACAAATTATTAGAAACGATATCGGACTTTGTAATCCTTCATAGTGCAGAAGGTATCATTTTATTATCGAATCAAGCTGCCTATAAAACTCTTGGATATTCTAAAGAGGAGTTTTCTAAGACCAATATATATACAAACGTCGATAAAGACTATGTAAATTATGTTGGAAAAGAATTAAGACAATTATTGGAGAAGCGTGAAGTGGAATATGAATCTACCTATATAAAGAAAAATAAAGATCATATTTCTGTAAATGTAAAAAGCCGGATTTTGGAATTGAATGGCAATAATTTAATACTGAGCTTAGTCCGTGATATTACAGAAAGTAATCGTACAAATGAAGAGTTAGGACAAAGTGCTGCAAAATTGCGGAGAGCTATGGAAGGTACTGTAAATGCCATAGCATTAACAACCGAAGTGAGGGACCCTTATACAGCTGGTCATCAGGAACGCGTGACCAAACTGGCTGTAGCCATAGCTACGGAAATGGGTTTGGCAGAGTCACAAATAGAAGGAATACGTATTGCGGGAAATTTGCACGATATTGGCAAAATATATGTGCCCGCCGAAATTCTCAGTAAACCAGGTAAACTCAAGAAAAATGAATTTAATCTGGTGAAGGATCATGTTGAAGTGGGATATGATTTGTTAAAATCAATCGAATTTCCCTGGCCGGTAGCAAATATGGTAATTCAACATCATGAGAGACTGGATGGTTCTGGATATCCACACGGGCTAAAAGGAGATGATATCATGCTTGAATCTGCTATTATTGCAGTTTCAGATGTTGTGGAGTCAATGGCTTCCCATAGGCCTTACCGCCCCGCTTACGATATTAACAAAGCTCTTCTAGAAATCCTTCAGAAGAAAGGGGATCTGTATCACCCTGAAGTAGTTGATGCCTGTTTGAAACTCTTTAATGAAGGAGGTTTTGCATTTTAATCTGACAATATGTAATAGGGGTGTTGTTTATCTCATATTTTCCCTTGGTCACTAGTTCAAATCTAGTCGCTGCCACCATTCCTTGTGAATCCTCCGTATCCGAGCAAGGGATTCGTCAAAATCATCAGGCTTGTTTAGCTACCGCGTCAGAACAAGGGATTTCTATTTCTAAAGCTATTGAAGGCTTCTTATTGACCTGTGATCTGCCCCCAGAAAACTGGACCAAAAATAATGCGAAATTTTTGTGATGATAAAATTATCACGAAAGGAGCGTTATTGTATGAAGAAATCGCAGTTTACCGCCGAGCAAATAGCTTTTGCCCTGAGGCAGGCTGAGTCGGGGGCTCCGGTTCCTGAAGTCTGCCGCAAGATAGGCATAGCCGAACAAACTTTTTACCGTTGGAAGAAAAAATATATAGGGATGGGTGTGGCCGAGGTGAGACGGTTGAAAATTCTGGAGGAGGAAAACCGGAAACTGAAAC
>Ga0182021_10009482_pt1 | contig 11543 bp, 8 predicted proteins | sample 612E3MmetaG_FD_120493 | JGI IMG/M metagenome (GOLD analysis project Ga0182021, IMG submission 120493) | Permafrost microbial communities from Stordalen Mire, Sweden - 612E3M metaG (Illumina Assembly) | ecosystem: Environmental > Terrestrial > Soil > Wetlands > Permafrost | place: Sweden...
CACGAAGTAGACCCCCACGCCCTTGCTGCGGATCAACCGCACGACCATCTCGATCTGGTCGAGAAAGCTCTCGTTCGCCTCCTCGAAGAGCAGGTGCGCCTCGTCGAAGAAGAAGACGAACTTCGGTTTGTCGAGATCGCCGACTTCGGGCAGGTCGTGGTAGATCTCGGCCAGCAGCCACATCATGAACGTGCTGAACAGCTTGGGCCGATCCTGCATGTCGGCCACTTCCAGGATGCTGACGACCCCGCGGCTGTCCCGCACTTCCAGCAGATCCTCGACGTCGAACTCGGGCTGACCGAAGAAGTCGCTGGCGCCCTGCTGCTCCAGCTCGACGATCTTGCGCAGGATCACGCCAACGGTGGCGGTGGAGAGTCCGCCGTATTCCGCCATCGTCTTCTTGCCTTCGTCGCCGTTGAGGAAGTTGAGGGTCGCGCGCAGATCGGCGAGATCCACCAGGGGGAGTTTCTCGTCGTCGGCGTACTTGAAGACGACCGAAAGGACGCTTTCCTGGGTCTCGTTGAGCTGCAGAACCTTCGAGAGGAGGATCGGACCGAACGAACCGACGGTCGCCCGGAGGCGGACGCCCCGACCGGACTTCTCCAGCGTCAGGAATTCGACCGGGTAGGACTGCGGCTGCCAGTCCTTCAAGCCGATCGCGGACAGGCGGGCGTCGATCCTGTCGTTCGTCTGGCCGGGGGCGCCCAGACCCGAGATGTCGCCCTTGATGTCGACAAGGAAGACCGCCACGCCGGCATCGGAGAGCTGCTCGGTCATGAGCTGGAGCGTCTTGGTCTTGCCCGTCCCCGTCGCCCCGGCGACGAGTCCGTGGCGGTTCGCCATCTGTAAGGGGAGGCGCACCCGGGCGGATGGGTGCGTCTTGCCGCCGAGAGCAGCCGCGCCCAGCTCGATCGCCGGCACATCCCAGCCATACCCGTCGTGGACGACCTTCTCCAGATCGGGTGCTCCCATCGTCTTCCTCCTCGCAGCCATCGCCTGCTGGGCGGTCGCCTCGGAGAGTAGCAAGCGCTACAAGAAGGCGTAAGACGCGGCCAACGCAGCCGAGCAGGATATGGTGCCGGCATCTGACAGTTGCGTCGCATAATGGACGGCAGTCCGCTGCCTGTCAGCCCCGCCCAGTGGAGGTTTCGCATGAATATCGCCGACGTCGAAGGAATTGGTCCGGTCTACGCGGCCAAGCTCGAGGCTGCCGGCGTGAAGACGACCGACGACCTGCTTTCCCGCGGTGCCAAGCCAAAGGGCCGCGAAGAGCTCGAGAAGGCGACCGGCATCAGCCACGGCCTGATCCTGGAGTGGGTCAATCACGTCGACCTGTATCGCCTCGACGGGGTCGGCTCCGAGTACTCGGATCTTCTCGAAGAAGCGGGAGTCGACTCGCCGGCCGAATTGGCTCATCGGGTTCCGGCCAACCTCGCGGCCAAGCTGGCCGAGGTCAACGAGGCCAAGAAACTGGTTCGCCGCGTCCCGAGTGAGGCGGTCGTGGCCGGTTGGATCGAGCAGGCCAAGACCCTCCCCAAGATCGTCGAGCACTGATCGCCGGCGGCCGGCGGGCCGCCTCTCGACGCTCAAGACTGATCGATCTCGGCGCCCGACGAGGCTTCTCGTCGGGCGCCGCCTGCGTTCGCACGGATGCGGACGCTCGGCTCGTCGTGGGGGTCCGCTTGAGTCGGTATGCTCTTGGGGATGAATGCCGAACGCGATGGTCGAATCCCACAGGAGCGGCTGCGCAACTTCTCGATCATCGCCCACATCGACCACGGCAAGTCGACGCTGGCGGATCGCCTGCTCGAGCTGACGCACACCATTGACGCGCGCCAGATGACGAACCAGGTCCTCGACTCGATGGACCTCGAGAAAGAGCACGGGATCACGATCAAGGCCCGGGCCGTCCGCCTCGAGTACCAGGCCGCCGATGGGCTCATGTACGGCCTCAACCTGATCGACACGCCCGGCCACGTCGACTTCAGCTACGAGGTCAGCCGTTCGCTCCAGGCCTGCGAAGGCGCCATTCTCGTCGTCGACGCGACACAGGGGATCGAGGCTCAGACGCTTGCCAACGTCCACTTGGCGCTGCGCCACAACCTGACGATCATCCCGGTCCTCAACAAGATCGATCTGCCTTCGGCTCAGCCCGACGTCGTCATCGAAGAGCTGGAGAGCGTCCTGGCGATGCCGCGCGAAGAGGTCCTGCTCGCCTCGGCCAAGGACGGCACCGGCGTACCCGAGATCCTCGAGGCGATCGTCGCTCGGATCCCGCCGCCCAAGGGAGATCCGGAGGCCCCGCTCCAGGGGTTGATCTTCGACTCGCACTACGATGCGTACAAGGGCGTGGTCGTCTACGTCCGGCTTGCCCAGGGGACGCTCCACCAGCACGACATCATTCGGCTCATGGGCTCCGGGGCCGAGGCGGAGCTGCTCGAGCTCGGCTTCTTCCGGCCGCAGCAGGTTCCGGTGGCGGAGCTTCGCGCCGGCGACGTGGGCTACGTGGCCACGGGGCTGAAGAACGTGCGCGAGGCCCAGGTAGGCGACACTGTCACGACCGTCGCGCATCCGGCCGAGCATCCGCTGGCCGGCTATCAGCCGGCCAAGAGCCTCGTCTTCGCCGGCATCTACCCCGTCGCCGGGACCGACTACCCGGTCCTGCGCGAGGCCATGGAGAAGCTCCACCTCAACGACGCCAGCTTCAGCTTCGAGCCCGAAAGCTCCGTCGCCCTCGGCTTCGGCTTCCGGTGCGGCTTCCTGGGCCTGCTTCACATGGAGATCGTCCAGGAGCGGCTGGAGCGCGAGTTCGGTCAGGAGCTGATCGCCTCGGCGCCGTCGGTCGAATACCGCGTCGTCCTCATCAACGGCCAGGGCGAAGTCGCCGTCGACAATCCATCGAAGATGCCCAACGCCGGCGAGATCGAAGAGATCCAGGAACCGTGGGTCAAGCTGAGCGTCGTGGCTCCCTCCAACTTCATCGGGACGCTCATGGAGCTGGCGACCAATCGGCGTGGGAGCTTCCTGGGGATGGAGTACCTCGACCCGCAGCGCGTCCTGCTCACGTTCGAGCTGCCGCTGGGCGAGGTCATCGTCGACTTCTACGACCAGCTCAAGAGCCGAACCCAGGGCTACGCCTCGATGGACTACGAGGAGGCGGGTTACCGCGCGGCCAACCTCGTGAAGGTCGACGTCCTCGTCGCCGGTGAGCCGGTCGATGCGCTCTCCGTCATCGTCCACCGCGACCGGGCCCAGCCGATCGGGCGGGAGCTCGTCCACCGCCTCCGCGGGCTCATCCCCCGCCAGATGTTCGAGATCGCCATTCAGGCCGCGATCGGTTCGACCGTCATCGCCCGCGAGAGCGTCGCGGCGATGCGCAAGAATGTCCTGGCCAAATGCTATGGCGGTGACATCACCCGCAAGCGTAAGCTGCTCGAGAAGCAGAAAGAGGGGAAGCAGCGCATGAAGAGGGTTGGATCCGTCGAGATACCGCAGGAAGCCTTCCTGGCGGTTCTTCGCATGGACGATGTATGAGCTCCGAGTCGCTGCGAATCGTCACTGCAGTCGGCGTGCTGCTGATGCTCCTGCTGCTGCGTCTCCAGTCCGAGCCTTTCGGGGCGGCTGAGTACGACGAACCCGGCAACCGCTACCACCGCGGCCCGTGGACCCGACTGTGCTGGTACCTGCTCGGGCTGACCCTCCTGGCGGCGCTCTACTACATCCACCCGCAGCCCCACGACGTCCTCTTCCTGGTGGTCGGCAACAATGTCGACGTCTTCACGTTCGGACTCTCGCTGGCCGTTCTGGGCGGGGCCCAGGCCGCGCTCTTCGCCTGGTTCCGGTACGGCGAGCTGCGGCTGCCGGCCGGGTCGGCCTATCCGGGGGCGGCCGTCAACTCAGTCGCGACGGCGGTCGTCGACGAGGCCACTTTCCGGGGCGCGCTCCAGGGCATGCTGCTGGCCGCCGGTCTGCCGAACGGCAGCGCCATCCTGGTTCAGGCTCTGGTCTACACGCTCACGACTCGTATGGGCGCGCCGGGACGGCATCGCTACATGCTGTTCCTCTCGCTGGGCATCGGCGTCGCGTGCGGCTGGGCGACGATGAGCACGGGCGGCATCGGGGCCGCCATCCTGGCCCACTCGCTCACTTCGTTCGCCCTGTTCGTCTTCACCGGCCACGCCGGCCAGGTGACTCGGCGCGGCCTCGAGCCCGAGGAGATCGAAGCCACTCGCCGACCCGAAGGCTGGCTCGACGCGCGAAGACGCGACGAGGCGTCGAACCAGGGATAGGTTCGCAAGTGGGCTACGCTCTTGCCGTGAGTCTCCGCCAGCCGGACACCGACGAATCTCCGACCTCTGCCGCGCCGGTGCGACCGATGCCGCCTGCCGGGCTGTACGTTCATCTGCCCTTCTGCGTGGCTCGCTGCCCGTATTGCGACTTCGTCGTGTATGCCGGCGCGCAGGCGCGCGGCCCCAGGGCGCGGACGGAGCGGCTGTACGAGGCAGTTGGCCGGGAGCTGGAGTTGCGGGCCGACGCCCTCGACTCGCGGTTCGGTCGGACGCGGCCACCGCTCGGCAGCTTGTACTTCGGCGGCGGGACGCCGTCCCTCGTCCCCGGGGAGTGGCTCGAGAGACTCGTGGCGACGGTCCGGCGCCGCTACGGTCTCGCGCCGGACGCGGAGCTGACCCTCGAAGCGAACCCCGGTCCCGACGAGCGGGGCGATCTGGCGGCGTTCGCGGCCGCGGGCGTCAACCGCGTCTCTTTCGGCGCCCAGAGCATGGATGCGGGGGAGCTGCGGCGCCTCGGCCGGCGCCACTCCCCGGAAGACGTGGCCGCGGCCGTGGCGGGGACTCGCGCAGCCGGCATCGGCTCCGTCAATCTCGACCTGCTGTACGACGTGCCGGGTCAGTCGATCGCGGGCTGGGAGGTCACGCTTCGGGCCGCTCTCGGCCTGCGGCCCGATCACCTCTCGCTCTATGCCCTGACCCTCGACGACCCCGATGCCGAAGGCCTCACGGGCGAGGCCGGCGACCACCTGCCCACGGCCCCGGGCGCTCGGCGCTGGCGCGACAACGCCCGCCTGGATCAGGACGACGATCGTGCTGCGGACCAGTACCGCCTTGCCGCGGATCTGCTCGCCGCGGCCGGGTGGCGCGGCTACGAAATATCGAATTGGGCGCGGCCCGGACACGAGAGCCGGCACAACCTGACCTACTGGGAGCGCCGCCCGTACGAGGCGGTCGGTCCGGGCGCGCATGCCTTCGACGGCGTCACCCGGCGCTGGAATGCCGCGGCCATGGAGCCGTATGTCGGCGCGCTCGTGCCAGATCGAGGCCGTGCCGCCGCCCCGGGACTGCCTGCCCCGGCCAACGCGGCATCCGGGCTGCCCCCCGGCGGCCACGAGATCCTCACCCCCGAGGTCGCGGCCGCCGAGGAGGCGATCCTGGCCCTCCGCCTGGACCGTGGCGTCTCCGAGTCCGCGGCCGCGGGGCCGCCACTCTCAGGCGTCCGAGATTGGGCCGAGTCGGCCGGGCTCCTGGAATCCGCCGAGATCGATGGTGAGCCTCGGCTGCGACTGACCACGCGAGGCCGATTGCTCAGCAACGAGCTGTTCGCCCGGCTGGTTTAGCCCGGCTCCACAAACCTGGGGGTTGTGGCCTTTGGGCATTTGTTGTATCTTCCGCTAAACTACCTCCGTCGCGTTACACGACCAGAACAATCGACCGCTCCGATACTCGAGCCCACGAGGAACGACAGCCGATGGCTGTCCCTGGCGAAGGTGGAGTCGCCCAGGCTGAGATTCGGCGCCGCAATCTCAGTCTTATGCTGCGGGATCTGCACCTTGACGGTCCGCAGTCCCGGTCCGAGCTGGCATCTGATCTCAATCTGAACCGGAGCACCGTGGCGTCGCTGATTGGCGAGCTGGCCGCACGCGGGCTCGTCTGGGAACGGAGTCGGACTAAGGGTCTGCCGCAGGCGCCGGGACGACCGTCCCCCGTCGTCGAGCTGCGGCGCGATGGACCGAGGGCACTAGCCATAGATCTGTCCACCGACTGGATCGGCGCCGCGGTGATCGGGCTCGGGGGCGTCGTGATCGGCGCGACGCGGCGAGACCGCTCCCTCGCCAACTCGGACCCGACCCAGATCGTGGAAGAGATTCACGGCCTGGTTGGGCCTCTGCTCGCAGGGCTGGGCGATGGGCCGCAGGTCGTGGCCATCGGCGTGTCGGTTCCCGGCGCGGTTCGTGCCGAGGACGGGTATCTGCACCACGCCCCCAACCTCGGCTGGCGGGACGTCCCGCTGGGGAACCTCATCCGCGAGCGCTTCCGCGACCTGAACGTCCCTGTGTTCGTGGGCAACGACGCCAGCCTGGCCGCCTCCGCGGAGCACTCGCGTGGATCGGGCCGCGGCTCGAATGACTTCATCTGTCTGTGGGGCGAAGGCGGCATCGGTGCCGGGATTGTCGTCGGCGGACGTTCGCTGACTGGCGCGGCGGGGTATGCTGGTGAAGTGGGGCACCAGATGGTGAACGCCGACGGGAATCTCTGTCATTGTGGCGCTAAAGGTTGCTGGGAGGCCGAGGTGGGTGAGGAGGCGCTTCTCCGCCGGTCAGGGCGAGATCCCCGGGGCGGCACGCGCGCTCTGGCCGATCTTCTGTCCGCAGCCGACCGAGGCGACAAGATCGCACTGACCGCTCTGGACGAGTCAGGCCGCTGGCTCGGCATCGGTCTGGCGGGCTTGGTGAATGTCTTCAACCCGACCCGCGTTGCTCTGGGCGGGCTCTATGGTCGCATCTTCCCCTACGCCAGCCAGGCCGTCGTCCGCGAGCTCGACTCTCGGGCGCTGTCTGCGCCGCGCGCCATGGTCGAGCTGACGACTGCCCTTCTCGGCGCCAACACGCTTCTGCTCGGCGCAGCCGAGTTGGCGCTGTTCCCGACTCTGTATGACCCCGCGATCGGCTCGCTGTCGGGTGATTCCGCCCGGGTCGGTCTCGACCAGTGGCGCCCCAGACGGGCGTCCGGTGTTGGGCGATCGGTGACCCAGCCCGAACAGGCAAGGAGGTGAGTCAGCAGGACAGCCGTCTAGTGTGAACGTGGCTGTTCGACCGATCGCTCTGCGCGACCGGGTCTGGCCACTCGATGCGCCACGAGGCTCAGATGGTGCAAGAGGAGAGAACTACGTGAAAGCCCAAAACAAGTTCCTTGCCGCTGTAGCGATGGTCGCAGTCGTGGCCGCGTGCGGCGGTAGCACGGCGACGACAGCGCCCAGCGGCGCCGGGCCTGTCGTGAACCTCACCGCTGACTCGTTCAGCAATCCCGACTTCTCCGCGATGGCCCAGCTCACGGGCACGGTCGCAGCAAGCTCCGGCAAGATCGCGGTGATCCTCCCGGACGCCACGACCTCCGGTCGCTACGTCGCGTACGACGACCCGTACCTCCGCAAGGCCTTTACGACTGCCGGCTACGCGGACTCTGACATCAAGATTGACAATGCCCAGGGTGTGGCTGCCACGGAGATCAGCCTCGCTCAGGCCGACATCGCGTCGGGCGTCAAGGTCCTGATCGTGGACCCGCTCGATGGACCGACCGGCAAGGCAATCCAGACAGCGGCCCAGACGGCCGGCGTGACTATGATCAGCTACGACCGAGCCACTTTCCAGGGCGCCAGTACGTACTACGTCAGCTTCAACAACGTCAACGTCGGCAAGGCGATCGGCGCCGGCGTGCAGCAGTGCGTCAAGGACTGGGCCATCGCGAGCCCGAAGGTCTACGTGCTTAATGGTGGCCAGGACACCGACCCGAACGCGATTGACTTCGCCAGGGGCTACAACTCGGTGATCTGGGGCAAGGACGCGGCCACAGTCGATGCGGGCGCGACCAATGCCGATGGCTGGACGCTCGTGAAGGAAGAGCTCGCCCCCGGTTGGGACAACGCCAAGGGCGGCACTATCTTCAGCGCGGCGTTCACCGCTAATCCGACCATCAACGTCACCGTCGAGGCCAACGATGGTCTCGCCGGCGCCGTGATCGAGGACCTCAAGAAGGCCGGCATCAAGGCCAAGACAATCCCGACGGCCGGCCAGGACGCCACCCTCCAGGGCATGGAATATGTCCTTCAGGACTGGCAGTGCGGCTCGGTCTACAAGCCGATCTATATGGAGGCTCAGGCGACCGTCGCCCTCGCGACTTACCTGCGCGCAGGCCAGACCCCGCCCGCTGCCTTCCTGAACGGCAAGACCACCGATCCGACCAACTCCGCGGTCACCGAGCCCGCGGTCCTGCTGACCCCGGTCTGGGTCAACAAGGCCAACATGGAAGCCACGGTGATCAAGGACAAGTTCGTCCCAGTCGCTGACCTCTGCACCGCTGTTGGTGCCGATGTCTGCACCGCGGCCGGCATCTCCTAAGTTGCCGCGTCGGCTGTAGCCGAGCCACCAGTTGCGCCGTGTCGCACCCGGAACGCCGGGTGCGACACGGCGCTTTCAGCCGCGCCTTGCGCCAGAAGGCCATTAGGCGTATCAAGACCGAGCGAGGCGGCCAGCGCCCATCCAATGCCGGGTAGCGAATGGATGAGTCGTCTTGCGAGCAACGATCCGAAGGACGAGGCCATGGAGTCGATGACTGGCACAGTCGGGCTGCCTGAAAGCGGCCCACAGGAGAAGGCGCGGCCAGGTTCCGCCGGCGGAACCGAGCCCCTGCTCAAGTTGCGGGGCATTAGTAAGCACTTCGGCGCAGTTCAGGCGTTGTATATGGTCGATCTGGACCTACCGGCCGGGCAGGTGACCGCGCTGTGCGGGGACAACGGCGCCGGCAAGTCGGTGCTGACGAAGTGCATCGCGGGCATCCATCCGCCCGAGGCAGGGGAGATGCATTGGGAAGGGCGTCCGGTCCACATCCGCACGCCAAAGGATGCCGCTCACCTCGGCATCGAGACCGTGTACCAGGATCTGGCACTGGCCGACAATCTCGACATCGTCCAGAACATGTTCCTCGGGCGCGAGCGGCTCAGCGGCGGCGTCTTCCTCAATGAAGACGACATGGAGCGGGCGGCGGCGACCACGCTCGCAAGCCTGAAGGTGACGACGGTACGTTCGATCCGCCAGCCGGTGGCAACCCTCTCCGGCGGCCAGCGGCAGGCCGTAGCGGTGGCCAAGGCCGTAATGTGGAACTCCAAGCTCGTGATGCTGGACGAGCCGACTGCGGCCCTCGGCGTGGCTCAGACCAAGATGGTGCAAGATCTGGTCCGGCGGCTAAAGGATCACGGCCTGGCGGTAATGATCATCTCCCACAACCTCAACGATGTATTCGCGGTCGCCGACCGAATCGCGGTGCTCTACCTCGGCCGCATGGTCGCCCAGGACGGCATCTCGGCCTTCGACAGGCAGAACGTGGTGGACTACATGACCACGGGCGAGTCGAGCAGAAGCGCATCCGGCAGGAAGGCCTGAGCCATGACAGATTCTCAAGCTGCTTCCGACCCGACCCTCGCTGCGGCAGCCGCCGCAGCGGAACTCCCGCCGGAGCTCGAGGCCCAAACTCTGCGCCAATACTTCCAGAACTGGGTCGTCCGAGTCCGTGGTGGCGATGCGGGCGTCCTGCCCGTCGTTGCCGCCCTCGTTCTCGTCCTGGTGGCGTTCTCGTTTCTGAACCCGCGCTTTTTGATTCCCTACAACCTGGTGAATCTCTTCGAACAGAGCGCCGTCTTCATCGTTCTGGCCATGGCCGAGGGCTTCGTCCTCTTGCTGGGCGAGATCGACCTGTCCGTCGGGTACGTGGCGGCGATTGGGGGAGCCGTCGCTGCCATACTCGTGCAACCCGCCTACAACTGCCCGTGGTGGCTCGCGGTCGGTGCCGCGTTGGGGCTGTGTGCCGCGATTGGGGCACTCCAGGGGACCATCATCACCCAGCTCAGGCTACCCTCGTTCGTCGTTACTCTGGCCGGCTATCTGAGCTGGTATGGCCTGCTGCTCCTGTTTCTGGGCAACTCCGGCCAGGCGCCCCTCACCAGCGACCGGATCGATGGCCAGGTATTCATCCACGGCATCGTGGGCTCGAGCAGCGACCCGACGATGGCCTGGATCGGACTGGTTGTCGTCGTCGTCGTATTCGGCGCGATCCTCTGGCTGCGTGACTCGGGACGCCGCCGCAGCGGCCTGGTGGCTCCTCCGGTTGGGCTGACCGTCCTCAAGATCTTGTTGATCGCGCTGGCCGGGTTCGCAGTCGTCTACATCTGCAACATGGACCGCAGCTTCAGCGCCAACCCCGTCGTAGGGATGCCGTGGGTCATTCCTCTCGTCATCGTGGTGCTACTTATGTGGACCGTTCTGCTGGAGCAGACGTGGTACGGACGACATGTCTACGCCGTCGGTGGCAACCCGGAGGCAGCACGGCGCGCCGGCATCAGCGTGTCCCGCGTCCGCATCATCGCCTTCACGCTCTGCTCTCTGACCGCCGGCCTGGGTGGCATCCTCTACGCTTCGTGGCTGGGTGCCATGACGACGAACATCAACGGCGGCCAGTACGTGCTCTACGCCGTCGCCGCTGCGGTCATCGGCGGGACGAGCCTCTTCGGTGGCCGTGGTCGCGTCATCCACGGCCTTCTGGGTGGCCTCGTGATCGGTGCTATCAACAACGGCATGTTCATGCTGGGCTTCCAGCTGCAGTGGCAGTTGATTGCCACGGGCCTGGTCCTGCTGGCGGCCGTGACCATCGATGCCCTGTCCCGCCGAAGTGCCACTTCGGGCGTCCTTACTCACGCATGAAGCCGCGGTAGGCATCGACCTCCGGTCGTCACGCACAAGGCGGGCCACCAGGCCGGCACGCCAGGCAAGGCCGATAGTTCTGACAGGATGCGCTCGCGATCGGCGGGCGCATCCTGCATTAACGCGCCTCCGAGCGTCCGCAGCCGGTCGCTCCCCGGGGTGCCGTTGACACTCTCAGGGTGAGACTGCTACCATCGCCCAGAGCAGTTAGCACTCACCGTGTGAGAGTGCTAACCACCCGGGAAGCCAGGCCGAACCGGGGGATCGGCAGCCGGCGGTGGACCCCACAGCCTCAGGGGCCGACGCCGCGCCGAGCCGCCGCTCGCAACTTTCGACCGCAGATCGGTCGGGAAGTGGAGTCATACATGGCGCGACGTCCGCGCCGCACCATCGGCTCATTGGATGCGCGATCTGGCGCAGTCCTGCGGGCCGTCATCGACGAATACGTGGTTTCTGCAACGCCTGTCAGCTCGGGTTCGCTCGTCACGCACTTCCCCCTTGGCGTCAGCAGCGCCACCGTTCGGAACATCCTGTCTGACCTCGAGGCCATGGGTCTTCTCATGCATCCCCACACCTCGGCCGGTCGAGTCCCCACGGATGCCGGGTATCGCTACTACGTCCAGGTTCTGGCTGACGAGTGGTCGCTGCCGCCGGTTGAACAGCGGATGATCCGCCATCAGTTCGGCCAGGTCGAGTTCGCCAGCGAACACTGGTTCAGGCTGGCCGCGAGCACCCTCGCCGCGAACACCGGCACGGCCGGTCTGGCCACGACGGCCAAGCC
>Ga0182021_10009483_pt1 | contig 11542 bp, 9 predicted proteins | sample 612E3MmetaG_FD_120493 | JGI IMG/M metagenome (GOLD analysis project Ga0182021, IMG submission 120493) | Permafrost microbial communities from Stordalen Mire, Sweden - 612E3M metaG (Illumina Assembly) | ecosystem: Environmental > Terrestrial > Soil > Wetlands > Permafrost | place: Sweden...
AGGATGCCGGCCACCGCGACGACGTCGTTGAAGGCGTTCTGCACCGACGTCGCCAGCAGATACACCCAGGCCAGCCCGATTATCGATAGTCCGACGACGATGCTGGCGACCGCCGGTGTGGAGAAACGTCCGGAGACCCGCGCAAGAGACTTCGGCAGCAGCTGATCGCGGGCCATCGCAAAGAGGATGCGCGCCGTGAGCACGATGCCGGTGAGCGTGGTGGCGATGACCGACAGGGCCAGCGCCAGCGCCATGACTTTCGCCCAGGTGCTGCCACCGAGCGCCTGAGCCGAATAGACGAGCGCCGACGCCGAGTTGGCTTGCAGCTTGGCCGGCGAGACGACGCCCTGCAGGCCGACGATGCAGAGCAAGTCGATGATACCCAGGCAGGCGACGGCCAGGAGCGCCGCGCTCCCGGGGCTCTTCTGACGCTGCCGCGATTCTTCGTTGACATAGATGGCCCCGTCCCAGCCGGTGAAGATAAAGACTGCGATGAGGAACCCGGTGGCGGCGCTCCCCTTGCCGCTGATGCCGGTGGGGCTGAGCCAGCCGCTCGTCATATGGAAAGTGCCCGACCGGTGGCTGGCGACAGCGATGATGCCCACGATCGCGAACGCGATGAGGATCGCGTATTCGACGACGGCGAAGCCGATCTGGGTACGTGCGGTGATACGGATGCCGACGACCGCGAGAAGCAGCATGACGAGCCCGACGGCGGTGGCGATACCGATGTTCGCCCATTGGTTGCCTGAGTCGGCTCCGAAGACCGCCAGCACCGAAGGGCCGAGCACCTCGACGCCGCTGACCGTGGCGATGACGTAGCCGGCCACCATCAGCCAGCCCACCATGAAGCCGAGATACGGGTTGATAGCGCGGCCGACCCAGGCGTACGACGCGCCGCAGTTCTGGCTCCACAGGTTGAGACGACGGTAGGCGTAGGCGATGACGAGCATCGGGATGGCCGTGATGACGATGATCGGTCCGCTGCCGTAGCTTGTGGCCGCGGCCAGGGCGGCCATGGTGAAGGCGACGCTGACCGCCGGCGCCGAGGACGCCATGCCGATGACGGTGTCTTCGACCAGCCCGATGGCGTCCTGCTCCAGGCCCCCGTTCTTTGCTGCGATCCCGCTCTTGGTCATGCTCAATGCAGTCGGTTCGTTCATGTGATGCTCAAGGCTCCTGCGGGTCGGCCGTTGCGATCCGGACATCTCCATCGCGACGGACGTCACCAGTGCTCCGATATCCCTCCCCCGTCTCGGCGCGCGTCAGTCTACACGACCATCGGGTCTCGACGGCTGTGTGCGTGCCTCTCGAAGCCACGCCGTGGAGCTGAGAGCTCGCGACAGACGATCCACTCCTGGCCCATCCCCCTCGTTCCCAGCCGGTCAGGCTTCCGGGACTTTCGAACGGCTGTTTTGTCGTTTTCCATCACGCTTCAGTTTGCCTGCGACACCCTCGGGTCACAAGTGCCTTCAGAGAGGGCGATGGAAAGGGTAGGAGATGTCCACACTGAGCGAATCCATCCTGATCGGAGTGCCGGTCCAGTTCGCCGACCAGGAGTGGAGCGAATTCATGTTCCGCCGGCTCGTCGGCCACTACATGACCAGTCTGGGCGAGATCACCTGGGGCACCACCGGGGACGAAAGCGGCGCGGACTCCGGCATCGTGAGGTTCTTCACGGAGGGCGATCAGCTGGCGAAGGTGACGGTAGAGCTCGACTACGAGCCTCACTCCTGGGCCGACTTCGAGGCCGAAGAAGAGACGGTGCGCCAGAGATTGCGCCAGGACCTGGAGCACTACCGCACGTTCCTGGCGCAGCGCTGCAAAGAAAAGAACTGTGGCACCTGATCGCGGAAGCCGTGAGCGTACGCGAGCGGCCGGCCCCGCCGGCAGCGTCAGCGCATCAGGACCGCCGCCAGGGCGGCGACGAAGTACACGACGCTGACGACGCCGTTGGCCGTCATGAAGGCCATGCCGACGCGACGCAGGCCGCGCACGGCGATGTCGGCGTGCGACGCCGCCAGCATCGCCGCCACCAGTCCGCAGCCGGCGAAGTAGACCCACGGCAGGCTAAGCGCCGCCCCGACCCAGAACAACAGCGCGACGGCACCCAGGTGTGAAAGGGAAGCGATCGTCATCGCCCACGGCACACCGAGCGCCACCGGGATGGAACAGACGCCTTCGCGGCGATCGAACTCCAGGTCGAAGACCGCGTAGATGACGTCGAAGCCGCCCACCCAGAGGCCGACGGCGAAGAACAGCAGGATGGGCGATAGGCTCAGGCGGCCGCTGACGGCGATCCAGGCGGCCGCTGGAGCCAGGCCGTCGGTGAGGCCCAGGACGTAGTGGCACAGGGCCGTGAACCGCTTGGTGTACGGATACAGGACGAACGCCGCCACCGGGATGGGCCAGAGGTAGCGACAAGGGGGGGCGAGCTCGAAGGCCGCCAGCACCAGGACCGCCAGCGAGGCGACGATGAAGAGCAAGACCTCGCTGCGGCGCAGCAGGCCCATCGGCATCTCGCGCGCCGCAGTGCGAGGGTTGCGAGCGTCCAGTTCTGCGTCGACCAGCCGGTTGAGCGCCATGGCGGCGCTGCGCGCGGCGACCATGGCGACGGTGATCCACACCAGGTCCTGCCACGAGGGAACGCGCTGCTCGGCCAGCAAGGCACCGGCATAGGCGAAGGGCAGCGCGTAGACGCTGTGCTCCACCTTGATGAGGCGCGCGAACAGGGCGACCTTGGAGGCCAACTCGAGTCGTTCCTCAGTGAGACACGCGGCGCGGCGATGCCGCCACCCGCGCCGCGCGGTCGGGACGTCTCATGCGAAGGGAAGGCCGAACTCGGTCCAGCGGGCCGTGACGCGCGCCACCACGGCCGGGTCCATCGCAAGCTCGTCCGGCCACTCGCGCGAGTGGCCCTCCTCCGCCCAGGTGCGGGTAGCGTCGATGCCCATCTTGGCGCCGTAGCGCGGCGTGGGGCTGGAGTGGTCGAGCACGTCTAGCGGACCCTTGACGACCATACAGTCGCGCTCGGGATCGACGTTGTTAAAGACCCGCCAGGTGACCTCGCTGGCGTTGTGGACGTCGACGTGTTCGTCCACGACGACGATGAACTTGGTGAACATCATCTGCCCCATGCCCCAGATGGCATTCATGACCTTGCGTGCGTGCCCCGGATAGGCCTTGCGGATGCTGACGATCGCGCAGTCGTGGAAGACGCCCTCCACCGGCAGCTCCAGGTCGACGATCTCCGGCAGCGTGAGGCGCAGCAGCGGCAGGAACAGACGCTCGGTGGCCTTGCCCAGGTAACAGTCCTCCATGGGTGGCCGGCCGACCAGCGTGGCCGGATACACCGCGTCTTTCCGATGGCTCATAGCGGTGACGTGAAAGACGGGATAGCCGTCCACGAGCGAGTAGTAGCCGGTGTGATCGCCGAACGGCCCTTCGTCCCGCTCTTCCCCGCGCTGCACGTAGCCCTCGAGGACGATCTCGGCGTCGGCCGGCACCTCCAGATCGACCGTGGCACAGCGGGCCAGCTCGACCGGCTCGCCGCGCAGGAAGCCGGCGAACATGAACTCGTCGATGCCGGGCGGCAGCGGAGCGGTAGCGGCATACGTGACGGCCGGGTCGGTGCCCAGCGCCACAGCGACTTCCAGCTGGCCGTCCGACTCGCGGAAGTTGGCGGCCCCGTCGTGATGCACATGCCAGTGCATGCCGGTGCTTTGGCCGTCGAAGACCTGCAGACGGTACATGCCGGCGTTGCGCCGCCCGGTGCGATCCTTGGTGATCACGATCGGCAGGGTGATGAAAGGCCCGCCGTCGCCGGGCCAGCTGGTGAGCACCGGCAGCCGGCCGAGATCGGGCGGCTCGACGACCACCTCGCGAAACGAGCCCCCCCTGACCACCTTGGGTGCAAACGAGGCCAGCTCACGCAGCTGCCCCAAGGCCTTGACCTTGCCTACAAGGCCCTGCGGCAGCTGCAGGTCCAGCAGGCCGCCGATGCGCGCCGCGATGTCGTCGAGCGGCGCACCCAGTGCCAATTCCATGCGACGAGCGGTCCCGAACTGGTTCATCAGCACCGGCAGACGATGTCCTTTGGGATGCGTGAACAGCAGCGCCGGCCCGTGCGCCTTGACGGCCCGGTCGGCGATCTCCGATATCTCGAGATACGGATCGACCTCGGCCGTTATCTCGACGAGCTCGCCCTCACGGCGCAGCAGCTCGATGAAGTCGCGCACTCCCATGTTCATGCCCCCTCGCTCTGCGCCGCACAGGTGCGAACGGCAGTGAGGCCAGCCGCAGCCGCAGCCGGCAGGTCCGCCGTCCGCGAAGCGGCGATCAGGCCTTCGAAGTGATCGTAGACGCCGGTCGCGGCGACCCTGCAAGGACCATCGCCGGCGCCCACGGCGAATGCCGTGAGCTCCCACAGGTCGTCGTCTGTGGCAAGGGCGGCCTGCTGCACACGCAGGAACGAGCAGGCCGCCATGAGCCGTGTGAGCAGGGCGACCGCCCCCATGTCACCGGTGCGCGCCACCAGACGGAGACCATGAGCGTAGAAATAGTCGCCCGCCAGGAGAAGCGTCTCAGCCGGGTCGCCCGGCACCAGCGCGCGGCTCGTTCGATAGTGCAGCAGGTAGCCCTCGTAGACCAGCTCGATGGCCAGCGGCAGGTCGGCCGGTCGGCCGGCCTGGTCCACCAGCGGCGCGTACTTGGACGGTGCCTGGGTCGAGGCCGGCTCGCCGAACAGCGCTGCTGCTGCACGCAGGCCGGCGGCTACGCCGTCGGTCCGAGACCGGCCCGTTTGTGCACCCGAGCTCACTTCTGGGTGCACTCCCCGTTGAGCTGGAACGAAAGGAACATGAGCTCGCTGCTGAGGTCGACCTGACGCACGTAGACCTCGGGCGGAGTGACGGGCCGCACCGGCGCGAAGTTGAGGATGGCGTGGATACCCGCCCGCACAACGCGGTCGACGGTGTCCTGAGCGGCCTGCGCCGGAACGGTGATGAGCGCGATATGCACTGGGTCGCCGGCCTCGCGCCGGCCGGCGCAAAACTGTTCCAGCTCGCCGATGCCGCGCACTGCCGAAGGGCCGAGACTGGCGCCGACCTTCTTCGGCGAGCTGTCGAACACGCCGACGACACGGAAGCCCTGCTGCGAGAAGCCTCGATACCACGCCAGGGCCGTCCCCAGCTGTCCGGCGCCGACGATGATGACGTTCCATGTCTTCTCCAGCCCGAGGCAGCGGCCGATCTCCTCTATGAGACGCGTCACCTCGTAGCCGACCCCGCGCACGCCGAACTCGCCGAAATACGAGAAGTCCTTGCGGATCTGGGCGGCATTGAGATCGATGAGTTCGGCGAGCTCCTGCGACGAGATTCGCTCGACGCCGCGCGCTCGCAACTCGCGCAGCTTACGCAGATACAACGCCAGCCGCGGGACCGTGACGGCCGGGACCTGGCCCTTGACCGGTCGGCTCATCGCGAGCACCGCATGCGCGACGGCACCGGCACCGGCACCCGCCGCGCGAGAGCGCGCCGCTCGAGCGACCTCAGGCCGGCCGGGAGGCTCACGTCTGAAAGACTCCGCCAGAACGTGGGCGCGGATGTGTCGCGTTTCACAAGTCCCTCCGTGAGTTCAGCTGTCGGCGATGCTCAGGGATGGACGAATCATACCGCGAGCACAGCCGGCACGTACCGCAGCGGCCGTGCGCCCAGCTCGGCCGGCGCAGCGAGTGCCTCTCCCGGGTGGCTGCTTGCCGGCGTCCACATGCTTCGCCGGATCACCCTTCAAGGCGTAGACTCGGCGCGCTCGACCACCAGGGAGGAGTCTGTGACCGTCACCATCCGCGACGCGACACCGGCCGATGCGACGGCCGTCGTCGGCCTCATCGCCGAGCTTGCCGACAGCGAGGAATGGCCACTCGAACTGACCGAGGCGTACGTGCCGACGTACCTGGCATTCCCAGGCACGCGGGTGCTTCTGGCGGAACGTGAGGGTGAAGCCGTCGGCCTGCTCGCCTACTGCGTGCGGCCTGGACTCTTTCACGCCGGCGACATCGGCTACATAGACGAGCTGGTCGTGGCGTCACCCGCCCGCCGCACGGGTGTGGGCACCCGGCTCCTGCAGACGGCGATGGGCCGCATGGCCGAGCAAGGCTGCAGGGAGATCTCTCTGTCCACCGGTTCCGACAACGCTGAGGCCCAGCGCCTGTACCGCTCGCTGGGCCTCACCGAGGAGAGCCTGCTGCTGGAACGCCATCTGCCGACGAAGTGAACCAACGATGAACCGACGGCCGGCGTCCCGCGCTCGGCCGGCGCTCAGCCCAGCCAGCGGATGACGTCGCGGGCGTGGTTGGTGATGATGAGGTCTGCGCCCGCGCGGCGGATGCCCGTCATGATCTCCATGACGGTGCGCTGCTCGTCCAGCCAGCCCTTAGCCGCTGCAGCCTTGACCATGGCGTACTCGCCGCCCACGTTGTAGACGGCCAGGGGGAACTTGGTCTCCTGCTTGATCACTTTGACCACGTCGAGATAGCCGAGCGCGGGTTTGAGCATGATGATGTCGGCGCCCTCCTCGATGTCGAGCAGCGCCTCACGCACGGCCTCTTCACCGTTCGCCGGGTCCACCAGATACGTGCCCGCATCGCCGAACATAGGCGACGGCCCGACCACGGCGCTGCGGAACGGGTCGTAGAGCGCCGACGCGAACTTGGTGGCCACCGGCATGATGACCGTATCCGGGTAGCCATCGTCGTCCAGCGCGTTACGGATGGCGGCCACCCGCCCGTCCATCATGTCCGACGGAGCGACGATGTCTGCCCCTGCTTCTGCGTGGCTGATGGCGATCTTGGCCAGCACTTCGAGGGTGACATCGTTGAGGATCTCGCCCTCCTGGAAGATCCCGCAATGACCTTGTTCAGTGTAGGCGCAGACGCACACGTCGGTGATGACGATCAGGTCCGGCAGTTCGTCTTTGATCGCCTTGACGGCCAGCTGCACGACACCCTCGGGGTCGTAGGCGGCTGTGGCGCCCGAGTCCTTGTGCGACGGCACCCCAAAAAGCAGCACGGCGCGCACGCCCGCAGAATACGCCTCGCGCGCCTCGGTTAGCAGATTGCTGATGGACAGCAGGAAGCAGCCGGGCATGCCGGGGATGTCGTCGCGGACGTTCTCGCCGTGACGCACCACGAGCGGCAGCACGAGGTCTTCGGGGCTCAGCGTGGTCTCGCGCAGAAGGCTGCGCAGGGCCGGAGTCTGGCGCAGACGTCGCATGCGGTAGGTGGGGTAGTACATGCGGCGGATCCTTTCGGTGGTGGTCAGGGACGGCGCGCCGCCGACGGCTCTGCGGTGCGACCGCAATGTACAACTGGCAGGGCGGCATTGCAAAAGTCTTGGGGCGCCGAAGAACGGCCTCGCGAGGCGGCGTCCGGCCGGCCGTCAGCTCTGGTCGGTCGCCTCACCGGCGGCCTCGGAGGCCGCCTCCTGGTCCCGGGCTGCCAGCGCCGTCTGGACTACGGCCCGCACTTCCTCGCGACTGTGAAGATCGCAGGGCAGGACAGGAACGTCGTCGGTGAGCCGCAGCGCGTCGGCGACTCCCCCGACGGGGAGACCCTCTTCGACGACTGAGACATAGGAAGCGACAACGAACGGGAGCCGATCCACCCCGCGCGCCGATTCGAGATCCGCAGCAGAGGCGCGCGAACTCTCCACCGAGTTGGCGTTAACGATCAGCACAGCGGCAACGCAGCGGGCCGCGAGCTGCCTCCAGGCCTGCTCGGGCGTGCCTACGGCCATCGTCAGGATGAGCGTCTCCAGACCTCCTTCTTCCTCGGACGGCAGGGTGACGGCGGTGATCGGCACCTCGATCTCGTCGTCGCCGACGACCTCTGTGAGCAGGTGCCGTGTGAGAGTCTCCTCGTTGAGAGAGGCCAGGAAGACCTCGTTGTAGAAATCTATGGGGCCACGCACGACGATGGCCGTCGCGTCCTCCAGGCCCTCGATGGCCGCCTTCTTCATGACGACCAGGCCAGTTTCGGCGAGCCGGTAGAGCACCTTGGCGGCGGCGAAGCGGTTGAGGCCGCACTCGCGGATCACCGAGCCGATGTCCCGCCGCCCGTCCACGCTGCTGACCACGCGCCAATCTTCGGCAGTAAGCTGGACGCCGCCGCGGGCCACCACGTCTTCGTCCCAGGCCAGACGCGGCACATGCTGCAGCGAGCCGAGCGAGCTGATGATGAGGTCCCACTCGTCCAGCCGGCGGACGCCGTCCATGATGACGCCGTCTACGCTGAGCTCGACGATGATCTCCTCGTCGGCGGCGGGCCCACCGGCGCGGAACTCGAACTCGCCCTCGGTCCAGATCAGCAGACTGAAGGCTGCTTCCTCGATCTGGTCCGCCACCGCTTCAACGAGCGTGCTCCGCTCCAGATAGCCCTTGCCCACGAGGATGCTGCCTATGCGGATACCTTCGGCAACATCCTTCTGTTCCGCCAGAGCCTCGTCCAGCTGTTCCCGCGAGACGCGGCCGGCGCGAACCAGGCGCTCGCCCAATGGCACGACCTGCGGCTCCAGAGTGGCGTAGTAGACGTGCCCGTCGCGGAAATACAGCAAGCCCTGCTCGCCCTTGCGCCGCAGCGAGAGCACGCCTGTCTTGGCGCTCATCTTGACCAGATTGAGCACGTTGGGGAGGTTGAACTCTTGCAGGCTACCCTGGAGAAGCACCCAGGCCACTCTCCTTCAGATGGTCGTCTGACGCTTTATCCTACGCCAGCCGCAGACTGCCGGCCTCCGGCTGCAGGCTGTGGCTAGGAGGGCCGCCGGAGTAGCTCACGGAGGGCAGCTTTGGGGTCGTCGGTGATCGGCACGCCGTGGTCCAGACAGAGGACCGAGAAGGAAAGGTCCAGAAGGCGTTCGACGCTGCGCCGCGTTTCGGCAGGATCCTCGTGGAACTGCGGCGGCACGAAGTCCAGCACGCCGCCGCCGCGGTTCCCGATCAGATCGGAGCAGAACACGACGCCGGGCTCACGCTCCAGCAAGAACGAATAGTGAGGCCATTCCGGGCCCGGCGTCCGCACGGCGACCAAACCGCCGGGCAGCACGTCGCCCTCGGCGTAGCGGCGGTCGGGCTCCTCATCGGCGGCCTCGGCGTCCGCCGGCAGCCACACCTCGATGCCGAACTGCGACCTGTACCGCCAAGCCGAACGCTGGTGGCATCTCGCCGTGAGGACCACCGCCGCAGGCTTCGGCAGCGAGGCGAGCGCGGCGTCCGCGAGGTGGACGGGATCGACCATGACGACGGCGCCGCCGTCCTCGACCGCATGCGAGCTCGAGATGGCGCCCCCGATACTGCTGTTGTGGATGCGCCAGTGATAGACACCGGCTACGACGACCTCTACCTGCTCGGCGATCTCGCGCGGTTCGGCCACGGTCTTCTCCTCCGCTCGTGGGCTTACCTGTCGATTGTCCGGAGCTCGGTGCCCGAACGCCCGTGGGGGGACGATACTCCACCGAACCCTCCGATGATCAAGTACGCGGCATTTCATCAGCGGCCGACTGACCTGACACCGTGGCACCACGCCCCAAAGGCTCCGCTCATCGCCGTACGCAGGGCGTGTGTTCGAGACCACGGCCCGGCAGAGGTTCTCGCCGACAAATCGCCGGGGCTTCCGTCGGCCTGACTGACGTACGACCGTGGCCTCTTTCACACGCACACGCTGATGGACACCATGCCGACTGACAGCTCGGACGGCGTGACCGGCTTCATGGGCAAACGCAGTCCACGCCGCCTGCAGAACGCTGCACGGCGACGCGGGACGGGAGTTCCACGAGCCTGCTGTCTGAGACCGGTCCGCCCGCGCGGCGGCTTTCTTGCGGCCACGACTCTCCGCAACGACAAGCAGGCCACCCGCTCCCTCTCCGGGAGCGGGTGGCCTGCTTGTCCGCCATCGTCCTACAGAAGAACTACTTGACCGTCAGTTTCTTCAGCTTGCTTACTGTGCCTGTGTTGCCGGCGGCGTCGGTGGCCGCCACGCGCCACGCGTAGCTGCCCTTCTTGAGGCGCACTTTGTACTTGTAGACGAGGTTCTTGTTCACAACCGCACTGTTGATCGTGATCCTCTTGGCGACCTTGAGCACGATCTTCTTGCCGACCTTCTTGCCGCGGTAGATGGTGATCGTGACCTTCGCCGCACCACAGCTCGGGGCCGGATCCTTGATCCGGAAGGTCAGCTTGGCAAGTCTCTTCGCTTTGGCGTTTACATTCTTCAGGGCAAAGCAGGCCGGCTTGCCGGTGTCGATGCTTATCGTCGCCGTCCGCGCTGGATTTTCCGTAGTGCCCGCGGTGTTCACCGAACGATAAAGGACCGTGGTGACGCCCGGGGTAGCGATCGTGAGCGCCAGCACGCGACTCGCCGTCGGCATGATCGGCATCCAGGTGGCGCCCCCGTTCAGCGAGTACTCGGTCCTGGCGATGGGGGCGCCGTCGCCGGGGCTGGCCGCAAACACCAGAGCGACCGGCATGTTGGTCCAGACGCCGGCCGGCAAGCCGCTAACGCTGGTGGCCGGCCTGCGCGTGTCCATGCGAACGGTGAATTGGCCGGTCGTCTGCTTGCCAACCGCATCGCTCGCCTGATAGGTGTAGACGAACGTGTGGGCCTGTCCGTCGGGCGGCGCCGACACGGTGATCGTGGCGGCGGCGCCGGACGCCTGCGTCCAAGCCTGGGTCACTGGGGCACCGTTGTCGCTCGTCACTCTGTAAGCCAAGGACGACGAACCGCCCACCATGCCCGCGCCGGAGTCGCTCGCGGCCAGGTGGACGATCACCGCACTGTTGTGCCAGTAGGCGTCGGCGTCGCTGGTCACGGCCGGCGCCGTTGTGTCGATGTCCACCGCACAACTGCCGGTCGCACTGACGTTGCCGGCAGCGTCGAAGGCCTGGAAGTCATAAACATGGGCGCCGTCGTTGCTACCGTCCGAGGGAGCCGGCACGGTGAATGCATCGCCGGTCGCCGACGTCCAGCCCGTGGCACCGTGGAGGCGATACTGCGTGGAGGTCGCTCCGCTGCCGCCCGTATCGGCGGGATGCAGCTGCACGGTGACCGGGACGGCCGACCAGCCGCTCGGGGCATCGGCCGTGACTGTCGGCGCGGTGATGTCGATGTTGACGTAACCGGTGTGAGCGGTTTCGGGGTTGCCCACCTCATCTGTCGACCAGTAGGTGATCACGTGCGAGGCCTGGCCGGAGACGGTGAAGGGGGCCGAGTAGGTGTACGGGCCGTTGCCGTCCAGGGTGTAGTAGGTGGCCGCCAGGCCGGAGCCGGAGCCACCCGCAGCGCTCAGCGTCACCTGCTGGCTGTGGTTCTGCCAGCCACTCATCGAGCTCTGCTGCAGGCCACTCGCCGTAGTCTGCCGCAGGCTCACGCCGATGTTCACATAGCCGGTCTGCGCGTCCTCCGTGTTGCCGGCGCGGTCCACCGACCAGTAGGTGATCACATGCGAGGCCTGGCCGGAGACGGTGAAGGGGGCCGAGTAGGTCTGCTGGGCGC
>Ga0182021_10009484_pt1 | contig 11542 bp, 6 predicted proteins | sample 612E3MmetaG_FD_120493 | JGI IMG/M metagenome (GOLD analysis project Ga0182021, IMG submission 120493) | Permafrost microbial communities from Stordalen Mire, Sweden - 612E3M metaG (Illumina Assembly) | ecosystem: Environmental > Terrestrial > Soil > Wetlands > Permafrost | place: Sweden...
ATGCCAGAAAATGGAACTTGGCGAACCTGATGAATCCGGGCGCCGCAAACCAATTCCATCCAGCGAACCAAAATTTGTTGTTGATGTACAAAATATCATTGAAGCTGTTGGACAATCACCCAATCCTATTATCCAATCGACAACGCCTGGTTTAAAAACCGGACGGAAAGGCGTGGTCGTTGCGGATGATGTCCAACGTACAAGTAGAGAAGGAATTTTTGCAGGCGGTGATCTTTCCCGCGGCGGGGCAACTGTAATTCTTGCCATGCGCGATGGGAAGATTGCTGCGAATGAAATTCATCTGTATCTTCAGAAAAAAAAGCAATAAATTTCACTCTTTCCTAAAGTTAAAAGGATATGGTTAATACATCATATCCTTTTTAGTTATTTGCCGATAATTTCTCTCCAATTGCCGAAATTCTTGTAACTTTTATTTTGTCCAGTAGTATTTTAGTGTAGCACAATTATTTAGTGACCTAGTATTAGCCATAAATCATAAAAAAATTTTAATTAAAAGAAGTTGACAAAGAGTGTAACATTTATTATACTATAGCATAGTAAATGGCTATAAGTCAATAATTAAAAGGCAATAAAGTGGGTATAATAGAGCGAAAAGAGCGTGAAAAAGAACATAGAAAAGAAGAAATTCTCGATGCAGCACAGAAAATCTTCTTTGAAAAAGGGCTTGCTGCAGCAACTATGGACGAAATTGCTGAAGCAGCAGAACTCAGTAAAGGGACACTCTATCTTTATTATAAGAGTAAGGAAGATATGTATCTTGGTGTGATGATGCGCGGCATGGAAGAACTGCATGCAGAATTTGAACGTATTGGATTATCCAATACGCCTACGGTCCAGAAGATGGTGAGACTTGGGACGGCGTACAAAGAATATTTTTACACACATCGATCATTTTTTCGGATGACCAACTTTTTGCAATCTCCGCATTTTCATAAGCAGGTTTCTGATGAAATGAAACAAATTTGTGATGCCGAGGGGCAAAAAGTGTGGAATGTTATTAACGACATTTTACAACGCGGAGTGAATGAAGGTGTACTGCGTTCAGATTTCAATCCGATTGAACTCGGTGTGATCCTTTGGTCCAACACAACAACTCTTTTATCTCGGATAGATAACGAAGGTGAGTCATGGAAAAAGCGATTCAATATCGATCTTGAACATACACTTGAGTTATCCAATAGATTGCTGTTTGAAGCGATCCTAACAAGTCGTGGCCGTACTGAATATGCAGCTTTTATACACTGATAATGGCCGATAAGTTAAATTCTTAGACACGAGGAAACAATGATACAACGATTTAAAAAAACAATAACAATACTCTTTCTATTGATGATCCCTCTGTTTGCGCAAGAAAAGAAGACGTTGACAATTGAGCAAGCATTACAAATAGGATTGGAAAACAGCAAAGCACTTCGTACATCACAATTTAAGGTAGACGTTGCCGATGCAAGGTCGAGTGAAATGAATACACTTCGATTGCCATCACTGAAGTTCAATGGAACATATACGCGATTGAGTGCGGTTGATCCTACAGTAATACCGTTTCCTATGAGTGGAATCGTGGACAACGACCCTTATCCGGGACATGTCAGTTTGATCCCGACGATGTATCAATTTGGAGCTAATTTGGTTAATTCGTATGGCCTAAAAGCTACAATTCAGCAGCCTCTTTATACAGGTGGAAAAATTTCTGGTGCAGCAAATGCGGCCGAATATCTATCCGATGCAACAAAGGAAGATTACAAGAAAGACAAAGCGGATGTGCTCTATAACATTAAGGCGGCCTATTGGAATTTTTTTCGCGCGAATGAATTTAAGAGGTTTGTGGATGAGAATGTCAATCAGATCAAATCACATGCGAAAGATGCTGAAAATCTTATGAAGCAAGGAATGCTCACTTCGAACGATTTAATGAAAGTGCAAGTGCAGCTTTCCGATGCACTGGTTCGCCAGATTGATGCAACGAATAATGTAAAGCTAGCGATGTATGCTCTCAACAATACACTGGGATTGCCGCTTCAGACGGATATAGAATTAATTTCCACCATTCAAATATCAGATCGGACATGGGAAAATGTAGATACATTAGTCGGCAAAGCATTCGAAAAGAGGCCGGAGGTGCTTGGAATGAATGCACGCGTGAAAGCCGGGGAATCCGGTTTGACGTCTGCAAGAGGCGGTTGGTGGCCGCAAATATATCTTATCGGAAATTATAATTATATGCGTCCGAATCCGCGAATATTTCCGACAGTAGATCAATTTGATAAAACTTGGGATGTAACACTTTCGCTGTCGTTCGATATTTGGAATTGGTGGCAAACAGGCTATCAAGCCAATCAAGCGCAGGCACAATTAGCACAAGCGCAAGAAGGCCTTTCCATGATGAAAGATGGTGTGATGCTGGAAGTAACACAGAGTTATCTCGGTGTCAATCAATTTAAGGAACGGAAGGCGGTTGCCGAGCAGGGTGTTCAACAAGCAGAAGAAAATTACAGGGTTACCGATGATAAGTACAAAATTGGGATGACGTCCAATTCAGAACTGCTCGATGCAGAAGTTGCATTGCTGCAGGCAAGACTTAATTTAACACAATCATTGGTCGATTATGCGCTTTCGATGGCACGGTTATCGAGAGCAATTGGTGAATAAACGAAAAATCTCATGCGAGGAATAGAACAATGAATACAAAAATGAAAATATATTTAGTGGTGTTGGTAGTATGTGGAATTGTGTTTGGATTATACTCCTGCAATAAAACAAAAAGCGATAAGCAATCGGACAGCGGGACAATTTCAACCTCATATTCTGTATCCGTGATTCAAGCTGTCCGACAAAACGTTGCAGGCCAATTTTCACAGGTAGGAACAATAACTGGATTTAATGATGTTATGGTGGTATCTGAAACATCAGGCCGGGTTATAAAGGTCGATGCTGAGGTTGGTGATTATAAAAAAGCAGGATCAGTGCTTGTCGAAGTAGATAGTGAGCTGAAAGAAGCAGCATTTAAAACTGCCCAAGTAAGTTATGAAAAAGCCCAAAAAGACATTGAGAGATACGAGGCTTTATATAAAGAAGCCTCAATTTCAGATTCTCAAATTGAACAAGCACGCTGGAGTTTTCAGGCAGCTGAAGCCCAGTATATCGTTGCAAGACGGCAGTTGAGTGATACAAAAATTACGACTCCGATCTCGGGCGTCGTCACATCCCGTTACGTTAATATCGGAACGATGGTGATGGGAGCTCCACAGGCGACACAAATAGCGAATGTGGTTGATATATCAAGATTAAAAGTGAAATTGAACGTTGCTGAGAAAGATGTGTTTAGTCTAAAAGTGGGCGATAAAGTAAATGTCACTACGGATATATATCCGAATACTGTTTTCGGAGGGACAATTTTTACTGTCTCTTCAAAAGGCGATGAAGGGCACACCTACTCAGTCGAAATTATTTTAAATAACAGCAAACAATTGTTAAAAGCCGGAATGTTCGGACGGGTAATATTCTCTTCGAACTCATCGGAATCGGCACTTGTCATCCCGCGTGAAGCGATTATGGGCAGCTTAAAAGACGCACAGGTATATATCGTTGTAAATAATACCACGGCCAAACTTCGTCCTATCGTTGCAGGCAAAGAATTTGGAACGAACATTGAAGTTATAGACGGCCTGCATGAAGGCGATGTCGTTGTGGTTAACGGACAAAATAATTTAAAAGATGATGCATCGGTTATTATCAGGAAGTAACAGATGTGATTAAAAAAGGATTAAGAACATGACGATTACTGAATTATCAATAAAACGTCCGACATTGGTTGTGGTAGTATTTGCTGTTTTGGGTGTGCTCGGATTGTTCAGCTATATTCAATTGAAATATGAATTACTTCCGAAGATGTCGATTCCGGTTGTGATAGTAACGACTGTCTATCCGGGTGCATCGCCGTATGAGGTGGAAAACAATGTTTCAAAAGTATTAGAAGATGCTGTTTCCGGAATCGATAAAATCGACAATGTGAGGTCTATGTCGTTTGAAGGAATGTCGCTGATTATCATCGAATTCAAACAGGACGCTGTTATCGATTATGTCGTTCAGGATGCATCGAGAAAAATAAATGCCGTTCTCGCGCAGCTCCCGACCGATGCGAAGACGCCTACGGTTTCGAAAATCGCATTTGATGAAATTCCCGTTTTACGGATGGGTGTGACGAGTAAAATGAATTCGCGCGAATTTTATCAGTTTTTAAAAGACCGGGTCCAGCCACGGATTTCAAAAATTGCAGGGGTTGCGCAAGTCTCGCTGACAGGCGGCGAAGAGCGGGAAATCAAAGTAAATGTTGATGCAGGAAGACTGCGCTCATACGGACTTTCGATCATGCAGGTAGTGGGTTCTGTTCGCAATGCCAATATGGATTTCCCGACCGGTAAGATTAAAGATGCCGATGCTCAATTTGTTGTCCGCGTTGCCGGTAAATTCAAATCAATTGAAGACTTGCGCGAGTTAGTTGTCGGAAGGTCCCGCCAGGGCGGCGATATTCATCTCGGTGATATTGCAGAGGTGCAGGATGGTATTAAGGACTATGAGCAGATGAATCGTGTCAACGGCGTTACTTCTGTCGGTATTCAGGTTGTAAAACAATCTGATGCGAATTCTGTGTCCGTCAGCAAATTTGTCCGCGAAGAACTCAAAAAAATACAGGATGACTACACAAAGGAAGGGATATCGTTCGATATTGCCCAAGATGGTTCAACGTTTACATTGGATGCTGCAAATGCAGTGAAGAAAGACTTACTCCTTGCTATTTTTATGGTAGCAATAGTGATGCTGCTTTTTTTGCACAGTATCAGGAATTCTATTATCGTACTGGTTGCTATTCCTGCTTCGCTTATCACAACTTTTGTTTTTATGTATGCGATGGATTTTTCCCTGAACTTAATGACATTGCTGGGAATGTCGCTGGTTATTGGAATTCTTGTGGATGATTCTATTGTCGTACTGGAGAATATATACCACCATCTGGAGAAAGGCGAGGAATCGAGAGCTGCATCTTTGCGTGGCCGTAATGAAATTGGATTCGCGGCACTTTCGATCACTCTTGTTGATGTTGTGGTATTTCTTCCATTGTCGCTTGTGAGCGGCATCGTTGGGCAAATCTTGCGTCAATATGCTCTCGTGGTGGTCGGTTCGACTCTGACGAGTCTGTTTGTTTCATTTACGATAACGCCGACTCTTGCGTCACGGTTTGCAAAATTGGAACGACTGACTGACCGCACTCTGATCGGTAAATTTGCATTAGCGTTTGAACGATATTATCACAAGTGTTCCGATTATTATCATAAGAAGCTCGAATGGGCGCTTGACAGTAAAATTTGGTTTCGCATACATTTTTGGAGAATTGATTGGAAATACACAAATAAGTTTAAAGTTATATTGGCTGCAACTGGTTTACTTATATTTGCAGTGTGCCTACTATTCTTCGGATTCATCGGGAATGAATTTATGCCTCAATCTGATCGTGGAGAATTTGGCGTGTCTGTAGAATTGGAACCAGGTTCTTCCGTGGAGCAAACAAATCAAGTTGCATTACAGATAGAAAAGACATTTTCTCAGATGCCGGAAATTAAAAAAGTGTTTACGAGTGTCGGTTCACAAGAAAGTGGATCATTATCTTTATCGAGCAATAATTTAACACAATTCAATGTTGCATTGATTCCGAAAGAGCAACGGAAAAAATCTACGACCCAAGTAGGAGAAGAGATTAGAGCAAAATTGCGCGAGATCCCAGGAGTGAAAGTATATATCAACCCAATCGGTATGTTTGGATCGGCAGACCAAGCGGCAATTCAACTTGCGATCAATGGAACCGATACAAAGAAGATATTGCAAGCTGCGGAACAGGTCAAGAATACTCTTGCATCGATACAAGGCACAACAGATATACGACTTTCAGCAGAGGCTGGTAAACCGGAGATGCAGGTAGATATAGACCGTGCAAAAATGGCACAGCTCGGACTTTCTGTTGCTGATGTAGGTTCTTCATTAAGGGTGGCACTGACTGGCGACGATCAATCGAAATATCGCGACGGAAATAACGAATATGTGATTCGTATTCAATTCGATGAATCTAATCGTTCGAGAACAGGCGATATTGGCAGTATCACATTTATGAATAACCGCGGCCAGCAAATCGAACTGAAGCAATTTGCCAACGTCTACTTGTCATCCGGACCGACGAGGTTGGAACGAAGGGATAGAATCGGCGTGCTGTACGTAAATGCGCAAACACTGGGACGTCCGACAGGGACAATCATGCAGGAATTTAAAGATAAAATCGCAAAAGTACAATTGCCGCAGGAAATATCGCTTTCTTATATCGGTATGGAAAAAATGCGGGGTGAAGGTTTCGCCAGTCTTGGCCTAGCAATGTTGACCGGAATTCTCTTTATCTATTTAATTATGGTCGCCTTGTATGATTCTTATGTATACCCGTTTGTGGTCTTATTTTCTATTCCACTTGCGTTCGTTGGCGCATTGATTGCGCTGGCTGTATCCGGTAAGGCGCTTTCGATCTTTACAATACTCGGCATTATTATGCTGACAGGATTGGTGGCAAAAAATGCCATCCTTCTCGTTGATAGGACGAATCAAACCAGGCTGGAACAAGGATTGACTGTTTATGAAGCTTTACTTGAGGCAGCACAATCTCGTTTGCGGCCGATTCTTATGACGACATTAACCATGATTTTTGGTATGCTGCCGATTGCTTTATCGACTGCTTCTGGATCAGAATGGAAGTCCGGGCTTGCATGGGCGCTCATAGGCGGATTGACAAGCTCACTGTTCTTAACGTTACTTGTCGTTCCTGTGGTCTATATGAAAGTAGATGAATGGAAAGAAAAGGTACCGGCGTTCTTTAAAAAACCATCAACACTTTTTAAAAGAAAGCACAACGGGCAAGAGATAGATTTAAAACATGCTCCCGAGTATAATAAACGAACAAAATCCTCTGTAAAGGTGATGCAGTAAACATCGATACAGAGTCACAAGAATAAGAAATAAAAAGGCTTCTTCATTTTCGAGTCTAATACCCCCGCTTGCTGTGGGGGTATTTTATTTTCACTTTAAGCGGAAATTAACAGGTATATATATTTTTGCAGTTACTGGACCAGTAGATTGCATTGCAGGTTTAAATGTATACTTCATAACAGCTTCAATAGCGGCATCATTGAAAACCTCACTGGCACTTTTTACAACTTTTGCTTGAATCGGTTTCCCTTGCGCATCAACAGTGACTTCAACAGTGACTCTTCCCTGAACTCCCATTTTAATAGCTATATCCGGATACTTTGCGGGCTCTTGATGAATAATTTCAGGCGGATTTTCAATAGCGACAAACGGCATTGGTGCTGGAGCACTTTCTGTCGTATTGGGTTGTTGAGCAGGTTGTTGTGTCGGTGGTGCGGGGGAAGTTTGCCCGGCTTGCGGCTTTGTATTCGCTGGTTGCGTTGTTGTCACAGCAGGTTGAACAGGTTTTTGTCCCTGGGAACTGGGTTTCACTTCCGGTTGTTTCTTTTCAATTTTTGCAGGTTGTTTCGATGTTTCTGCAATAAGACCAGATCCCTTTCCGGATTGAGGAACTGAAGTAGTTGGCAGCGGTATCGTCAGGCTATCCTGCCGGGGTGATGGTGGTTGTATCTGTTGTTGATTTGCTTGTGTACTGTTTGAGGAATTACGAGAGAAAAAAATCCATGCTCCAATAACAAGAATCACTACCATTACCACTGCCGCTGCAATCAAAATTGGTAATTTTAATTTCTTTGAAGTTACTTCAGGTTGCAGAACGACTTCTTCTTTTGGCGGTTCAATATCTGGAACCGTCTTTTTTGGCTTTTTGGCTTCTACTTTCGGCTCTTTTACATCTGCTTTAGTTTCTTTTATTTCTGCTGAGGCCGCTGCTTCTGTTTCATTGCGAACATGCAAAGCAGCGAGTTGTTCTATTTTTTGTTCGTATTCCTTAGCAACAATGCTTCCCGGTTCAATAATATAAATACGTCTAATTTCTTCCAGTGCGCGTTGATATTCTTGTTTCTCAACATAATCATCTGCACGTTGAAAATACTGGCTTTTTAATTTTTCGAGAGCGGCTTCCTTTTGTTCTTTTTGTGAATCATCTGCTTTAGGAACTGAAGCACGGCGTTGAATATCGCTGATAGCGCGATCAATCATGGAAGGAAGTGATCTTACAATTCCAGAACGGCTTTCCTCCGGCACCGAACTATCACATAATTTTGCAATCTGTTTTTCAATAGCAATAAGGTAGATATTCTTTGAATCTGCCGTCTTCACTTCTTTTATGATTGCAAGAGCATCAATGAAGTTTCTGGTTTCCGCTTTCCGCTGAATATCATGTAATCGATCGACAACGAATTGTTGGGTGGTGAGTATGTCTTGTGGTTCCATGTTGTCGTCTCGTTGTATATACTGTTATCAGCTTCCGCTCATTGATTTTTCATTTGGGTAAATCAATTTCAACGTCTGACCTGTCTGTTGTGCATGTCGAATTTCATTTTGTCGTACGCGGAGTTCTGCTTTTTTGACTTCCTTGTTCAAGGGGTCGATGACATATGCTTTCGCTAATTCATCAAGTGCTTGAGCAAATTCATTTTGTTTCTGGAGTTCGTCTGCTGCTCGTAAATGAATCCATATCAACTGATCTCGCTCCTCATTCTTGAAATCAGATTCGGTCGATTTCGCCACAAGTTCGCTCTCGGCAAGCTCAGCATCTACCTGGGCCTTGATAACTTCTTCTTCAAGTGCTACGAGATCTGAGTTTTTGGGATCAATCGATAATCCAAGGGCAATCTCCATAAGCGCCTCATCGTATACTTTATTTGTAAGATGTTCACGGGCTTGACGGAGATGCTGTTTGAGCGATAACTGTTGAGCGTTCTGATCTTTCTGTGCTTGCCACTCAATGAATTCCTGTTGTAATTGATTTTTAAGCTGGAGTAAGTCTTCCCGTGAAGGATCGAGTTCGAGCGCTTGATCGATTTCGTCGATGGCTTCGTCGTAGCTGCGGAGAACTCTGCATTCCTTCGCTCGGAAGATGTGTTTTTGAATAACCTTATTGCTTTCTTCTGACTGTTTCCGTTTCTTAAATGCTTCCTGCGCCTTTTCGATTTCCTCTTTTGTCGATTTTAAGACTTTTCTTTTTGGATCCAACACGATGGCTTGTGTGATGGTTTTGAGAGCTTCTTCGAACAGTTCCTTTGCGAGGTACTCTTTTGCTTTAAAAAGGAAATCTTCAATTTGAGTATTTTTTTCTTCCTCCGCCTGCTTTCCTTGCCACCGTTGATAGGCATCTTGAATCTGTTGCTCGAGAGCTATGAGTCCTGCATTGTTGGGGTCGTAGGAATATCCATCTGCAACCTCTGTCAATGCTTCGTCAAATGCTTCCCGACTAAGAAATTCCTTCGCCCGTGCCTGATGTTTGTTGATGGCATTTTCCCGAGCTTCTTCTTGTTGTATTTTATGTTGTTCTTCTTGGTAATCGTGAAATTCTTTTTGAAGTTGAGATTCGAATTTCTGGATTGACTCATTTAAAGGATCAAGCATGAATGCTTTTGCAACCTCGTCGAGTGCCTTGCTGAACTCATTCTCTGACGCATATCGCGATGCTTCCGCGATGTAACTAGAAATTTGTTCAGCGGTCTCGTCAGCTGGAATAGCTGCTAAATCCTCTTTGGCTGAAGCTGCTTCTTGTGCTTTTTTCTGGTCTTGTGCCGCAATAACTTCCTGCTCCATCTGTTTGACATCTTCATCAAACGGATTGACGATAAATGCGAGTGCAACTTCACCAAGAGCATCTTCGTATCTTCCATCAGTCAAGTACCCGCGGGCCTTGGTCAGGTAGAGGAAAACCTTCTCCTTATCAGCACGTCGTTTTGCTTCGGTCTCAGCACTTTCGCCGAGCACTGCACGCTCACGCTCTGCTTGTTCAAGTTGGCGAAGTTCTTCTTCTTGCCGGCGGCGCACGGCTTCTTCTTCTTTACGGCGCTGTTCTCCAGCGATATCCAATGCTTCTTCTTGCGCTGCTTGGATACGTTTCTCGCAAGCCTGCAATGCTTCATTCACTGGATCCAATACATATGCCCGTGTGATAACTCGCAATGCTTCTGACCACTTTTGTTGACCGGCGAGCCGTTCGGCATTTTCAATGTGCTTTTGGATTGCGGCGAAAATTGCCTCTCGCTTTTTCCGCTGCTCTTCTTCCCGTTTACGGTATTGCTCAAATTGTTCGGCTTGTTCCTGTTCTTGGGCATCTCGAATTTTTCGTTCTAATGCCAGGACTTCTTCGTTCAGGGGGTCTATCACAACAACAAATGCTAATTCACTTAACGCATCATCAAGATGTCCGTTATTCAGGAAATCTTGTGCACGGTCAAGATATTGAGTAATTTTCTGTTGTTGTGCTTGTCTGCGGGCTTCTTCTTCTTTGCGTCGTTTTTCTTCCTTCTCTTTTTGCATGCGTGCTACTTGAGCTCTCAAAAGCTCCTGGCGCTTGCGTTCGTCATCCTGCTGTTTCTGAAGTCGTTCTTGTTCATCACGCAAGCGGGTCTCTTCTTGCCGCTTGCGTATATTGTTTTCTGCCGCATGAATTTTTTCATTGGCAGGATCAAGTAGATATGCACGCGCGATTTCATCCAGTGCGCGGTCGAAATCTCCCTTTTCTAAATAATCCTTTGAGCGTGTGAGGAAAGTGGCAATTTTAGATTCAATGGCTTGTCTTCGAAGCTCTTCATTCTTCCGCCTGTCATCTTCTTCCTTTTTACGATGTATTATTTCTTGTTCTTGCTTTACTGCAACGGCAGCAGAACGTTGTGCTTCTACAATAGCAAGGTTCGAGATGTGTTCTAACGCAGCCGGAAGAGGTTGAGGTGGTGCAGGTTGCGCAGAAGCGTACCCCATCTCTGGTTTTTTATCTTTCTGAGTTGTGACAAGAGAACGGACTCGTTCTTCATATGCCAATGCGTACAGATTCCTTGGATCCCGTGCGCGTGCTTTGGCAATTTCTTCCAATGCAGCAGCGTGGTTTCCTTCTCGTACAAGTTTATCAGCTTGCTTCAGGAATATTGCGACTTCTTTTAACTGCTCAGCGCTTCTGGGATTCTCTGGCCCTTTAGCCATTACGCTCTCCTTTTAAGGAGATTATTATTTCTACTTGTAAAAACACACGTTGTCGATTCATGGTAGATAATTTCCAAGATATTGTCAATAAACCAAGTCACTCGAAAGAACAAGAAGGCGGCATTGACGAAGATGTCTGAGGGATGCTGCCTTAAAAATGAATCTCATGCACGATACAACGGAATTATTGTAAAAATGCAATAAAATATGTAAGAATATGTCGGGGTGAGAGGATTCGAACCTCCGGCCTCCTGCGCCCAAGGCAGGCGCTCTAACCGGGCTGAGCCACACCCCGAATTCTTACACCTGATTCTAATGTAAGGAAAAGATGGGGGCAAAA
>Ga0182021_10009485_pt1 | contig 11541 bp, 5 predicted proteins | sample 612E3MmetaG_FD_120493 | JGI IMG/M metagenome (GOLD analysis project Ga0182021, IMG submission 120493) | Permafrost microbial communities from Stordalen Mire, Sweden - 612E3M metaG (Illumina Assembly) | ecosystem: Environmental > Terrestrial > Soil > Wetlands > Permafrost | place: Sweden...
GAGGATCGACGTTCTGTGTCGACCCGAAGGATCTGACCCGACATGTCGCTTCTCAGTTGTCCTCCTGAGTGTCCCAGCACTTGACTGGCGCTCGGGATCTGGTTCCCCACACGATGCCCGGAGGACTCCTCCGGGCTTCGCCGTTTCAAGATCTCCATGCCAAATCCGCAAAAAGCCCCAATTCAAGACCAAATCCGGCCTGATCTGCCAAGAGCACTACCACCTCGAATTACTCATGCAGCTTGTCTACGGTGGAAACCGTAGAACCCTGAGTAAATCACCGTATTCTTCAAAATACGGTCGAAATCCGATGTTTTCCACTAACAATGTGGGCTAAGTTGAGACAGAGCTTAAAATGAAAACGTGCGTGACAAATCAAACGGTTGAAAAAGTGAAACCAGCGAGAATCTTGATAGCGGACGATCACAAAGAGTTCAGAAAGATCGTTGCAGACTATCTGAAGCGCCTCCCCAATGTCATTGTGGTAGGAGAGGCAGCTGATGGGATCGATGCAATTGAGAAGACGGAGAAGTTGGATCCGGACATTGTGCTCATGGATATCTCCATGCCTCGATGCAACGGCCTGGATGCTACACGCATTATCAAAGCACACTGGCCGCTGAAAAAGGTCGTCATCGCGACGATGCATGATAATCCGTTTTATCATTCAGAGGCGCAGCGCGCACACGCTGATGGATATATTCTCAAGTCATCGTTGAAATCTTCATTGCAGGCAATCATTGACGAGAGTATTGTGTCTCTCATGAATATGGCTGCATCGGTTGCGGACACACATGAGCAAACAAATCATTGTCCCGAGAATTGTTGTCTCACAGAAAAGATCTTGCAGGAGAAGGCACAATGAAAAGATTGAAAGTACTCGTGGTCGATGACCACGAACGGTTTCGACAAAGCGTCGTCAGTTTTCTTAACGAGCAAGGCTTCATAGAGATCGTAGGGGAAGCAGTCAACGGAGAAGAGGCCATTGAACAGAGTGAACATCTGCAACCTGATCTTGTTCTGATGGATCTTGATATTCGGGAGCGCGATGGATTCGAGGCGACACGTGAGATCAAGCTTCGCGTTCCTAAGACAAAAGTTGTGATGCTGTCGATTCACGACGGCGAAGCGTACAGGAGAATGGCATGGCGTCATGCCGCAGATGGGTTCATCGACAAGTCATCTTTGAAGCACGACCTTCTCGATGTGCTCTTGAATGAGCGTCTTAGGATCTCAACTTCGGCACTTGCAGGTTAACGAAACTTTCACAAGAACAATTACGCTGAACTCGACACAATAAGTCTTGAATCTGTTTTCGATCATATTGCCACTCAACTTAGCTGCTTCAGGCGGAACCGCATGCGCTGGCGAAGGGCATCCGTTCCGTCGGAGCATTCTTGCGTTCGCTCTGGCTCTGGTCCTGTTCGCGGGAACGACCGATCTGAGGGCTCAGAGCCTCGCGAACTACACCATCACACGCCAGACCGGAATCACCTACAATTCGATATCGTCGACAGGAAACTCAATTCCCGCATGGCGCAACTCCTATCAATGGATATTCGACGACAATCGTAGCTATCCCATTCCCATAGGATTCGATTTCTGGTATGACGGGATCAGATACACAACCCTTTCAGTATCGACAAACGGATTTGTGGATTTTTCTTCATCGGCCGCGGATGGGTCGATTGGCGTAGACCAGACAGGTCGGGACTACGATTCAGAGAACTGGAGCGTTTCGAGCACTTCGCAATATCCGAGTAGTCGGGGGTCTTGGAATCTCCTCGCACCGATGTACTATGACCTGACGACACAAAATGAACTGAATCCGCTCGGATCAAGTTTCAAGTATCTGACCACAGGAGTCGCTCCGAATCGTGTTTTCACAGTGGAGTTCGACAGCTTGAGCGCCTGGAACCAGGCTGGACTTGGCACCGCATTGAATTTTCAGGTCAAGTTATACGAGACTTCGGGCAGGATCGAATTTGCATATGGTAATATGATACCGGGCACGGCGAGCTATGCCTACTCTTGCACGATTAACGGCCCGAATCTTTCGGGTGGTCTCACTGCCGCTAACTTTCAGACCCTTCAAACTGTTAACACGGCCACATTCGGTACAACACCGCAAAACAGCATGACGCCGGCGCCGGCCTCACTCTCTCAGTTGAGATTCCTTCCTCCGACGCCTCTTGACCCAGCGTCGTTGACATTTACCAGTGTTACGACGACGGCGATGACGCTCAATTGGACAGACAACGCCACCAATGAGGTCGGGTATGCCATCTATCAATCGAGTGATGGCTCCAGTTACGCATTTATCACTCAGCTCGCTGCGCATGCAGGGACCGGTGCAATGAATTACACATCAACCGGCCTGGTTCCCAATACAACGTACTACTGGAGAATCTATGCAGTCACAGAGGGGGGGGTAAGCACAGCGCTCGCCGCGAGTCAATCCACAGCTGGTGCACCGAACGACACTTCCGCAACATCGGGCCTTTGGAGCAGTCCGACAACCTGGGTGAGTGGGGGTGTTCCAACTTCCATCACCAACGTCGTGATTGCCGACGGACACACCGTCACCATCGACAAGAACTTCACAGTAAACAGCCTAACGATGGGCACTGGCGTGAGTGGTATACTTCGATATGGTAATGACAACACTCCTCGGTACGACACGGTTATTACAGGCGTTACGGTCAATGTAGGCGGAACGCTGGACGTCAGTACATCCTCAAATACCAATGGTCACTTGCTCGTTGTCGGTGGCGATCTCATCAATAATGGCACCTTGAATCTTGCCACTGATGCAAACAGCAAAGTCCGTCTGGAGTTCAACAAGAATGGGTCGCAGGTCATCAATGGTTCGGGGGCTCTCACAAAAGTCTATCGGTTGACGCTCAATATGGGTGCATCCAGCAACAATATCCTCGATATCTTCCCTCCGAGTTTTACAGCTGACACTGCCAATTTCGTGACGATCAACAACGGCACGCTGCGATTCTCGACAAGCGCGACGTTGACTCCTTTCGCTGGCAACGCACAAATCCCGGCGAACGGCGGACTCTGGTTGAACAACGCTTCCGCAAACATCACCGCCACCGACAGTCTTGGTGTTGCCGGTCTGTTGAGGGTCACGTCGGGCTCGCTCACTGTGGGAACAACCGCGAACGGTAACTTGAGATCCGGCGGTGGTACGTTTGTGTTTGAGGGAGGCACCACCACTGTCGCTGGTCGCTTCGATGCGAGGGATATCACAACGATCACAATTTTCCAGATGACCGCAGGTACGTTGACGGTGAACACCCTCGGATCTGCGTATGCCTACGCTGCCGCCTTCTCCATGCCCACCGCCGGCTCCACGTTTACTATGACAGGTGGGACGATCATCGTTCAGCGAATGAGCGGCAACAATCTTGGATATACTAACACCGGGGCGTCATCATCCTATGCCGTGAGCGGAGGTACGATTCAGATTGGAAATGGATCGACGCCTGGTACAGATATCCTTGGAATTCAAAGCAACATTCCGATCTACAATCTGACAATTTCTGGAGCCGCAGGCGCGACTGGATTAGCAAACTCCGATCTCACGGTGTTGAACAATGCGACGATAGGTAACGGAACATTCCTTAACGGATCGACACGGACACTAACGGTTAGGGGCAACTGGATTGACAATGGAACCTACACCTCGGGAACCAGCACAGTTGTTTTCAACGGATCTTCGCAAAGCATCAGTCGTGCATCAGGAGAGAGTTTCAACAATGCGACTGTGAATTCAACCGGGAGCGTGTCGCTATCGAACAACGTCACTGTTGGTGGGGCGTTTGCTCTCACCCAGGGAACCTTGGCGGTTGGATCGAATACGTTGACGCTGAACGGCACGGTCAACAGCACATCCGGAATTCTTACAAGCGCCTCAGCGGGGACTGTGAATTACAATCAGGGTTCGGCGGGCCAGTCTGTGCTTGCCGCAAACTACGAAAACCTGACATTCAGCAATTTCAACAAAGTCCTCGCGTCATCCGGGACGATAGGGATCGCAGGAGTCTTCACGCAGGGTGCGGCGGTGGGGCACACAAATACTGGCAGCACGATCAACTACAACGGCGGAGGGGCACAAACTGTCGCTCCGTTCACATACCGCAATCTTGTGCTCAGTAACGCCGGCGTAAAAACAGCTTCAGGTGTTTCCACTGTTCAGGGCGATCTTACGATTTCCAGCGGACTGACACTTGCTGACGGCGGTTTCAATATAGCCGTCAACGGGAACGTCTCGAATGCAAATCTTCACACGAGTAGTGGCGCAGGTGCACTCACACTCATAGGAGGCGGTGCGGCTCATACGCTCTCTGGAGGTGGATCATTCGGCAATCTGACAATGAACGATGTGAACGGAGCAGCACTGAGCGGCTCCGTGACCGTGAACGGAACATTGAACCTCACCTCGGGTATCATTACAGCGGCGAGCGACACCGTCATTTTGAGTTCGAGCGGCACAGTTGCTCGGACCAGCGGTCATATTAATGGATGGCTGCGGAAGTACATCCCGTCCGGCACGCCGGCTCCGACGTTTGAAATAGGGACATCAACCACCTATTTGCCTCTCACGCTTCAATTTGCTTCCGTGACGAGTCCCGGAACGCTCACATTGAAGAACACCGCGGGCGACCATCCGCAACTATCATCATCGCTAATCGATCCGGCGAACAGTGTCAATCGATATTGGACTCTGCTCAATAACCAAATCGTCTTCACGACGGCCGATATTACATTCAACTGGATCAACCCAACGGACCAGGACAATCCCGGAGCTTTCGCGAGCTATCAAGTCTCCACGTACGCGAACTCTTCATGGCAGCAGGATGCCTCCTCAAATCAGGCTGCAAGCACTATAAAAGCATCAGCTATCGCAGGGCTGGGAGATTTCGCGGTTGGTGCTGGCGCTGCATCGAATGCTTACAGAACAAAGGCGTCCGGCGATTGGTCTGATTACAACACCGTATGGGAGGTATACAATGGAAGTACGTGGGTGGCAGCAGCGAAATCGCCACAGTTGGCTGATGGAGCCATTACGATCCAGAACGGTCACTCTATCACTGTGACAACCAATCTCTCCGGCGGGACGAACGGCATCGATCAATTGGTCATTCAGCCCACCGGAAGGATTGATGTCAATACGGGTGGTACGTTGGAGATAAGGAATGCGACGGCTCCCGGCATGACAGCCTCTGGCATCTTGTCGGTCAATGGCGGGACGTTCACGACCAACGGGGGACCTACCATCACGTTTGTCAACGGTTCACGCTACATCCACAATCAAAATGCCGGTACGATTCCGACGGCTACCTTCGGTGCAACCTCGACGGTGGAGATAACGGGCACTACGACAACGGTCCCGACGGGATTGGGCCAGACATTCGGAAACTTTGTTTGGAACTCGAGCGGCCAGACTGCGAATATTAACCTCGCCGGAGACCCAACGACAGTCAGTTCTGATTTTGTCGTTGCATCCACTGGAACGGCCGAACTCTATCTCAACGACAATACGGCAGCGCTGAAGACCATCGGCGGTAAATTCGATATCCGCGGTGGAAAAGTGGTTGCCAAGACGGTGGGGAACACAGCATATGCCATCTCGGTTGCAGACAGTCTCTCACTGACAGGCGGCCGCCTGACGCTTTTGCGGGGAGGCGGGACCGGCGCAGTGACCATGACAGTGTCGGGCCACATGCTTGTTGCCACAACGGCAACGGACACGCTTGACCTGTCGTCTTCCACTGCCAATACATCGGGTACGGTCAATGCAGCGAAGGATTTCATCCATACCGGCGGTGTCATAGCAGAGTCGGGAGGCGGAACGGCAGTCGGCAATATTGTCTTCAACGGAACAATTCCACAAACATTCAATTCGACTGGAAATTTCTCCAACAGGGTCAACTTCACCCTCAATGCGGGAACAACGGTGAACATGGGGACGAGTGTCGCCGCGGGAACCGGCATTTTCACTGTCTCGGCAGGAGCGAACCTTGGCATTGGCTCTTTGCAGGGAATCAGTGCTGCTGGCGCGACTGGAAACGTACAGACGACCACCCGAAACTTCAATGTGGCCGCGAACTACATCTACAATGGAGCGGGCGCCCAGATCACGGGAAACGGTTTGCCCGCAAGCGTGAACAAGCTCATTGTCACTAACGCGTCCGGCGTCCAACTTAGCTCAAATGTTGCCCTCACAGATTCCCTGCAACTTCTGAGCGGGTTGTTCAATATTCAAACAAACACGTTGATCCTCAACAGCGTTGTCTATCGCACTTCTGGCAGCTTGACGAGCGCGACAACTGGCACGGTCAACTACAACAAGGCGTCCAATGGCCAGGTTGTCATCGGTGCGCAATACGGTAACCTGACATTCAGCAATTTCAATAAGACTTTCCCATCGTCTCCGGCTGATGTTGTGAAAATTTCCGGAACGTTTACCGCGGGTTCGGCTTCAGGACATACACTCACGGGCAGCGCCGTTGATTTCAATGGAGCCTCTCAGACTATTCCCGTTCTTCCGTACAACAATCTCCGTGCCTCGGGTTCTGGAACGGCAGTCCTTGCCGGCAACACCTCGGTCGCCGGAGTTCTCGACATCTCAGGTGTGACTCTATCGGATGGAAGTTTCAACATGACGGTCAATGGGAACGTCAACAATACTGGCACACACACAGGAACTGGCCGAATTGTTCTCAGCGGAAGCGCATCGACTCGCACGCTGACCGGTGGCGGATCATATGGGAATCTCGAAATCAATGACCTGAATGGTGCCAACTTCTCTGGAAATATCGTCATCAATGGCACCCTGATTCTGACAAACGGCCTCCTCACATCTGCGACGGATACAGTGATCGTGAACACCCCATCTGCGGGAGTGAACAAATCAGTCAATTTCTCGCACGTCAATGCGAAGATGAAGAAGTTGGTGCCCGTCAACGCGTCGCCGCAGACGTTCACATATGAGATTGGCGACGCAACGAGCTATGCTCCCGTGAACCTCACGGTTCTATCGGCTTCGACAGCAGGCTCCATCACGGTGAGCACGGTGGGTTCTGACCACCCTCAAATTGCGACATCAGGAATCAACCCTTCCAAGAGCGTAAACCGATACTGGACCATTGGAAAGATCGGTCTTGTGCTCTCATCGTACAACGCGACGTTTAACTACGCGTCGGGTGATATTGATGCTGGAGCGAACTCGAGCGTCTTTGTCGTGAAGAAGTACAATTCCGTCTGGAGTCGCACAACGACAGGAAGCCGAACATCGACCAGCACACAATCGCTCGGCCTCACGACCTTCGAGGATTTCATTGTTGGCGAAGTGTCTCCGATTGTCTACTGGACCAGAGGCGGTGGCACTTCAAGCTGGAAGAATCCTCTGAATTGGAGCACACAGGAGGTCCCGCTACTCACGAGCACGGCCGTCCTCAATATCGCTGACACCGTAGCAGTCGACACGGCTGTTTCGTGCAAGACCATCATGATACAGAACAGCGGAATGCGCGTGGCTGCCCAACAAGGGTTTGTCGTGAAGGCCACGGATACATTGTATCTCCAGCAAGGAACGCTTCATATTCAAACAACCCGGTTCGATTCTGTCGGGAAAGTGCAAATCACAGGCGGCACCGTTGCTTACGACTTATCCAGCGGAAATCAAATCATCAAAGCGTTCACGTACAAGAATCTCACGGTAAGTGGCGGAGGGACAAAGTCGGCAGAAGGCGCATTCACTGTCACGGATACATTGCGAATCGTCTCAGGTGCAACACTCAATGACAGCACATTCACCGTCACAGTGAACAAAGACATTATGAATTCGGGAGCGCACACGGGGGCAGGCAAAATACTTCTGACGGGTGGATCTGCCAATCACAATATCTCCGGCGGAGGTACGTTTGCGAATCTCGAACTGAACGATGCTCTCGGTGCCACCCTTGGCGCGGGCATGACAGTGAGTGGGAATTTCACCATCACCAACGGCGTGTTCAGCGACAACGGTTTCCAGGTCACGGGCAACGGAACAGGAACGCTGTCGGTGTCCGCCGGATCAGGCTTGAGCCTCGGGAGTGCAGGGAGTTCCACAAGTTTCCCAACGAATTTTACGGCCCCGCATACAAGTCTCAACGCATCCAGTGTAATCACCTACAAATCCGCCACTGCTCAAGTCGTTTCAGCTCTCCCGACGTATGGAAACCTCACCATCGTTGGCGCAGTGGACACGTCGGCGGCCAGATACAAAACTGCAGCGGCGGCACTCACAGTCAGCGGCGTGCTCACAGTCAATGCCGGTAACACGCTTGACATGCAGAGTTTCTCCGGCTCCACGTTTGGCGGAGGTTCAACCAACAGCGGCAAGATTCGGTGGTCAGCCGACAACATATACATCGCGGGACTAGGTACCACGGAGTTCTACTCGCCGTCTGCCGGAAGCATCGTAGCGGGAGCGAGCTACGGCAATATCTTCATCTCTGGAACGAACAAGAGTATCGGGGCAGGTGTTTCGGTTTCGGCGTCAGGCGGCACAGCTCTCTTTGGCGTGACGATCACGGGAGGGCTGAGCATTGCCCCCACGGGTAGCCTGACAGTAACCGGTATGAACCTAAATTTGAACGGACCGATTGCGAATAACGGGTCAGTGACAGTCCAGTAGAATGCGCACAATGAATATGGAATCACCAATCAACGAATTAACCAATCACCAACATGAAGGAGGTTCACATGCCGTACGCTCAACCCAAGCCGCCGTAATGCAGATGCATTCGACACAGGGCTGCTCTAGAGCAAGAGCAACCATCGAATCACTATTCACCAACTAACGAATCAACGATTTACCAATAGGAGCAAGAAAATGAAACCGAAATCAACTTCACCAAACTCAAAGTTCAACGGCTTGGCGGTCGTGTTGATGTCACTGTTCATGGCGGCCACAGTCCTAGGGCAAACCCTTGTCATTGGCAGCAGCTCAACATATAGTGGAGCGGGTACATACACAATCAAAGGCAACATCACCAACCCTGGTGTAGCAGCTGCGACGTCGATAGCTGGTACTGTGACGATGAGCGGCACCGCAGGGCAAACGATTGGGACGGCCACCAATGGCCCAATCAACTTTAGCACCTTGAATATCAACACTTCTGCCGGTACAAAGACAACAACGGCGGCTGTTGCAACCGCAGTAAGCACAAATCTCGCCATTGCCGCAGCAAGCATATATGATATCGGAACCAACACATTGCAGATAGACGCGGCCTCATCTATCGGCGCGGCTGGCGCACTGGCCACGGCGGCTGGCAGTACCGTGACATTTGATGGTGGTCTCGCACAGACCGTTCTTGGCGGTTTCACCTATAACGGCGGTTTGGCGTTGAGCGGCGCCGGTGCCAAGACAATGAGCAGCGCTGGTCTTACTACAGTAGCGCAGGCGGTCAGTCAAGTGGGGGGTGCTCTCACGATCAGCAGTGGCGGCCTGACCCTGACCACGACGGGAGCGTTTGCAACGGCTAATAATAACGGAGGGACGATCACAGGAGGCTCGGGTGCTGCGACATTCAGCGGACTCTTGACTCAGAATGGTGGCAACCTGACAGCGGGAAGTGGAGGCCTCGTCCTGAACGCTGGTCTCACAAATACAAGTGGCAACATTACTGTTGGTGCGGGTAACAGCATGTCGGTTTCGGGTGCGCAGTTTGCATATACGGCAGGCACGCTCACCTTCAACGCAACATCGACTGTCACGTATGGTGCGAGTGCAACAAACATCGTGCCTTCGACCTACGGCAATCTGGTTCTGAATGCCGACACAAAGACATTTCCGGCGGGAACAACAAATGTCGCCACATTGCTCACGGCAAACAGCAATATGATCATTACCGGAACTTTGGCAATGAACACGGCTGGTGCGAATGCTAATATTTTTGGCGATTTCACCGACAACGGAACATTCACGGCGGCATCGGGAGCCGGCGTAGTTTCGTTTAATGGCGTGGCTCAAGCCATTGCTGGTACCGCAACCCCGACGTTCAGGAACCTGACGATTGCGGGTACTGGTACGAAGACAGCAAGTACGGGCATCATTGTTTCCAATGGTGGTCAGCTTGCGGTGAATCAGACTCTCGCCATGGGTGCCAACACGCTCACAATGCAAACCGGAGCTCTCGCACCGTCATTCACAACTCAGAATGAAGTCACAGGAAACATGAGTTGGCAGGCGAACGGCGCGGCAACGTATACGTTCAACAACTCTGCCACGAGCGTAACTTTCACAGGAGCTGATGCAGCACGTACCTTCACATTGAACTCAGCGCCGGGGACATATCCAACAGGAAACTCCGTTGGACACACTGTCAATCGCAGCTATACAGCGAGCTATACAGGTTGGGCAACTGGAAATGTCAACATGACGCTCGCGTATCTGAAGGCTGAAGGACAAGACTTGACCGTAACGGAAAGCAAATTGAAGGATTTCCAGAACGGCGCCATTAATGCTGGCAGCAAAGTGGCTGGACTTCCATCCGGTCGTGTGACTTCTGGCGTTGGATCATTCGGATCAGTGACATATTCAGCCCTGACAAACGCACAGTTATTGCCTGCGACTAACAATGCGCTTGCATTGGACGATCGCTTCAACATGTTCACTTCGATTGCTGCTGCGGCTTGGAACGTCGCCACTACATGGGATGCGAATGCAATTCCTGCCCCAACTGATGACGTCGTAATCGCTGGTACTTTTGGGGTGACCATCCCGACCACGTATGCTGCGACTGCTAATTCTGTGCAGATCAACAATGGAATTGGCGGCGGTTTGACGCTTGCCGGCACCGGCACGCTTACAACTACGGTGAGTGGTGGTGGAATGACAAACAGCAACTTGACGGGCGCCGGACTTAATGTGGGTGGAAGCGCAAGCGTCACTGTCAATGGAACCTTCACGAACAATGGTGCGATCACGAACGCTGGATCGATCACGGTTCAGTAAGAGAAGAGGAAGAATCATGAATTGCGACATTCCTGAATTGGGAATGTTGATGCTGCAAGAGGGACCCTGCTCAGGACCCTCATGCGATGCAGTGTGTGGGGATTTTCAATCGGCATTTGGCCGATGAATCCCACGGTGAGCTGAAGGGGAAGGCGAGTTGTGCTCCTTCTCGTCTTCCCCCGTTCACTGGAGTTGAGCAGAGAGACATTATTAAGGAGCGATTGTTTATGGAAGACGAGAGACGCAAAGCGTTTTATTGGATGAGTCCACGCGTGCTCAGTCGCGGAACGGGTTTCACGAAGGTGCTGATACAATTAACTCCTTCGCGTGACCCGAAGAATTCTGGCGCCGGGCAGTTTTTCGAAGCAGGTTTTTTGAAAATCATTAACTAGATTTGACCATGTTGACGAAGCGAACAGACAGACAACAACAGAAGAGACGAGCTTTGCGGTGGCGGCTGGAGAAGTCACCGTGGAAGGCGTATGTGCTGTTGGTGTTGATGCTGATCTCGACGGTAAGCA
>Ga0182021_10009486_pt1 | contig 11540 bp, 10 predicted proteins | sample 612E3MmetaG_FD_120493 | JGI IMG/M metagenome (GOLD analysis project Ga0182021, IMG submission 120493) | Permafrost microbial communities from Stordalen Mire, Sweden - 612E3M metaG (Illumina Assembly) | ecosystem: Environmental > Terrestrial > Soil > Wetlands > Permafrost | place: Sweden...
ACGGTCATTTCTGAATTACATTGAAGAATGCACTTATGGGATCAACGGGCAGGTCACCGATACCGCAACAGGAAACCCGCTGAAAGCTAAGGTCATGATCACAGGGCATGACATTGATAATTCTTTTCAATATTCAAATGCTGCTTCCGGCTGGTATTACCGGCCGATAGCACAGGGCACCTGGGCGCTGACTTTCACCTGTGCGGGGTATAATCCAAAGACCATCCATGGGATCAATGTTACAAACCGGAATACGACACGACTGAATGTAAAAATGGTACCGCTTGGTTTTGGAATTCTGAATGAGGCGCAAAAATCTTTCACAGTTGTCTATCCCAATCCCTCCAACGGCAACGTTAACCTCATCCTTCCGGAAACAGGGACCTCCTTCACATATAAAGTATTCGATATGACCGGAAGATTGGTTCAGACCGGAATACTGGATGGGGCAGGGGATAAATCTATTATCCCTCTCGATCTTACTCACCTTCAAAAAGGGATCTTTCTTTTGAAACTGGATGGGGGAAAATCCGTTTATGAAGAGAAAATTGTAATACAGTAAAAGAAAACCGATCAGAAGACTTTCCTCCCCGGGTTCCTTATTGAACCCTAAAGCCGGACACCTCTCCAGAAATAGATCCTGAAAAGGAGGAAACACCCAATGGTTACAAAGACCCAGACCCATTTGATGCGGATTCTCCTTGGTTCTTCATCAAAGAATAAATTATTGGTAAAACGGGCCCGCAGAATTGCCGGAAGGATTACCAGAATCATTGAACCATTAACCACCAATTCAAACCCATTCATCAGGGGCTGTTTTACCAGTATGATCATGCCGGTTCCGATCAGGAAAGGAAGAAAGATCTGTGACATAAGAAACGGGCCCCGGTTGCTTTTTGTAATGTTATTGAAATAAATGTTACCTGTCAGTAACAGGAACCTTGACAGAAACAATCCTACAGACAGCATTCCCAGTAAAATTCCTACTACAAGCAGCATTTTCTCGGTATCATTAAAATAAAGGTACGCCAGCACCCATCCGAATCCCTGGTTCAGGAGTGCACCGAAGATTATTTCACCGAATGATTGTGTGAAAGCATGAAGGAAAATCCATATGATAAAGAGCCGGAAAGACCAGCTTTCATGGCTTGCCAGGGCAAAGATGGTTAGTGAAATTAACGTTAGCATAAAAGCGATCAGGGGGCCCGTGCTGAATACAACCTTTACTGCTTCTACTGTCCAGTCCCTGCTGCGGATAAGGTATTCAACATCGTAATACATCATTACTGCCTTGATGTTGAAAGAACCTGCTGATAAAGAGACTGCCATTTCTTTAAGCAGGAAAACAAAAAGATAGGCCAGCAGAAAGATGAAGGTGGAATTCAGCAATATGATCAGGTATTTCCCTTTTCCCAGGAAGGAATAGTTCCGATTCATGAATTCCGGTATCGCCCGGAAATTGATTTTAAACAGGGTTCCCGTATGGTACAGGTAACGGAGTTTACGATAAACGTTATGGCCTTTTTTGTCCGGTACAGTTCCATGGGCAGTTCTTCTGTGCCTAGCTTTTTTAATAACATACAGCGCCATCCGGATGGCACGTCGGGTACGTTTCCTGAAAGAAGGTTTGGGTGCAGGGACCAGGAGAGTAATCTCATGAAAAATTGGTTTCCCGGAAATCCCCTCGAATCCGGTCGGACCTTCTTTTATTTTCCGGATTTCAGCATCCAGTTTCCGGTTATATCGTTTCAACGTTCGGGGCCGGAATTGAAAGAAAATATGACGTAATTTTCTGCGCCTCCTTCTTGTCCTTTTCAGTTTGATCGTATCGGACTTTTTCAGGCGCTCCTCTCTGGGCGTTTTATGGAACATGGTGCCCCGGATTCGCAGAATACGGATCTTTCGCCTGATCTTATAAAAAAACCATGAGATTCCATTTTCCGAACCGGGCCTTTCAAGCATAATGTTGCATGCTTTCAGAATTCATCACCAACAAAAGGAATACCCCCCATAGAATATTCACCCGCAACCAGTTTTTGTTTAAGGATTTTAAAAGTATCAATGGTTACTTTAACATCTTCCAGCGTATGAACGGCAGTAGGGATGAGGCGAAGCATGATTACTCCTTTGGGAACGACTGGGTAAATCACGATGGAACAGAACACTCCGAAATTCTCCCTCATATCGTGCAACATTTGGGTGGCTTCTCCTACTCCGCCTTTCATAAATATGGGTGTGACGGGTGATGCGGTGTTTCCAATGTCGAAGCCGTTTTCTTTCAATCCCGATTGCAATGCCCTGACGATGGTCCACAGTTTTTCACGCAATTCGGGCCGGGTCTTGATCAGCTCGAGTCTTTTAATGGCACCCACAACCATCGGCATGGGTAGTGATTTTGCATAGATCTGCGAGCGCATTTTAAAAGCAAGCGTTTTGATAATCTGTTTATCACTGGCAACGAAAGCTCCGATGCCAGCCATGGCTTTTGCAAACGTCCCAAAATACACATCTACCTTGTCCATTACCTGTGCATGCTCGCTGGTACCTCTGCCGGTGGGGCGCATGGTCCCGAAACCGTGCGCATCATCAATCAGGAGACGGAAGTTGTACCGGTCTTTTAAGGCAAGAATTCCTTTCAGGTTTCCGAGATCCCCGGACATACCATATACACCTTCGGTGATGACAAGAATTCCGCCACCGGTTTCATCGGTAAGTTTTTTGGCCCGTTCCATCTGCTTTTCAAAGCTGACCATATCGTTGTGTGGGTAAACAAACCGTTTCCCCATATGCAGCCGCAAGCCGTCGAGGATACATGCATGGGCTTCTGAATCATAAACTACAACATCATGACGGTCGAGAAGGGAATCGATGATAGAGACCATTCCCATGTATCCGTAATTCAGGAGGTATGCAGATTCTTTTCCTTCGAATGCTGCCAGTTGGCGCTCCAGTTCCAGGTGATATTCCGTTTGGCCTGACATCATCCTGGCACCCATCGGGTAACCCATCCCCCAGTCGGCGGCACCTTTGGTATCTGCTTCTCTGACTTCCGGATGATTGGCAAGTCCAAGGTAATTGTTCAGACTCCACACGATGCATTCTTTTCCCTTAAAGATCATTTTATTCGAGATCTGGCCTTCCAGTTTGGGAAAATAGAAATAACCATAACCCTGATCAGCATATAGGCCGAGAGGTCCAATGTTCGCAATTACTTTTTCAAAAATGTCCACGAAATTTGTTTTATAAGTTTAACGAAAGTAAGATTGGCAGGCATTCCGCAGCAATGAAAATCACTCCTGCTGCAAGAATACCGGTTCCTTCCTCATGGCATGGGAAAAATAATTTCAGGGAGAAACCGTGCACAAAATTACTTTTTTAGGATGGATTAGCAAATTAATGTTATCCCGATTCTTCAACTATTTTATCAGGAATACTAATATTTATAAAATTCCGTTATGGAAAGAATAAAAATATCCACATCCATTAGAATAACCTGAACCGCTTTCCTGACGACCTTATGAGAAATATATTGTTGTTTTTACAGGAAAAATTGTAATTTTGCACCATGAAAAAGAGTTTTCTCTTCTTTTGCCTGTCAATCCTGGTTTTTCTATCTACTTCATGCAAATTTTCGAAGATGCTGAAAAGTGATGATACGGAAAAAAAGTATGCCATGGCTCTGCAGCTTTACAATGATAAAGATTATTCACGGGCATTGCAGCTTTTTGATCAGCTGATGGGAGTCATGCGTGCAACGGATAAAGCACAGAAAATCTACTATGACCAGGCTTACTGCTATTATTATTCGAAGGATTACACGATGGCTTCGTACTATTTTAAACGTTTCAGTTCGAATTTTCCCAATACCCGCGAAGCAGAGGAGTGTACCTTTATGAGTGCTTTCTGCAACTGCCAGAATTCACCTGAATACAGCCTTGACCAAACAACCACCCATGATGCCATTAAGGAACTACAGGCCTTTATTAACACATACCCTGAAAGCAAACGTATTCCTGAATGCAATGACCTCATCGATAAAATGAGGGAAAAACTGGAAACAAAAGATTATAAAATCGCATTGTTATATTACAGGATGGACGATTACCTTGCAGCCATCACCTCCTTCAACAACATCCTGAAAGATTATCCCGAAACACAGAAGAAAGAAGAAATCATGTTCCTCATCTTCAAATGTTATAATAAATATGCAGTTCAGAGCATTGATGCGAAGAAGAAAGAAAGGATCATGAAAGCTTTTACAGCCTATAACGACTTTGCTTCCTTGTATCCTTCCAGTCAGTTCGGCGCTGAAGCAAAATCAATGAAGGAAAAATCCCAGAAGGAACTTGAACTGTTGGGATTAAAGAACCAAAAGAAAAGTACAAACAATAACAAATAAAGAACCGATGGATTATAAAAAGGTAAAGACAGAAACCGTTGCCGTTACAAGGAACATTGAAGATTTTACCAAGGGTACCAATAACATGTACGAAACGGTATCCATCCTTTCAAAGAGATCAAATCAGATCTCACTTGAAATGAAGGAAGAATTGAAACAGAAAATTTCGGAATTCACCTCCACTACTGATAACCTTGAAGAGATTTTCGAGAACAGGGAACAAATTGAAATTGCCAAATATTACGAACATCTCCCAAAACCCACCCTGATCGCCATTCACGAATACCTTAACGGAGAAGTGTTTTTCAGGAATCCCCACAAGGAACATCAAGACGACTTTTAATCCATAAGCTCACCTGGATGCTAAAAGGGAAGAAAATCGTTATCGGAATCACCGGAAGCATTGCCGCCTATAAAATTCCTTTCCTGGTTCGTTTGCTGATCAGGGAAGACGCGATGGTTCGTGTGATTATGACTCCTGCTGCCACAGATTTTGTTACCCCGCTCACCCTTTCCACGCTTTCCCGGTCAAATGTTATTGTCGATCCTTTCAAGGAGTCCAACGGTGAATGGAACAACCATGTTGAACTAGGTTCCTGGGCAGATGTCATGGTGTTTGCACCGGTTACAGCCAATACACTGGGTAAAATGGCCAATGGCATTGCGGATAATTTTCTGGTAACGGCATATCTTTCCGCCAAATGCCCCGTTTTCATTGCCCCGGCCATGGATCTCGACATGTACAACCATCCTTCAACACAGAAAAATATCCAGGTACTCCGTTCCTACGGCAACACAATCATCGAGCCTCAGGTCGGAGAACTGGCCAGCGGACTTTCCGGGCCCGGGAGAATGGAAGAACCGGAGAATATTCTTTCCCAACTGCAGTTTTTTTTTGACAGCAAGCAGGATTTTTCCGGGAAAAAGATACTGGTTACTGCCGGACCAACCTTCGAATCCATCGACCCGGTGAGGTTCATAGGAAACCGTTCCTCAGGTTTGATGGGGATTTCCATCGCCGAAGAAGCTTCTCGTCGCGGTGCCAGTGTTACCCTGATCAGTGGCCCCACACACCTTTTACCCGGTAATCCGGACATCCATTATGTGAAGGTTATCTCCGCCGCCGAAATGTACCAGGCTTGCAAAACCTCTTTTCCCAGTACGGATATCTTAATCATGGCTGCCGCAGTGGCAGATTATACCCCATCAGAAGTATCCCCGGTGAAAATTAAGAAAAAGGAGAATGTCAACTCCCTTCAATTGAAAAAGACCACAGACATCCTTGAAACACTCGGGAAACTGAAAAGGAAGAATCAACTGATGGTTGGCTTTGCACTCGAATCCGGCGACGGAATTCAACATGCATTGGGAAAACTGAAAAAGAAAAATCTTGATCTTATCATCTTAAATTCGCTGAAAGATAAAGGTGCAGGATTTGAAGTCACGACCAATAAGGTGACGATCCTCGGAAAAAAAGGAGTTCTCCTGGCTGGTGAATTGAAAGACAAAAGAGCGGTTGCCGCTGATATCCTCAATGTCCTGAAAAAATTAAAGGTCAACCCGAAAGGGGCCTGATCCCATAATTTCTATAGAAATGAAGAAGATCCTTCTCGTATTTGCCATTTTCCTTATTTCTGTCCGTTCCTTTAGCCAGGAATTGGATTGCCAGGTATCGGTTTCATCCCCTCAGCTTACGGGTACAGATAAAAGAGTATTTGAAACGTTGCAGAGCGCCATGTATGAATTCATGAACAACCGCAAATGGACAAGCTACAACTTTAAAATGGAAGAGCGGATCGAATGTACGATCCTCCTGACCATTAATGACAGGATGGGTACCGATGATTTTAAAGGGACACTGAACCTGGTTGTTCGCCGCCCGGTCTATAATTCGGCTTACAACTCTGTTCTCCTGAACTGGGTGGATAAAGAATTCCAGTTCAAGTACGTTGAATTTCAGCCGCTTGATTTTGCAGAAGGCACCTTCACCTCGAACCTTACTTCCACACTGGCCTATTATTCCTATATTTTCCTCGGCCTCTATTTCGATTCTTTTTCCCAAAACGGGGGTAGTGCGTTTTTTGACAAAGCACAAAACATTGTGAATGCTGCACAAAATGCACAGGAAACCGGCTGGAAAGGCTATGAGAGCCAGAAGAACAAGTTCTGGCTGGTGGAAAACTATCTGAACCCAGCCAACAGAGAGCTTCGCGACTTTTCTTATCGTTTCCACCGCCTCGGCCTCGACCAGATGTATGAGAAAGTTGACCAGGGAAGAAGTGAGATAACGGAAAGCCTTGACCTTTTGAAAACGCTGTACAATGAAAAACCTGGTCTTTTCGCTCTTCAGCTGATCCTGGAAGCCAAACGGGATGAATTTATCAACATCTATTCCGATCAGCGGGTTCCTCCAATGGAGAAGACCAATGTCGTTAACACCCTGAAAGAAATTGATCCTGCCAACGGCTCAACGTATCAGACGATTTTGACAGGAAAGTGATCCTTTTATCTTATTTTTGTACTGAACTCCTGTTAAGAGGAAGATTATGCTCTCTAAACTCGTGATAGAAAATTATGCGCTGATCGAACACCTTGAGATGGATTTCTCAGAGGGTTTTTCTGTCATTACAGGAGAAACCGGGGCCGGTAAATCAATTCTGCTCGGCGCTTTATCCCTGATCCTAGGCAACCGCGGGGATGTTTCTGTGCTGCTTGACACATCAAGGAAATGTATTGTTGAAGGCACCTTTTCCATTAAAGGATATCAGCTCGAGAAGATCTTCAGTGAGCATGAACTCGACTACGACGACACCGCCATCCTTCGCAGGGAGATCCTGCAGAATGGTAAATCCCGGGCATTTATCAATGATACCCCTGTAAACCTGTCGCTGATGAAAGATCTTGGCGACCACCTGGTGAACATCCATTCACAATTTTCCGTCATCACCTTAAATGATGCTGATTTTCAACTGGCGGTCCTGGATAACTATTCCGACAACATTCAGATCATCCAGCAGTACCGGGATCATTTTATCCATTTTGTAAAGCTGAAGAAGGATATAGAAGAACTTGTGCGGCGGGAAACACTTGCACGAAGCGATAATGATTACTTTCAGTTTCTTTCGGATGAACTGGAAGCCGCAAAATTACAGGTAGATGAACAGGAAGGAGCAGAGAAACGTCTGGATATCCTTTCTCACGCAGAAGAGATTAAAACCGGGTTATTACATGCCCTGGAAATCCTTTCGCTTGGAGAACAAAACATCGCCGACCGGATCTCCGAGATCACGAGTGTTACCAGTAATCTCTCACGCTTTCATTCGTCACTCAAGGAGATCAGTGAGCGGCTTCGAAGCAACCAGATCGACCTGAGGGATATCGCTGTTGCGATGGAAAAAATAGAACAGGAGGTGGATTTTGATTCCTCTGAGATCAATTCCCTGACTGCCCGCCTCGATCTCATCAATCACCTTGAAAAGAAACATAATGTTCCCGATATCCGGGGACTCCTCGCTGTTAAGGAACAGATCGGCGGAAAACTGCAGGAAGTGACATCCCTGGAAGACCGTATCCTTGCCATGAAAAGAGAAATGGAACAGGTCAGGGAAGGCCTGTTGAAAGAGGCCGCAAAACTTTCCGGCAATCGTGGGAAAGTGATCCCCGAACTGGAGCAGAAGATCAGGCAAACCCTCATAAAACTGGGGATGCAGGATGCCAGAATAAAAATAGAACTCACACACCTGGATGAACTTACTCCCGATGGGATGGATGCAGTCCGGTTCCTGTTCAGTGCAAACAAAGGGATCGGCCTGAGCGAGATCTCCAGGATTGCCTCCGGAGGTGAACTGTCAAGGCTGATGCTGACTATTAAATCACTTATTTCTCAGAAAAACCTGCTTCCAACGATCATATTTGATGAGATCGACATGGGGGTTTCGGGAGAAGTCGCAGGGAAGGTTGGTGAGATCCTGAAAAAGATGGGAGAGTCCATGCAGGTGATCGCAATTACCCATCTGCCTCAGATTGCAGGAAAAGGGCAGTCGCATTACTGGGTATTTAAATCCAACGAAAGTGATGCGGCCAGGACGCAACTAAAAAAATTGGATCAGAAAGAAAGGATTCTTGAGATTGCAAAAATGCTGAGCAATGAAAAAGTCTCGGAATCCGCTTTGAAAACTGCAAAGGAACTAATGGGAAAGTGAGTTTTTTCAATAATTCTATAGCTATGGCCTGTCAATTATTAAATGGTAAAAAAGGAATCATCTTCGGGGCACTGGACAGTAAATCCATCGCATGGAAAATTGCTGAGAGAGCCTATGAGCAGGGCGCTGCATTCACCTTATCAAATACCCCTGTCGCCTTGCGTTTCGGTGAGATCAACCTGTTGTCGGAAAAGTGCCATGCCGAGATTATTCCTGCCGATGCAACCAGCGTCAGTGATCTTGAACATGTTTTTAGTCGCACCATGGAGATCTTCGGTGGAAAGATCGATTTTGTGCTTCATTCTATTGGCATGTCGATGAATGTGCGAAAAGGACGGGAATACGATGACCTGGATTATGATTATTTTTTGAAAACGATCGATGTCTCTGCGGTGTCATTTCATAAGATGCTTCAGGTTGCAAAAAAGATGGATGCCATCAACGAATGGGGATCAATTTTGGCATTGACCTATATCGCAGCACAGCGAACACTGGTTGGATATAACGATATGGCGGATGCCAAGTCGCTGCTCGAATCCATCGCACGCAGTTTCGGCTATATCTATGGCAGGGAGAAAAATGTTCGCATCAACACGATCTCGCAATCGCCCACCAGGACAACAGCCGGAGGAGCCATCAAAGGAATGGAAGGTCTGATCGATTTTACCGACCGGATGTCGCCACTGGGTAATGCCACAGCAGATGAATGTGCCGATTTTTCCGTGGTTCTTTTTTCCGACCTCAGCCGGAAAGTGACGATGCAGAACATATACCACGACGGGGGCTTCTCCAGCATGGCCATGAGCCTGAAAGCCATGACGCAGTACAACAAATCCCTGGACGAGGATTCATGATTTCAGGTTTCCAATTCAATTTTCTTTTATCTTTGCACCCCTGAAAAGATGAATATTTTTCAATATTTACCAAATACCTATGTCAATGAGAATTCTGGTTTGCATAAGTAATGTTCCCGATACAACCACGAAGGTCAAGTTTATCGACAATCTCACAAAACTTGACACCAGCGGGATCCAATGGGTAATTAACCCCTGGGATGAGTTATCACTGACACGTGCCTTAGAATTGAAGGATGATGCAGCCCATAACATCCAGCAGGTAACCATAGCCCATGTAGGGTTGGTTGGATCAGAACCCACAATCCGCAAAGCCTTGGCCATTGGAGCCGATGATGCATTCCGGGTAAATGCCGACCCCAGTGATGCCTGGTTTGTTGCTGCTCAGTTATCCGAAGTGATTAAAAGTAATCCTTATGATATCATTCTCTGCGGAATCGAATCGAGTGATTACAACGGTTCAACGGTAGGAGGGATGCTTGCCGAATTTTTGGGTATGCCTTCCGTTTCAGCCGTTTCATCCCTGAATATTGAAAATGGCCAGGTTCTGATTCATCGTGAGATCGATGGAGGAAAAGAAATCCTTACCATTCCATTGCCCTTTGTTGCGATCGTTCAGAAAGGAATTGCCAAAGAACCCAGGATCGCAGCGATGCGCGGGATCATGATGGCACGTTCCAAACCCATAAAAGTGTCGGAACCCGTTTCAACCGAACCTATGACCGAGGTACTGAACTACGAATTGCCGAAGCCGCATGCAGCCTGTAAATTCGTTGACCCGGAACAACCAGGGCAACTGGTGGAATTGTTGCAGAATGAAGCGAAAGTCATCTGATCTTATTAACCATCAAAAAAAAAATACAACATGTCAGTTTTAGTTTTTACCGAAAATTGGGACGGAAAATTTAAAAAACTTTCTTTTGAACTGGTTTCTTACGCATCAAAGTTGTCTGAAATGCTCAATACTTCGGCAATCGCGCTGTCGATCGGCACCGTTGCGGACGAGGAGTTGCAAAAACTGGGTAAGTATGGTGCGACAAAAATCATCCATGCAACCGGCGAAGAACTGAATTTTCTGGATAACCAGGCTTGGGTAAATACGATTTCTGATGTTGCTGAAAATGAGAATGCAACCGTTCTCATTCTTTCCAATAACATTATGGGAAAAGCACTTGCCCCGCGCCTGTCTGTGAGGATGAAAGCAGGATTGGGCGCAGGTGTGAGCGGGCTTCCCAGGAGCACGGAACCCTTTGTCGTGCATAAAAAAGTATATTCAGGAAATGCATTTGCCGATGTCCTGATCCGTTCGGAGAAAAAAATTCTTACCCTGTCGCAGAACTCGTTCGAACTGATTGAAAAACCGGGAAACCCCGCGATCGTAAACCTTTCGGTTTCCCTGGAGGCAGGCACGGTAAAGACCAAGGTGAGAGATGTTCAGAAACAGACAGGGAAGATCCTTCTTACCGATGCCGAAGTGGTTATTTCCGGCGGTCGTGGCATGAAATCACCGGATAACTGGGGGCCATTGCTCGAACTTGCGGAATTGCTCGGAGCAGCCACTGCCTGTTCAAGACCGGTTTCAGATGAAGGCTGGAGGCCTCACGAGGAACATACCGGGCAAACAGGAAAGATCATTGCTCCTAACCTCTATTTTGCAATTGGCATCTCCGGTGCAACACAGCACCTGGCAGGAGTAAGTTCTTCAAAGTTCATTGTGGGGATCAACTCCGATAAGGATGCCCCGATTTTTGAGGCAGCCCAATACGGAATCGTCGGGGATGCAGCGAAAATTCTTCCCAAACTGATTGAGGCAGTAAAAGAAATCAAAGGAAAATAACAGCATTCTTAAGATTTTACAGTTTTCATCTTTAAAGGTATCTTCAGGATCAAGCTGATTGAATATGATCAAACAATACATTTTTGCTTTTTTCTTACTCGTCACACTGGGTATTTTCGCTTATACCACAATCCGTATTGTCCGGTTTTTCCTGCTGACAAAACCTGCTTTCCCGGTCAGGGACCTCGCAAAAAGGTTCAAGGTCATGTTCGAAATTGCATTCGGGCAAACCCGGATCCTTCGCAAAC
>Ga0182021_10009487_pt1 | contig 11539 bp, 10 predicted proteins | sample 612E3MmetaG_FD_120493 | JGI IMG/M metagenome (GOLD analysis project Ga0182021, IMG submission 120493) | Permafrost microbial communities from Stordalen Mire, Sweden - 612E3M metaG (Illumina Assembly) | ecosystem: Environmental > Terrestrial > Soil > Wetlands > Permafrost | place: Sweden...
CCGCGATGCCGGGCAGTGCATTGGCGACGCCGGGCCCGTTGCTCGCCATGCACACGCCGAGCCTGCCGGTGAGCCGCGCGTACGCCGCCGCCATGTGCACCGCGCTGGTCTCGTGACGCGGCGTAATGAGATCGATGCCGTGGGTGCGCAGGCTGGCGTAGAAGCCGAAATAGGTGCCGTCGATGATGCCGAACACCTTCTGCACGCCCTCGGCCTGCAGCATTCTGACGATGACTTCACCGCCGCTGATTTCAGACATGCGCTCTCCTGTTATTGCTTGTTAGCTCGCTGACAATCATACCTTGGATCATACGCGCGGCCTCAGATCACCGGCTGCGCACACCCAGATGCGCATCGAGCATTTCCGGTTGCGCGAGCAGCGCCTCCGATGATGCCTCGAAGACGATCTCGCCGTGTTCGAGAATCATGGCGCGGTCGGTGATGCCGAGTATTTTCTGCGCGTGCTGCTCGACCACGATGGCGGACATGCCCTCGTCCCGGATCAGCCGCCGGACGACCGCGAGCACCTGCTCGGCGACGAGCGGTGCGAGACCCTCGAGCGGCTCGTCCAGCAACAGCAGGTCGGGGTTGAGCATCAACGCGCGGCCGATGGCGAGCTGCTGCTGTTCCCCGCCCGACAACTGCGTGCCCAGATTGGCGCGCCGTTTCTGCAGATTGGGGAAGAGGTCGTACACGCGCGCGACATCCCATGCCCCCGGACGCGCGATTGCGCTGAGATTTTCCTCGACGGTCAGCGATTTGAAAATGTTGCGCTCCTGCGGCACCCAGCCTATGCCGAGCGCCGCGCGCCCATCTGGCCGCAGTCCGGTAATGTCCTGGCCCTTCAGGCTGATGGTGCCAGCGTGCCGTTCGGTCAAGCCGACGAGACTGGCGATCAGAGTCGTCTTGCCGGTACCATTCCGCCCCAGAAGCGCGATCGAGCCCCCCGCGGGCAAGGCGAAGGAAATGCCATTCAGTATGGTTGCGCCGCCATAGCCGGCCGAGAGCGACTCGACCCGGAGCAGTTCGGGGCGCTCAGCCATGGGAAGCCTCCCCGAGATAGACGGCCCGCACACGCTCGTCGCGCGCGACTTCCTCATTCGTCCCCTCGGCGTACAGGGCGCCGTTCACCAGGACCGAAATCCGGTTGGCAAAGCTGAACACCAGGTCCATGTCGTGCTCGATCAGCAGCACCGTGACATCGGCGGGGAGCGCTGCGAGGGTATCGAGGATCTCCTGGCGCTCGCCCTCGGGCACTCCGGCGACCGGTTCGTCCAGAAGCAGCACCTTGGGCTCGCTGGCTATGGCGATGGCAATTTCCAGCAGGCGCCGCTTGCCGTAAGGCAGCAGGGCCGTCTTCTTGTTCATGACGTCGGCGAGCCGCAAACGCTCGAGTATGCCGGCGCTATGCTCGACCACCGCGCGATGGCGCCCCACCGCCTGCCACCAGCGCGCGCCGAGCCGCAGCCGCTCGCAGGCGGCGAGCGCTACGCTTTGCAGCGGCGTGAGTTCGGCGAACAACTGGTTGATCTGGAAGGTGCGCACCAGGCCGTGCCGCACGCGCTGGTGCGGCGCGAGCCCGGTGATGTCCGAACCGTCGAGCTCGATCCTCCCGCCGCTCGGGGCCAGGACACCCGTCAGCAGGTTGATCAGCGTTGTCTTCCCCGCTCCGTTGGGACCGATCAGCGCGTGTCGCGCGCCCCGCTCCAGGCGGAACGAAACGTCCTGCGTCGCGGCGATGCCGCCGAAGTGCATGTTCAACGCAAACGTCTGCAATACCGCGGCCACTTATCGCGTCCTTGCCGTGCGCTGCGCTGCTCTTGCCGCAGCGATCCAGGTCCACGGGCGGACCAGGCGCTCCCGGCCGATGAGCACGATGAGCACCAGGATCAGGCCGATCCAGAATTGCCAATACTGGGGCGTCAGCGCCGAAATCCGGTCGTGCATCAGCGCGAACAAGGCTGCGCCGATCAGGCCTCCGTACAGGTAGCCGGCTCCGCCGATGACCAGCACCAGCAGCACCTCCGCCGAGCGATGGAAGGCGAGCACGTCGAGCGAGGCGAACCCGGTGGTCTGCGCAAGCAGCGCGCCTGCGGCGCCGGCCATCGCCGCGGCCAGGGTATAGATTGCGGTCAACCTGAAATTGACCGGAACGCCGACGGCGGAGGCGCGCAGACGGTTGTCGCGCAGCGCCTGCAGCGACAGCCCGAACGGCGCATGCACCACTCGACGCGCGACCAGGAAAGAAGCAAACAGCACAACCAGGCTGTAGAGGTAGGCGGTCCTCCCGCTCAGGTCGAATTCGAACGCACCCAGCAGCGGTTTCATGACCACGCCCTGCAGTCCGTCTGCCCCGCCGGTCAACCACCGGAGCTGGTTGGCAATTTCGTACAGAATCAGCGAAATACCCAGCGTGACCATGAGGCGGGTCAGGTCCGATCCGCGCAGCACCAGCACGCTGGTCACTAGCCCCAGCGCTGCCGCCGCGGCGATCGCCACGGCGAGACCCAGCAGCGGGTCCGCATGAATATGCTTGGCGAACAGCGCCGCGCCATAGGCGCCGAAACCGAACAACGCCGCGTGCCCGAGCGAAACGATGCCGGCATAACCCAGAACCAGATCGAGCGACAGCGCGAACAGCCCGAGGATGGCGATTTCATTCAGCAGCAGGTAATGCCGCGGAAACACCAAAACGGCGGCGAGCGGCAAGAGCCAGAACGCCGCTTCGAGCGCGCGCCAGCGCGTCGCGTGCGTGAACGACGCCGCTACCGCTTCGATGATCGCGCTGTGGTTCGGCGGCGTGATCACGTTGCTAGCGCGACGACCCGCGCGCGAACAGGCCTTGTGGCCGGATCATCAGCACGGCGATCATCACGCAGTAGATGATGAAGGCTCCCGCATTGGGGATGTAGTACTTGCCCGCCACGTCGGCGATGCCCAAGAGCAGCGAGGCCAGCAGCGGCCCGGTGACGCTGGTGGTTCCTCCCACGGATACGACCACCAGGAAGTAGATCATGAACTTGAGCGGGAAAGTCGGGTCGAGTCCGAGAATTTCCGCGCCGAGCGCGCCTCCCAGGCCTGCGAGACCGGAGCCAAAAGCGAAGGTGACCAGAAAAATCCGGTCGACGTTGATGCCTAGGCCGCTCGCTACACGCGGGTCGTCGACCGCCGCCCGCAGCCGGCTGCCGAAACGCGTGCCGACGAGAACCCACTGGAGCGCGAGCGCAAGCAACGCGCACAACACGACGATGAATAGCCGGTACGCGCCGATGCCCACGCCTGCGACCTCGATCCGGCCGCGGAGGAATTCCGGCAGTTGCATGAACTGCTGCTGCGACCCCATGGCGTAGTCCACCGCGGCCACGGCCATGAAGACGATGCCGATCGAGAACAGCACCTGCTCCAGATGGCCTTTCAGGTACAGGCGCCGGTAGAGCGCACGCTCCAGCACCGCGCCGAGGAGGGCGACCGCGACAAAGGCGATGGGCAGGCACATGAGGAACGGGATGCCGTAGCGGCCGGTCAGTATTACGGTGAGATATCCGCCTGCCATCGCAAAAGCGCCGTGCGCGAGGTTGACGAAATTCATCAAGCCCAGCGTCACCGCCAGCCCGCAGGCGAGCACGAACAGCAGCATGCCGTAGGCGATGCCGTCGAAAAGTATGGTTAGCATGGAAATCGCACGCTGCTCCGGCACGCGCACCACCTTGTGCGCGTGCCGACCGCCGTGGATGGAATTACGGCTTTGCCGCCTTGACCGGGTCCTTCACCATCGGAATCGTATCGAACTCGACGTTGTAGAGTTGGTCGCCGCTCTTCTCCACCTTCCGGATGTAGACATTCTGGATGATGTCGCGCGTCTGCGGATCGATAGAAACCGGCCCGCGCGGGCTCTCCCAGGACATGCCCTTCATTGCCGCGAGCAGCGCCTCCCCGCCGGTCGCCCCCTTCGTCGCCTCGAGCGATTTGTAGATGAGATGCATACCGTCATAACCGCCGACGGCCATGAAGTTCGGGCGCATCTGCGCGGCCTTGGTAAAGGCGTCGACGAAAGCACGGTTGACCGCCGACGGATGCGCTGCCGAATAGTGGTGGCTGGTAATGACGCCCAGCGTGACGTCCCCCATGCGGTTGAGGATGTCGTCGTCGGTGACGTCGCCGGTGCCGATCAGGCGGATACCCGATTTGTCCAGCCCCCGCTCCACGAATTGCTTCGCGAACGACGCGCCGACGCCAGAGGGCACGAACACAAACACGGCGTCGGGCGCGGCGTCGCGCACGCGCTGCAGGAAGGGCGCGAAGTCGGGATTCGCTAGCGGCACCCGCAGCTCCGCGGCCATCTGGCCGCCGGCGGCGGTGAAGCGGCCCTTGAACGCGTTTTCGGCGTCGATCCCCGGACCGTAGTCCGACACCAGCGAAACGACTTTGCGTATCTTGTTTTTCGCGGCCCAGTCGGCGATGCCGATCGCGACCTGCGGCAGGGTGAACGAAGTGCGCACGATGAACGGCGACTGCTCGGTGATGATGGAGGTTGCGGCCGCCATGACGATCATCGGCACCTTGCCCTGCGTGGCGATGGGCGCGGTCGCCAGAGCGAGCGGTGTCAGGCCGAACCCGGCAAGGAACTGGACCTTGTCGTTGACCACCAGTTCCTGCGCCAGCCGGCGGGTGGTATCGGCCACGCCACCGTCGTCCTTGAGGATCACCTCGATCTTCTTGCCGGCGACGCTTGCGCCGTTGCGCTGCATGTAGAGCTTTACCGCAGCCTCGATTTGCTTGCCGGTGGACGCGAACGGCCCGGTCATCGGCAGGATAAGCCCGACCTTGACCGCATCCTGCGCCATCGCGGCGCCGGCGAGGCCTGCCATTAGCGCAAATGCCGCCAGTCGTTTCAACAAGCTTACTTGGTGCATGTGGGTCTCCTCAGAGAAAGACAAATGGTTGCAATACGTCCATTTCTTTGCAATATTGTTGGGCGTATATTCAATTATTACACCAGAACGACCCCGCGAAGGGCGGAAATCCGGACCGCATGCACGCATCCGGGCAGGCTTCCCCCTCTCGCCAGGCACATCAGCCCAAAGGAGACCTCATGTCACTACGCACGATTCCCCCATTTCGCGCCGATCATGTCGGCAGCTTTCTGCGCCCGAAGTTTCTTCTGGATGCGCGCGAGCAGCAACCGCAAGGCAAGATTTCCCGGCAGCAACTGCGCGAGGTCGAGGACCGCGCGATCCGGGATATCGTCAAGTTCCAGGAGTCGCTCGGACTGAAGGGCATCACCGACGGCGAGTTCCGCCGCACCTATTTTCACATCGACTTTCTGGAGCAGCTCCAGGGCATCGAAACCAAGGGCGGCATTGCCGTCAGCTTCAAGACCGCCGCGGGCAATATCGATTTTGCGCCGCCGGTGATGCAGGTCACGGGCAAGATCGGGCACGCGAAGCCGATTCAGCTGGAGGATTTCGAGTTCCTGCGCTCGACCATCACCAAGGGCATCCCCAAGGTGACCATCCCGTCGCCGACCATGCTGCATTTCCGCGGCGGCCGCGCCGCGATCAGCATGGAGGCCTATCCCGACCTGGAAGCGTTCTACGAAGATATTGCCGCGGCCTACCGCGACGAAATCAAGTCGCTCGCGGATGCGGGCTGCCGCTATCTGCAGCTCGACGACACCAATCTCGCCTACCTGTGCGACGAAAAAATGCGCGAGGGCGCGCGCGCACGCGGCGATGACCCGAACCAGCTGCCGCGCCGCTATGCCAAGCTCATCAACGCCGCGATCAAGGACCGCCCCGCCGACATGCGCGTTTGCGTGCATCTGTGCCGCGGCAACTTCAAGAGCGCCTGGGCCGCCTCGGGGGGATACGAGCCGGTGGCCGAAGTGCTGTTCAACGAACTCGCCGTGGATGGCTATTTCCTCGAATACGACGATGCCAGGTCCGGCGACTTCTCTCCCTTGCGCCACGTCCCGAAAAACAAGATCGTGGTCCTCGGCCTGGTCAGCACCAAGCTGCAGTCGCTCGAATCGAAGGACGACCTGAAGCGCAAAATCGACCAAGCCGCCAAGCTCGTGCCGCTCGATCAACTGTGCCTGTCTCCCCAGTGCGGTTTTTCCAGCACCGTCCACGGCAACGACATTGCGGTCGAGGCGCAGGCGGCCAAGATCCGGTTGGTGGTCGAGACGGCTCAGGAGGTCTGGGGAACCGCATAGCGTTCGGTTGCGGCGCCGGCGGCCCGGGCGCGGCGCGCGCCGGTATAATTGCCCGCTCCAATCAGCCACGCGCCGCTTCACATCTGCCCCGCAGAGGCGCAATTACGGGAAGGTACCGATGTCCACCAAACGCAAGTACGTAGTCCGCTTCGACCTGCCGACGAATCCGGCTTTTGACCAGCGGCTGGGGCACGAGTCCGATATCAATCTCGCCGTTTGCGCGCGCAAGGGACCGGAGGAGGCGGGCTGGGCGGCGCTCGAACACGCGCATGTCTATCACGTGTCCGCCGCGAAAGACGAGCTTCCGCGCCGCTGGTTCGTAAGCGCGGAGCTGCTCGCGCGTTGCCCCACGCTGCTGTGCGTTTCTTCCGCCGGCGCGGGCTACGACACGGTGGATGTCGCCGCGTGCACCAAGGCGGGGGTCGCGGTGGTGAACCAGGCGGGCGGCAACGCCAACTCGGTGGCCGAACACGCTTTCGGCCTGATGCTCGCACTGTCGAGAAGGATCATCGAATGCGACCGCCGCCTCAGGCACGAGCAGGGCTTCTCACGCGAGGACGTCATGGGGCACGAAATCGGCGGCAAGGTGCTGGGCATCGTCGGCATCGGCCACGTCGGCACCCGCGTCGCGGCGCTGGCCCATGCCTTCGGCATGACCGTGCTGGCCACCGACCCCTACCTGACGGAGGAGGAAATCAGCCGGCGCGGCGCCGCGTCCGTGCCGCTGCAGGACCTGCTGGCGCGCTCGGACATCGTGACGCTGCATTGTCCGCGCGCCAAAGACACCATAGGCATGATAGGCGCGAGCGCCTTGCAGCGCATGAAGCGCGGCGCGCTGTTCATCACGACTGCGCGCGGCGGCATCCACGACGAGGCGGCCGTGCTCGAAGCGCTCAAGTCGGGCCATCTCGGCGGCGCCGGGCTCGACGTCTGGGACAAGGAACCCCCGCCGCTCGATCATCCCCTGCTCAAGCTCGACAGCGTGATCGCGAGCTTCCATACCGCCGGGGTGACCCACGAGGCGCGGCGCAACATGGCGGCGATCGCCGCCGAGCAGATAGTCGGAGTGCTCAAGGGCGGGCGGCCGCCGCGCCTGATCAATCCCGAAGTGTGGCCGGCCTACGCTGCGCGCTTTGAAGCGGTGCTCGGCGCGCCCCTGCAGGTCCTGGATTCGGAATAGACCGCCGTAGCCAAACCACAAGCGCGTCACCCACGCGCGCCGGGAGAGATTCCATGTTGAAAACTGTATATGCGACCCGAATCGGCATGGGAGTTCTGCGCGCGTTGGCGGCGCTCCTTTGCGGCTTGTGCGGCCTCTTGCCGGCCGGCGCCGGCGCCGCCTATCCCGAGCAGCCGATCAACATGATCGTCGCCTACGCCCCGGGCGGCGGCACCGACCTCGTCGCGCGCGCGATTGCGCCGTTTATCGAGAAATACATCGGCGACGGAGCGAGAATTCTGGTGATAAACCGCCCGGGCGCCGGCGGCGAAATCGGCTTCGCCGCGCTCGCCGCCGCCGCCCCGGACGGCTACACCATAGGCTTCATCAACACGCCCAACCTGCTCACCACTCCGATCGAGCGTAAGACCGCCTTTACCTGGAGGAGCTTCGATCTGCTCGGCAACCTGGTGGATGATCCGGGGAATTTTGCCGTGCATGCGGATAGCCCGTTCAAGAACCTTGCCGATCTGGCCGCCTACGCCAAGGCGAATCCGAACGCGGTCAGCGTGGGGACCACCGGCACGGGATCGGACGACCATCTCGCGATGTTGATGTTCGAGAAGATCGCCGGCGTGAAGATGAACCACATCCCGTTCAAGGGTGCCGCAGACGTGCGCACCGCGCTCGCCGGAAAACAGATCGTGGTCGGCGCGATCAACGTCGGTGAGGCGCTGCAGTACGCCAAGGGCGGCGCGCCCATGCGCAATCTGGGCCAGATGAGCGCCCAGCGCACCACGCTCGCGCCCGATCTCCCCACTTTCAAAGAGCAAGGCTTCGACATGGAGATGGCCTCGCTGCGCGGCATGGCCGCCCCCAAGGGCCTGCCCGCCCCGATCCGCGAGCGCCTGGTCAAGGCGGTGGAGCGCGCGGCCGCCGATCCGGCGTTCCAGGCCCAGGCGGCGAAGTTTTACGCCCCGCTGCGCTTCCTGCCGCCGCCGAAATACGAAATCGAGCTGCGCAACGCTGAGGCGCAATTCCGCCAGCTATGGAAAGAAATTCCCTGGATGGACAAGTAGGTGCCAGGCGCCGGATCTTGTCCGAGGGCATAAGTCAGCATGAACGTCTCGGCCGAGCGCATTCGACAGCAGATCGCGGCCATCCTCAGCGCCTGGGGCATGGATGCGGATCTGGTGCGCTCCACGACGGAAGTGATGGTCGAGACCGATCTCGCCGGCATCGACTCCCACGGCATTTCGATGCTGATGCTGTACGAGGACCTGCGCGCCGCGGGCAGGCTGAACCTTCAGGCGCATCCTCGCATCGTGCGCGAAGGGCCGGTCACCGCCCTGGTGGATGCGGACGCCGGGCTGGGCCATCCCGCCGGGGTCATGGGGATGGAGCTGGCGATCAAGAAGGCCCGGTCCATGGGCGTCGGCGCAGTGTCGGTGTTCAATTCCCACCATTTCGGGGCTGCCGGTTATTACGCCGCGATGGCGGCGAACCAGGGCCTGATCGGAATGGTCACGAGCTCGGCACGCACGGTCTGCGTCGTGCCCACGCGCGCGGCGGTGCCGGTACTCGGCACCAATCCGATCGCATTCGCCGCGCCGGCGCGGCGCAACCGGCCATTCATCCTCGACATGTCGACCAGCACGGTGGCCGCGAACAAGGTCAAGGTGTACGAGCTGAAGCATGAGCCGCTGCCGCCAGGCTGGGTGCAGGACGAGCACGGCGCGCCCGTGACCGACGCGGTCCTGGCGCGCGACTACATCTACAGGCGCGAAGGCGGCGGCCTGACGCCGGTCGGCGGCACGGCGGAGATGCGCAGCCACAAGGGCTACGGCCTCGGCGTGCTGGTGCAAATCCTTTCCGCCACGCTCTCCGGCGGATCGTTCGGGCCGATTCGGGTGAAGACTCAAGGGAAGGACGAACCGGACAACGTCGGGCATTTCTTCCTCGCGCTCGATCCGAAAATGTTTCGGCCCGAAGGCGCATTCGAGGACGACCTGGATGCGGTTATCGACGAGCTGCACCAGACGCCACCCGCCGATCCGGCGCTCCCCGTTCTGGTCGCCGGCGATCCGGAGGCCGAAGCGCGCGAACTGCGCCTGCGCGATGGAATTCCGATACCGCCAACCCTGTCGGACAATATCCGCGCCATTTGCCAGCGCTGCGGCGTGCCCTTCGTGCTCGAGCCGATAGGTCCGCCTCGCGCCTAAAGCAATTCGAACGCCGCCTTGAGCTTGCGCTCGTACTCGGCCTTGGCCGACTTGATCGTCTCTGGCGTCCACTTGAGAAAACCTTCGCCCGATTTCATGCCGATCTTGCCCTGCGCGACGCGCTCGGCGAGACAGGCGGGCACGGTCGCCGTATTCGACAGCGTCGGGTAGATCTCGGTGCCCGCGCGCAGCGTCGTGTCCCAGCCGGAGATTTCCTTCTGCATGATCGGGCCCACCGCAGCATAGCGAAAGCCGAAGCTGTAGCGCACCGCGAGGTCCACGTCCTCGGGCGAGGCGATGCCCGTATCGATCAGCGACAAGGCCTCGCGGATCAGGGCGTGCTGCATGCGGTTGGCGAGAAAGCCGGCGATGTCCTTCTTCACCAACACGGGCTTTTTCTTCATTGCAGTGAACAGGTCGCACACCTTGCGGCCCAACCCGGGATCGGAATCTGCGCCTAGCACCACCTCGACCAGGGGCACGATCTCGGCCGGCATGAAGTAATGCGCGCCGAACATGCGGCGGCGCGTCGGCAGGCCGGCGGCAATCTTCGAGATCCCGTAGCTCGAGCTGTTCGAGCCGAGCGGGATGTGCGCCGGCACACGGACATCGAGATCGCGGAACAGCGCCTGTTTCAATGCGAGGTCCTCGGCAACGGTCTCGATCACGATCGAAGCGCCGTCCCATGCGCTCCAGGCATCGATCAGGCCGCTCTCCGCCGGCGACGCCTCCGCATTCGCCCCGGCGCCGAGCCCGGCAGCGATCTGCCTTGCGTTCTGGACGGCGCTGGCGCAGCGCGCGGCGTCGCGCCCGAGCAGCACCGCGGGAATACGCTGCGCGATCAGTCCGGCGACGATGCCGGTGCCCATGATGCCGCTGCCAATGACGATGACTTTCATATGCCTGCTTTCATGATCGTTAAGAAAGAGAATTCCGACGCATCGAATTTACCATTAACCGCGCGGCAAGGCGCGTGGGCGTCCCGTGGCTTCGCGGCGGCCTGCTAAACTGTCGCCGCGCGTCCTGATAGCCGGCGCGCAATTCATCCGGCAAGGAGACTGAATGTACAACCCGTTCAAACCGCTGGAACTGATCAAGGCCGAGGTGTTCATGTCGATGCCGGCCAAGTTCCGCAAGAAATCGCGCACCGACTGGTCCGACCCCAACCGCCAGGGCGCCGAGGTCGAATGCTTTCTCGAAGGACCTTCGTTCGATCGCGATGGCAACCTGTGGTTCGTCGACATTCCGTTCGGCCGCATTTTCCGCATCAGCGTCAAAGGCGACTGGGAGCTCATGGCCCAATACGACGGCTGGCCCAACGGCCTCAAGTTCCACAAGGACGGCCGCATTTTCATCTGCTGCTACAAGAAGGGCTTGCTGGTGCTCGACGCGAAATCGGGCCGCATCGACACCGTGCTCGGCTCGATGTACAGCGAAGGCTTCAAGGGGCTTAACGACCTGCACTTCGCCGCCAACGGCGACCTGTATTTCACCGACCAGGGCCAGACCGGCATCGCAGATCCCAGCGGCCGCGTTTTCCGCCTGCGCGCCAATGGCGCGCTCGACCGGCTTGCGCTCAACGTGCCGAGCCCCAACGGCATCACCCTCAGCACCACCGACAAGCACTGCTATGTCGCCGCAACGCGCTCGCAGCAGATCTGGCGCCTGCCGCTCATGGCCGACGGCTCGGTCACCAAGACCGGCGTCGCGATCCAGCTCTCCGGCGGCGCGGCCGGCCCGGACGGGATCGAGATGGACGCCGAGAACGGCCTGCTCGTATGCCAGCTCGGCGTGGGCGTGTGGCGCTTCGATGCCAACATGCTGCCCACGCACCTGGTGTATTCGGAAAACCCGCACCACCATCATCTGGCCAACATCGCTTTCGGCGGGTCCGATAGGCGCACGCTGTATATCACCGAATCGCTCTCGGGCGATATCCTCACG
>Ga0182021_10009488_pt1 | contig 11539 bp, 6 predicted proteins | sample 612E3MmetaG_FD_120493 | JGI IMG/M metagenome (GOLD analysis project Ga0182021, IMG submission 120493) | Permafrost microbial communities from Stordalen Mire, Sweden - 612E3M metaG (Illumina Assembly) | ecosystem: Environmental > Terrestrial > Soil > Wetlands > Permafrost | place: Sweden...
GCCGGTCGTCGATGTAGATGCCGTCAGTGCAGGCCATCCCCACATGCCGCCCGGCAGCCTTCAGGATATGGCCAACCATGCGCACCGTGGTGGTCTTGCCGTTGGTGCCGGCCACTGCCACGACAGGAATGCGGCCGTTCTCCCCAGGCGGAAACATGGTTGACACGATGGCCTCGCCCACCGGCCGCGGCTTGCCCACCGACGGGTCCAGGTGCATGCGCAGCCCGGGCGCGGCATTGACCTCGACCACAATCCCGCCCTGCTCTTCCAGAGGCCGGCTGATGTCGCGACAGATCACGTCCACGCCCGCGATGTCCAGCCCGACCGCGCGAGCCGCATCCACCGCGCGTGCGGCGTTTTCGGGATGCACACGGTCGGTCACGTCGGTGGCCGAGCCGCCCGTGCTCAGATTGCCGTTCTGGCGCAAGAACACCCGCGTGCCCGCCGCCGGGACCGAATCCGGCGTGTAGCCCTGGCTTTCCAGGACCGCCAGGCCAATCGCATCAAGGCGCATTTTGCTGAGCGAGGTGGAATGGTCCTCGCCCCGGCGCGGGTCCGAATTGACGACTACCACCAGCTCGGCCACGGTGGACTTGCCGTCGCCCTGAACCTGGGGCGGATCCCGACGGGCCGCCGCAATCAGCCGGTCACCCACCACCAGCAATCGATGGTCAGCACCCTGGGCAAAACGTTCCACCAGCACCGACGAGCCCTCGGCCCGCGCGGCCTGGTAGGCGGCAAGAACCTGCTCGCGCGTGGTCAGGTTGACGGCCACGCCGCGGCCCTGGTTTCCGTGTTGGGGCTTGAGCACCACCGGAACCCCGACCTCCTGGGCCATCTCCCAAGCCTCATCGGCATCCTTGACCGGGCCGCCAGCCGGAACCGGCACGCCGACCGATCGAAGCAGAAGCTTGGTCAGCTCTTTGTCTTGAGCGATGGATTCGCCGATGGCGCTCGTGCGATCGGTTTCAGCCGCCAGAATGCGCCGCTGGCGCGAGCCCCAACCCAACTGGACCAGACTGCCCTGATTCAGCCGGCGGGTGGGAACTCCCCTGGCCTCGGCCGCCCGAACGATGGCCCCGGTGCTGGGACCCAGGCGCAGATCCTCATCCTGGGAACGCAACTGCTTGACCGTGGCCTGCACGTCAAAGCTTCGCTCAGCCAGCACGGCGTCGATGACCTGGACCGCCGCTGCCACCGCCGCGCGTGCCACATCCTCCTCGCGATACTCCACCACGACCGTGAACACGCCCGCTTCGTTCGTCGCACTGGTCTTGCCAAACGACACCATCGCCCGCGCCAGCTTCTGCAACGCCATCGCCACCCGCTCCAAGACATGCGCCAGGGTCACACCCTCGGCTGTGGGGCGGGTTAGATCGGCCTCAGCCCATTGAACCCCGGAGAACATGTCGGGCAGAAGGTCACGCAAGCGCGCCTCGAATCCCGGGATTTCGGCCACGGGCATGCTGGCCTGGCCAAGATCGACCGTCACCTCAAGCGCAGTGTGACGGCTCCAAATATTGGGTCCCCTAAGTGCGCGAATTCTGTTGATTTGCATGGCGGCCGTTTCGGGTTGGTTAGTTTTTCTTCGAGTCCGGCCTAGATGAAGACCGGAGGGTCACTGGTAGTGCGACGGGCCGCGAATGGAATTTATTCGCAGCTCCGGCACCACCACGTGCCCTTTTCTCTTCGCCAACCACGCCAAAGGCCGATAACACAGCAAGACTCGATTCGATGTCGCCGTCAAGGATCTGGACCAGCGCCAGCTCGCCCGGCGCAAGAAGCTCCAAGGCCTTGCCAACCGCACCTCGATAGTCAGAAACGTAAATGATTTCAGCAACCCGCGGCCCAACGGCCAGACCATTTCGCAACAGACCAGGGACATCACCCTTGGCCCGACTCGTGGCCGACGGGTCGTCGTAAAGGATGACGCGGTCAAAGGCGGCGGCCATGATCTCACCTTGCCGCATAATGTCTTCGTCGCGCCTAGTGTCACCTGCCGAATAGATCGCAGTACGCTTCCGATGGGGAAACCTGTCCAGCGCGGACACGACCGCGGTCAGCGCAGATACGTTGTGGCAGTCGTCGATCACCAGGGTGGCTTCACCATGGGGCACGAGGTTGAATCGGCAGGGATCGTCCTGCCGATCAGCGCGGAAGGTTTCCAGGCTGGTGCGGATGGCTTCTTGGGGCAGACCCAGGGCCCACGCCGCCGAGACGGCCGCCAGAACGTTCTCCACCTGGAAGGGCACGCGCCCGGAGTGGGTGACGGGGATCTCGTTGATCGAGATGAGGTCGGTTTCCGCCGGTCCTTCGCACAGAATCAACTGCCCGTCGCGCACAAAGGCGGCGCGCTTGCCCTGGCCGCGATGCTCCAGCAGGGTCGGATGCGCACCATCGATGGCAAAGAAAATCACAGAGCCCGCGCACAGCGGCGCCATCTGCGCCACCAGCGGATCGCCGGCGTAGAGCACGGCATGGCCGGTGGGCAAGACTACGTCCACCGGCGTGCGCTTGACCGTGAACATGTCGTCAACCGTGTTCACGTTATGCAGTCCCAGGTGATCGGCCTGGCCGATGTTGGTCACCACCGCCACATCGCAACGGTCGAAGCCAAGACCCTCGCGCAGTATCCCGCCGCGGGCGGCTTCGAATACCGCGGCCTCGACCTGCGGGTTAAGCAGGACCTTGCGCGCGCTGCGCGGGCCGGCGCAGTCCCCGCTCTCGATGGTGCGGCCGGCCACGTCGATGCCGTCGCTGGAGGTCATGCCCACCACCCGCCCCGCTGACCGCAGAATGTGCGCCACCAGGCGGGTCACCGTGGTCTTGCCGTTGGTGCCGGTCACACACACGATGGGGATGCGCCCGTTCTCGCCCGGCGGAAAGAGCGTGTCCACGATGGCCTCGCCCACGGGTCGGGGCGCGCCCACCGAGGGTGCCAGGTGCATGGCCAGTCCCGGCCCGGCGTTGACCTCGACCACCACTCCGCCCTGGTCCTCCAGCCGCTGCGAGATGTCGTTCGCCACCACGTCGAGCCCAGCCACGTCCAGGCCGACGATCTGGGCCGCCAAGGCCGCATGGGCTGCGACGCTGGGGTGAACCTCGTCGGTCACGTCGATGGCCAGGTTGTCGCTGTACTGGACCACAATTGACACGCCCGCAGCCGGCACGCTCTCGGGACGGACACCTTGACGTTCGAGCAGCATGAGCGTGGACTCGTCCTTCAAGGTGATCCGGCAAAGCGGACAAGTCTCAAACGGGCCGCGCCTGGGGTCGGAGTTGATCTGCGCGTTCACGAGTTGGGCCACGGTTTGCTGGCCGTCACCGACGATACTGGCGATCTCTCCGCGCATAGCCGCCACCAGCTTGCCACCCACCACCAGCAGGCGGTGTTCTGCCCCTTCGGCGAACCTCTCGACAATCACGCCGCTGCCTTCATTGCACGCCATCTCGAACGCAGCCCGCACCTGAGCCTCGCTGGTCAGACCGGCGAACACGCCGCGGGCGTGATTGCCGTCGCGTGGCTTCACCACCACGGGCACGCCGATCTCCTCGGCCGCCTGCCAGGCATCGGCCGCGTCGCTGACCAGGCGGCCCTCAGGAACGGGAATGCCCCCCGCGCGCAGCAGGCTCTTGGTCAGCTCCTTGTCCTGCGCGATCGATTCAGCCACCGCGCTGGTGCGGTCGGTCTCGGCCGTCCAGATGCGGCGCTGCTTGGCCCCCTGACCGAGCTGCACCAGGTTGCCCTCGTTCAGTCGGCGCACGGGAATCCCACGCGCGTCAGCCGCGGCCACGATGGCAGCCGTGCTGGGGCCCAGGCACACGCGGTCAGCTAACTCGCGCAGCTTGCCTACCTCTTGCGCGACGTCGTAGGGCTTGTCGTGCACGGCGGCCAGCACCAGTTCGAGCGCGGCGAGCAGGCAGGCGCGACCCAGCCTCTCGTCGCGGTAGCGCACCACGACCCGGTACACGCCCTCTTCTGTTGTCTCGCGCGCGCGGCCGTACCCCACACGCGTACCGGCCAGGTTCTGTAGCTCGATGCAGACATGTTCCAGTACATGCGCCGGATAGGTGCCATCGCGCAGGCGCGCAAAGAAGCCGCCGCGTTCGCCCACGCTGCAACGGTGCTCGATCATGGTCGGCAACCAGGCCATCAGCCGGTCGTTGAAACCGGGTATGGAATCGGATGGCCTGTCCTTCAAATCCTGAAGGTCCACCCAAGCTTCCAACACCGGGTGGCGCGACCAGATGTTGGGGCCGCGCAGCGCGAAGATTCTACGGATCTCCATGGTGGTTCCTTGAATGACCGATGCGAGATGACGTCCAAGAGACTAATCGAACTGTGTCACAGGGGAAGCCGTGGTGTAACTTGGCGGCTACAAGAGTACCCCCTACGGGGAATGAGCAGCGCAACTTGACCGAATCCGACGCAACCTGCAACCAGCTCCCTGAACCCTTACGCGGCATCGTGCAGGCTGTGCTTGTACCGGGCGAATCCCTGCGCGCGATGTTCCAGCCCGACCTGGACGGCCGGCGGGAGTTTTGCGAGGGGCTGGTGGTGCTCACCAACCGCCGCTTGCTGGCGCGAGAAGGTGCCGAACTGCGCGCGTGGCCGCTCGACCAGGTGACGCGCCTACAGGCGCGCGACCGCGGCGGCCTGGGCACGTTGGAAGCACTCGGCCCCAGCGCGCGGCTTGCCTGCTGGTACCACACCGTGGGCCGGGCGGGTGCGGCCCGGGATCTGGCGGACGCCTTTGACCGCCTGACTGCGGGCCACGGGCCCGGCGAGTCCGTCCCGGACGACGAGTTGCCTGTACCCGAGGGCGAGAAGACCGCCGCGCCAGCCAACGTGCGTTCGCTCTTCCGTCTGTTTCGCTTTGCCCGCGCCCACACCGCCGCGCTGGCGCTGGGCCTCCTGCTCACCCTGGGCGGAACCGCCGCCAGCCTGGTCCCACCCTATTTGACCTGGCCCTTGGTCGACAAGGTGCTGGAGCCGTACCAGGATCACGTCAAAGAGGCGCGTTCCACCTCCGGGATAAGCGACCGCGAGGCGCGCAGCATCGAGCGGGAGCGCGAGGTTGGATTCCGCCGCGTCGGCTTCTACTTGATCGCGTTCGCCGGCGCTTCGCTGCTCGCCTGGGCCTTGGGCTGGGCCCAGGGCTGGGTGTTGGCCTGGGTCAGCGAGCGCATCAGCGCCGACTTGCGCAACACCACCTATGCCCACGTGCAGAAGTTGTCGCTGGAATTCTTCGGCACCAAGCGCACCGGCGATCTGGTGGCCCGCATCAGCAGCGACACCGACCGCATCTGCAGTTTCCTTTCCGATACCCTGGTCGACTTCGTCGCCGACGTCCTGATGATCGTGGGCACCGCGGTGGTGCTCATCAGCATCGACCCCATCCTGGCCGCCGCCACACTCTGCACCTTCCCGCTCATCGCCTGGCTGACCGTGCACCTGCGCGACCGGCTGACCCACGGCTTTCTGCACGGCGGCCGCGCCTGGGCCGAGATGACCAGCATCCTGGCCGACACGATTCCTGGCATCCGCGTGGTCAAAGCCTTTGCGCAAGAAAAGCGTGAAGCCGAGCGATTCGGCGCCGCCAACCTGCGCATCATCGCGGCCAACGACCGGGTCAACAAGGTGTGGACCTTCTTCTGGCCCGCGGTCGCCATGCTCAACCAGATTGGTCTGTTGGTGGTCTGGGTGGTGGGCGCCTGGGAGGTCTTCAGCGGCCGGGTCACGGTTGGTGTGCTGGTGGCATTTCTGGCCTACATCGGTCGTTTCTACGCGCGGCTCGAATCCATGAGCCGGATGGCCACCAACACCCAGAAGGCTGCGGCCAGCAGCCAGCGTTTGTTCGAAATTCTGGACCGGCCGCCCGGCGTGCCCGAGCCAGCGCATCCGGTCCATCCCGACAAAATCCGCGGCGCAATCGAGGTGCGCAACGCAAGCTTCCGCTTTGGCAGCCGGCAGGTCATCGACGGCGTCAGCCTGCAGGTGAAACCCGGCGAGATGATCGGCCTGGTGGGCACCACGGGCGCGGGCAAGAGCACCCTGGTCAATCTGGTCTGCCGTTTCTACGACGTCAGCGAGGGCGCAGTGCTGGTGGACGGAACCGACATCAGGTCCTTCCCGATCGCCGAGTACCGCCGCCATATCGGCATCGTGCTGCAGGACCCTTTCCTCTTCTGGGGCACCATCGCGGAAAACATCGCCTACGGCAAACCCAACGCCACGCGGGCAGAAATCGTGGCCGCGGCGCGGGCCGCGCGGGCGCACGAGTTCATCCTACAGCTCTCCGACGGCTACGATTCCATGGTGGGCGAGCGCGGCCACACCTTGTCGGGCGGGGAGCGGCAGCGCATCTCGATTGCGCGCGCCCTGCTCATCGACCCGAGCATCCTTATTCTCGACGAGGCGACCTCGTCGGTGGACACGCAGACCGAGCGCGAGATCCAGGAGGCGCTCGACAATTTGGTGCGCGGCCGCACCACCATCGCGATTGCCCACCGGCTGAGCACCCTGCACAAGGCAGACCGATTGGTCGTGCTTGAGCACGGCCGCATCGTCGAGACAGGACAACATGCGGATCTCTTGGCCGCGGCCGGCCGCTATGCCCAGCTCTACCAGGCGCAGATGCAGCTTGGACAGGAATTGGGCAGCCCTGAGCCGCCGCGGGAGCTGCCGCCGACCCTGTCCGAGCGCGAGGGAGGTGACGCGTGAGCGACAACGACGACGCCAACCTCATTCGCCTGCACCACGACGCCTTTGGCCGACTGGTGGTTACCCTGGCAAATGGGCAAAGCCACAGTGGCGTAGTGCCGGTGCGCGCCTTCCCATTCTCCGCGCCCGACCAGTGGCTCTCTCTGTGCGACGAAAGTGGCCACGAGGTGCTTTGCCTGACCGACACGGCCGCGCTTTCGCCCGAGACACGCGACCAGCTTGCCGCCGAGCTGGCCCGGCGCGAGTTCATTCCGCGCATCCTGCGCATCTTGCGCGTCGTCGAGGGCGGCGGCTCCAGCCAGTGGTTCGTCAAGAGCGACCGCGGCGAAACGAATTTCGAGCTGACCAGCGAGGACAACATCCGTCGCATGGGCAGCGACGGCGCCCTGCTGATCGACAGCCACGGCATCCGCTACCGCATCGCCTCGGTGCCGCAATTGGATGCGCACAGCTGGAGAATCTTGCGCCAGTATTTGTGAAGATTTCTACAGCAGACAACCCACGCCCATGACCAGGGCGTAGTCAATGCGCTGATCCTTCTTGGTGACCGGCAGATCCATGCCGAACTTGAACTGATAGGCGCTGCCCCTGACGATGAGGCCGAAGAACACGTCCATGTTGTGGGTGGCGTCCAGGGTCGTATTCGTGCGCGTGGTGTACGAACCCGAGGACCTCGAGTTGCGGTAATCAACGGTGTCCTTGAGGCGCAGATCCACGGTGCCCACCAGTTCCGCAACCAGGTAGCTGTAGGCGGCGTCGCGCTTGAGCAGCAAGCCACCGATCTGGCCGAAGTACTGCGCCTGGCCTGAGTTCCTCAACCCGCGCGTGATCGCGAGGTCAGCGCCGCCGCCGATCCCCAGCTTGAATACCAGCGGCTCCGCGAATCCTGAGTACAGCAAGAGCCCGTGGGGGCCGACGGTGTCGTAGCCCGATGTCTTGGTGGCGCTCGCATTCTTGACTGAAGCGTTGAGTGTGACCAGGAAGCTGTCGCCTTGCCCGTTGTAGTAGGGAACGATCTTGAGGCCGGCCGTGTGCTGCATGACAACCGCGTCGTACTGACTCTGCCCGCCGCCGGTCGCCACCCACCCGGCGAGGATCGCGTGGTAATGCAGCGACAGATTGCGAAAGCCCGGGGCGCCTAGCTCGACGTAGGGTGCAGTCAGGAAAAGACTGTGCGACGAGCCACCTGACGAGACGAACTGCGAGTCATTCACCACGCCCGCGCCGATGCCGGCCATGGGGATGTCGGCCGCCGGAACCAGGCTGAGGCCGCCCGGATAGCACTTTGTGCATTCACTGGGGGCAGCATCCGCCTGCTGGGGCGCCACCACCGTGGTCTGCAGAACCGCGGCTGGGACGCTGTGCGGGAATGTGGGTTGCGGCGTTTCACTGGGCCGACCCGCTGGCGGCGCGGGCAAAACCGCAACCGGGACGCTTGGCAAAGATGTGGGCTGCAGCTCTTCACTGGGCCGATCCGCTGGCGGCGCTGGCGGCGCGGCCGGCGACACCAGCGCGGCCGACTGCCAGTTTCCCTGGCCAGACGCCATTTCCTCGCAGATTCGGATCTGCTCCTCGGCCGAGCTGAGGTCAGCGGCCGACAATCCCTGGGACTGGCGCAAGAAGGCCCGGAACTTGTCTGCCGCCTCGACCCAGCGGTTGCCCACCTGTAGGCAAAGCCCCTGGGCGCGGAGGAAGCGCGCATCGTGCGTGTCTGCGAACAACTGGTCCAGGATCGCGTTGCCGGCTTGGGTGTGGCCAGCCACGCATTCAGTTTGCGCCAGCAACTCCCAGTGGCCTGGTGTCTGCGCAAGAGCGCTTGAGCTGGCCAGAAGTATCGCCAGAAGGGACGGCGAGAAGAACGTACGCGCCATGGGGAGTCTCCTTTTCTGCGGAAAGCGTTTTCGAACCATTCGCTTTCCCCTAGTGCAGACCCCGTGCCGGCCACTGCGCATGGATTTCCGAGGAGATCGCGCTGTCCACCCCGCGCCGCCGTGTTCGGGTGGACGTCCAGGTGGACAGCCGGGCTGTCAGACGACCTGTAGGCACAGCCGGCAGATCGCCATACCTCCCGGAGGCGGGCATAGGCGCTGCGCATACCGCGGATGGCGTGCGCGTGTTAGCCAGGAGGCGTAGGCACAGTCAGCCGGACGCGCGGGCGATTGGGTTCTCCGCAGCGCCACTGCATACACCCGGATCTGCTAGACTCTTCTTCGCAATGGCGCACACCCAGCTCCGGACGCGGCCAGCGACCTATGAGGATCTCTGTCGCCTCCCGGAAAACGTCATCGGCGAGATCATCGACGGCGAATTGGTCGTGTCACCACGCCCGGCTCCGCGCCATTCCATTGCGACATCGTACCTCGGCGGTGAGCTCACCGGGCCGTACGGCCGCGGTCGCGGCGGACCCGGGGGCTGGCTGATCCTATTCGAGCCGGAATTGCACCTGGGCGGCCACGTGCTCGTCCCTGACCTGGCCGGATGGCTGCGTGAGCGCATGCCGGCGGCGCCGGAGACGGCGTGGTTCGCGGTTCGGCCGGACTGGGCCTGCGAAGTCTTGTCGCCCTCGACCGCGATCCTGGACCGCACGCGCAAGCAAGACATCTACCGTGAGCAGGGGGTGCCTTGGCTTTGGTTCGTGGATCCGGTGGCCCGGACCATCGAGGTTCTCAAGCTCGCGGGCAAGGATCTGCTCGTGGCCGGCACGTTCGGCGGTGATGGACAGATGCGCATTCCACCCTTCGATGCGGTAGCGATCGATGTCGGCGCCCTGTGGGACAGCCCGGTTTTGCCGCCCACGACGCCGTGACATTCACAGCCACCACCAGGGAATTGCCGTGATCCGGGCCTCCAACTGCAGCGGGCGATCGCAGCGCTTCGCCCAAGTGCGCGGCGACCCAACGCGAGTGTGCCATAGGGGCACTTTAGAAAAGCAAGCCTAACTAAAGTCAGGTGCATGTGCTGCTGGGGCGACCGGCAGGCGCCTACGGCCGGAGATTCGACCTGGGACGGGCGGACAGGGGACGACGACTGGGACGGGCACTCGCCAACGTCAAGCCTGCGGATACGTGCACGCCCCTCGAAAGGCTATCTGGTGGGTGAGAGCACGTAGCACTGATGGCTCTCAGTTGCCCGCGTCGACGCCGCCGCTGGTGGGAGCGTTGCCCTCGTAGGCCTGGCAGGCCGGCGTTCCGTCAGCGAAGCGCACATCCGTACCACACTTCTGCGCAAAGGGCTCGCAGAAGCCGCTCGAACAATCGCTGTCCATCTCACACGACAGACCGATAGCCAGACGAGCAGTACAGACGCCAGAAGCGCAGCGCAGAGTCTCCATGCAAGGCGTAGTCGCATCGCAGGCTGAGTTCGCGGAGTTTCGCACCGTGCACAGCCAGATTCCGTTTCCGCTTCCACCGCTGCAGAAATACCCCCCCGGACAGTACTCGCCGATGTTGGCACAAGCTGACTCGGCGCGGACCATCTGGGCTGTGCCGCACAGCCCTTTGTCGCAGATCAGGCTATCCTCACAATCTTCGTCGACGGTGCACGGCTCATTGGCCCCAGCACTTCCTTGGAACACACGCTTGCAGGCCGTGCCTATACTGCGGTAGTCGCTGGCATCGATTGCCAGAGAATTCTTGAGAACATCGAACACCTGTTCCACTCGGTTGAGGCACGGGCCTGCGTTGGCCGGAACAAAGACGCGGCCAGCAGTCTCGGACTGCTCGGCCCATGTTGTGCACGCGGCGGCCCGACTTGACAGGCAGTCCCCTTCGGGGAAGTTGCATGCGGTGGCCACGTTCTTGCATTCGCGGCTGCTGTATTCCTGGCAGAACTGCACGCTCGTAGTGATGCTGACGCCGCCGTCGGTGCCACCTGGCGGCCACGCGGGCAGGCTGCATGCGGTAGCCGTGACGGACGCCAGAATCGCGACGCCAGGCAGACGCATCACCAGTTTCCCTTCATTGCCAGGCCCGCGAAGTTTGGTCCCAACGCGGGTGCGATCACCGCGCTCTTGGATGGACTGTCGTCAATGAAGCTGAGCAAGGTCGTGACGAGACCGGCCCCGAGGAGCATCCCGCCGGCCATCAGGCACGCTTTTCCGTACCAGTCGTCATGCTCCTTCCGCAGGAGAATGACTCCGGCCGCCAACCCAACCGCGCCCACGCCAGCGAGCACCAGGCCGGCTATCTGGACGCCGCTCCCCTTCGAGGATTCGGCCCACGAGTCGGCCTCGCCCTGTGCTGACGCGAGGCTCGCCCCCGGGGTCAGTTGCGCCGACGTGGCAACATTGGGAGACGCTTCGGGCGCCGCTGGCGGTGTGGGTGCTGCTGGAACCGCGGCCGGAGCCGGAACCGGGGTCGCGGCCAGGGACGTAACCGGCGCTGCCGCCACGAAGGGCTGCGCGGGCCGTGGCACCAATTTCAAATCCACGACTTTGCGGTCCTCGCCCGCGATCTCGATCTTCGCTTCGCCGGGCTCGTACCCCGCAGCCGTGGCCGCCACCACGTGCTTGCCCACGCCCACGCGCAGGGGAGCTACCAGCGGCGCCTTGCCCACTTCGTCGCCGTCGATGGTCACTACCGCGCCGTCGGGCAGCCCGCCAATATCCATGGTCGCGATGCGCGTCTTCTGGCGTGCTATCTCTTGCTCCACCTCAGCGCGCCGCGCCGGCTTGATGTCTTTGCCGCCTTCGTCGAGGTAGCGCTGCAAAGCAGCCACGGCCTCCACTGGCTTGGCCAGCGTGATGTACGCCTGGCCAAGATTGTAGAGGACCGTGTGATGAGGCGACAACTCGTAGCAGCGCTTGAGCTCGATGAC
>Ga0182021_10009489_pt1 | contig 11539 bp, 10 predicted proteins | sample 612E3MmetaG_FD_120493 | JGI IMG/M metagenome (GOLD analysis project Ga0182021, IMG submission 120493) | Permafrost microbial communities from Stordalen Mire, Sweden - 612E3M metaG (Illumina Assembly) | ecosystem: Environmental > Terrestrial > Soil > Wetlands > Permafrost | place: Sweden...
AGACGGCGTGGGGACCTCGAAATTGGGATGCGGCAGCGGATCCGTGGTCCTGGTGGCGTTCGACGGGATCATGTCGCGAAAGACAACGGGCACCGTGGTGGTGGTCTCCGCGACGACCGTGCAGCTCCAGCCCGGTTCGAGCTTGCAGTCCGACGAGCAGCCGTCGCCCGAGCTCCGGTTGCCGTCGTCGCATTCCTCCTCGGGCAGTTTCAGGCCGTCGCCACAGGGCGAAGTGCAGCCGTTCGGGTCGAGGTTGCCGGTGCAGACCGGCTCCGCTTTGCAGTCCATGCTGCAGCCGTCGCCGGGAACGGTGTTGCCGTCATCGCACGATTCGGCGCCTTCCTTGTTGTGATCGCCGCATACCGTCTTGTGGCAGGGCTGTCCCGGATTGGGACAGGCATATCCGATCTCCACCTTGCAGGTTGCTGAGCAACCGTCGTCGCTGTCGGTGTTGCCGTCGTCGCACTCCTCCGAGCCGGTCCGCAGGCCGTCGCCGCACTTGGCCTGGCAGGGCGCACCGGGCGCCGGGCACGACCAGCCCGGCTCGACCTGACTGCAATCCGCCGAACAGCCGTCGCCACCATTGGTGTTGTGATCGTCGCAGGCCTCGTTGCCAGAGACGATGCCGTCGCCGCATACCACGGTCGAGATACAGGGAGAACCGGGCGTGGGGCAGGCCCAGTCGGACTCGATCTTGCAGTCAGAGGTGCAGCCATCACGCGAGGCGGTGTTGCCGTCGTCACACTCCTCCCACCCGGTCTGCAGACCGTCGCCGCATTTGGGCTGGCAGGGCACGCCGGGCGCCGGGCACGACCAGCCCGGCTCGACCTGACTGCAATCCGCGGAACAGCCATCGCCGCTATGGGTGTTGCCGTCGTCGCACACCTCCCCGCCGGTCTGGAGGCCGTCGCCGCATTGGGGCTGGCAGCGCACGCCGGGCGTGAGGCACGACCAGCCCGACTCGAACTTGCACTCGTTGGTGCAGCCATCACCCCCCGTGGTATTGCCGTCGTCGCACTCTTCGGTTCCCTCGAGGACACCGTTGCCGCAGGTCGTACTGACACAATAGACCGACCCGTCGATGGTGACGCAACTCGTGCCTCCGGTCTCGAACGCGGCCAGGGCATCCGGCTGATTGATCACCACGATCTCCACGTCCCGAGCGAGGTCAGGTCCAAGATCGGGCTTTCCGGTACTAGCGTCGACGTTAGGAGAACTCGCTACACCGCCGACGTTACAGCCAGCGAATGCGCACCCCACGAACAGGACGAGCGCGATTCTTGCCAAGCACTTGTGCATACTCCTGCCTCCTCGGTCGGGTTCGCTTCCACCGCCCGCAGCGAAACCCGACGGAACATGTTTCTACCACGAATCGACCCGTCTTTCGATCATGCGCGCGCCCATCTCGCAGTGCTCTCTGAGCATCGCGGCAATCGCCGCGGGTTCTCACGAACAGCACGCCGCCACCCACGGCGGCCTTGCGGCGGGACGTGACACCCGTGGATGGGGATTGCTCTCGCCCATTCCATTCATCTTAGCACCACTAGGAACTAGGCTCGACTTGAACCTGCACACGGGAGCCCTGCGCACCTACTGGTCCGGCAATCACACCCCGACGCTGGCCTTCGGCGCGCCCTTGCTGGTCCTGGACATGTCCGAGCACGCCTACCAGATGGACTACGGCGCGGCCGCGGCCAAGTACATCGACGCCTTCATGCGGAACGTCGACTGGCAAGAAGTGAACCGCCGTTTCGAGCGGACAGCGAAGCTGGGCTCCCTCTTCACACCGCCAGCCAAGTAGACAGGCAAGCTAGTTGATCAGGCACGATGTGCCGCTCTGCAATTTCCTCCTCGAGCGATTTGCCCACATGGCCCCCAACACCGCATTGCTCTGCATCGAAAGGAAGAAGACTGCGGTTGGTGCCAGCAAATGGTTCGATGCCCGATACACCATCCAGCTAACGAATCCCGTGGCGAGCTGAACGGCGAGAAAGGTACGCTTGTAGTAGTGCCACATCTTCATTGCCTCCTGTAAACCTGGTCAAAGGGATGCTTTCCACATCTAAAGGGTGTCCTTACCGCGCTCGCCGGTGCGGATGCGCACCACTTCTTCCAGGGTGCTGATGGTGATCTTCCCATCGCCGATTTCTCCGGTACGGGCGGCGGCGACAATGGCATCGACCACCGGACCCGCGCAATCGTCATCGACAAAGCACTGGATCCGCACCTTGGGCACGAAGTCCACCGCATAGGCCGAGCCGAGAGGGACCTCCTTCTCGCCACCGGTTCGACCGAGTCCCTCCACCTCCGACACCGTCATGCCGTTGCCGCCAGCGGCGAAAACGCGCGCCTTGACCTCGTCGAGCTTGAATGGCTGGATGATGGCTTCAACCTTCTTCATCTGCCCCGACCCCCTGCATGGCAGCGACCAGCTCTAGGTGTAGCAAGAGGTCAATGGCGTGGGCATTTCACTTTCGTGAAATTCTCGTTAATAGGCGCTCCACATCCCGAAACAATTCCATGGTGCGCTCGATGGCCGAGGCCGCGGGCCATCGCATGCCCAATTTTGGTCGCTTCGCGGTGCTGGCGGTGGCGATTCTCACGCCCGTCTATCTCGCCACCCTGTTGTTGCTTGGTCAGTCCCGATCGGCCATCGGTCTTTCCGAGGTTCCATGCGGCGATGCGAAATGGGCGTTTAGCCCTTGTACGCGCGTTATCGCAATGCTGCATAACAAGGTGTCGCGCCCTACGTCGGGCAACCTCCTCGTGGGAGCGGTCCTCGGCAGGTGTCACCGACGAGCCGCGAAGCCAATTGGGCGCGCCGACCGGACTTCCAGCGCAAACGGTTGTTTCTGTACTGTAACTGTGTCGTAGACACAAGCGCGTTCCCTGCGATTTCCATATTTCCAAAATGCCTTTGCAGTTTAACCAACGTTTCACCGCGGCGACATTGATCCGCCATTGCCCTTTGCTAAAGCTACTGTGTGAAGCCGAAGCATGCACGCATGACCGACAACGAAAGGAGCGAGTGAGCGACAATGGCAACCACAGCAACCCCGACAGCCTCTTCCCCGTCGCGGGCCACCCTGGGCCTCACGGGACTGACCATGAACGCAATGGCCTTGATTGCCCCGGGGGCCTTCCTCTGGCTGACCTTCTTCATCCAGTCCGTGTATGGCGCGCCCATGGCCGCGTCGGGCATGTGGTTCGGCATCCTCGCCGCGCTGCTGCTCTGTCTGGCCACGGCCATCGCCTACGCCGAGCTGTCGAAGCTCTATCCCGGAGCGGGATCGTCCTACTTCTTCGCCGAACAGGCCTTCCTCTCCAAGTCCAAGGCGTTCCGCTATGCGCGCGTGGCCAAGTTCATCGTGGGCTGGGCCAGCCACCTCTATTACTGGGTTTATCCCGGCTTGATGGTGGGAACCACCGCGCTGGTGGTGGGTTACGTCACGGGGCAGGTGTGGCCGAGCGTCTTCAACGCGGCAGTGCCCAGCCCGATCTTCATGATGGTGTTCTCCGTGGCCTTCGCCTTCGGGGTCGCGTACATCGCCTTCCGAGGTGTCACGGGCACCACGGCGGTGAACACCGCCATCAATGTCATCCAGATCGCGGCACTTCTCGTTTTTTCCGCGATTGCCGTCGGCTACCGGGCGAATCACCCGGAAGGCTCGGTGGGCTTCACGCTCGATCCCAACGGGAACGCCATCAACAAGGTCATCGCGATGGACGCCAAGGGACAGCCGGTCAAGGATCCCGAGGGGAACTTCGTCTACGCCAAGAACCCGGACGGCACCGATCAACCTTTCCTGGTCTCGTATGCGCCGTCCGGGGCCTACAACACGGTCCCGGATCCGTCCGATGCCACCAAGCAGGTTTCGGCCTTCCAATACCACGCCAGCGCGAAATCCGTCGTTGCGCCGCATAAGTTCAGTTACGTCATCATTCAGGCTTGCATCGCGATCTTGATTCTCGTCGGATTCGAATCCGTGACCTCGATGGGAGAGGAGGCAAAGAACGCCAAGCGCGACATCCCCCGGGCGGTCATCTTGTCCCTGCTGATCCAGGGATTGGTCTGTTACCTCATCGAATATTTCGCGGCCAATTACTTCTTGAACAACGGGTACCAGATCAGCAATGCCACGGCCTCGGCCGCGCCGATTGGCGACATGATGATCATCGCCGGCACCTGGCTGTTCGGCAGCCCCGCCGCGGGCAAGGCCTTCATGCTCGTGCAGGCGTTCACGGTGTTCCTGGCCCTCATCGGCACGACCCTGTCGTGCATGAGCACCGGCGCGCGCGTGACCTACGCCATGGGCCGGGACGAGGAGATGGGGTCGCACTTCGGGCTACTCCACGGCACGAAACTGACCCCGCACCGGGCGATCTGGACCCTGGCCTTGATCTCTGCCGTCATCGGGGTCGTCGCGGTCGCCTTCAACTTTTGTGGACCCGCCGCACTCGCCGACGACGTGGTCAAGGGGCTGCCGCAGAATGCCTGGTACAGCTTCCTGGTCTTCGGTCATGACACCGCCGCCAAGATCCCGCAGAGCCTGCTGGTGGTGACCCTGGTCAGCAACTTCGGCACCTTCCTGCTCTACATGATGACCAACATCGTCGCCATCGTGGCCTTCCGCGAACACCACTTGTTCAATGGGTTCAAGCACATGTTCGTGCCGGTGTTCGGGCTGGCGGCCAACCTGGTCTGTATGCTCTTCTTCATCATCGGACCTTCTTTCGTCCCGGGCATGAGCTCGAAAGAGCCGTTCTTCGCCCTCGGCGTGGTCGGGGCATGGGGCATCTTCGGGGCGGTGTACTTCTTGCGCGCCAGTCGCCGCAGGGGCAAGGAGATCCTCCTGTCACAGGTGCCGGCCTAGAGCTGCGTCCCCGTGGAGGCGGCATCGGCGCAACGGTTCGCCACCGCTGCGCCGTTTTGCTAGGCTCGGATATCCACCATGGAAATCACCTACGGTTCAGCGACCTCGGCCGGGGCCGTGCGCGCCAACAACGAGGATTGTGTTGGCTTTTCCCGGCCGGGCGAGGGCGAGGAACGGCAGCAGCGCGGGGCGGTCGCGGTGCTGGCGGATGGGGCGGGCGGCCACGGTTTCGGGGAGGTCGCGAGTCAACTCGCCGTCGAAGCGGTCGTCCGCTGCTTCAGCGAAGCCGCGGCGGAGCTGACGCCCAATCAGGTGTTGTGGCGCGCTTTCAACCAGGCGAACCTCGCGGTCTACGACGAGGGCGTCCGGCGGCAAACCCAGGGCGAGCGGCGCATGGCCACGACATTGACGGCGCTCATTCTGCGCTACAACGAGCTCTTCATTGGCCATGTCGGGGATTGCCGCGCCTACCTGATTCACCAGGGGCAAGTCGAGCGACTGACGGCGGACCATTCCTACGTGGGATTGCAGGTGAAGATGGGGTTGCTCTCCGAGCACGAGGCAGCCCACAGCGACATGCGCACCATGCTCACGCGCTTGGTCGGAGAGAACCCCACCGTGCAAGTCGACTTCGGTAAGGCCCTGTTGCACGAGGGAGACTTCGTCGTCCAGTGTTGCGACGGCGTGCATGGCTGCGTCACCGAAAGTGAGATCTGCGAGACGCTCTTGCGCTATCCGCCGCAGGAAGCTTGCCAGCACTTGCTCGACATGGCCGTCAAGCGCGGCTCCGAGGACAACGTCACGGTTCAGGCGATGCGGGTCGACAAGGTCAGCCAGCTCGGCTATTACCGGGGAGCCCCCGTCTTCTACGAGGAGCCCAAGACCAAGATGACCGGCGAGCCGCAAATTGGCCAGGTGCTCGACGCCCGCTTCGAAATCACCGACCTGATCAGCCGGAGCGGCATGGCTTCGATCTTCAAGGCGGTGGATTTGGCGAGTGGCGACACGGTGGCCCTGAAAGTCCCCTTCCTGCGTTTCGAAAGCGACCCGGCCTTCTATTCGCGTTTCGAGCGCGAGGAGGAGATTGGCAAGTCGCTCGATCACCCCGGTATCTTGAAGATCATTCCGGTGGAAACGGCGAAGAAGAGCCGCCCCTACTTCGCGATGGAGTACCTGCGCGGCCGCACGCTCGACGAGGTGATCCGGGCCGAGGAAAAGCTGCCGGCCGACAAGGCGCTGGCCTTCGCCAGCCGCATCTGCGATGCGCTCGACTATATGCACGCGCGCAACATCGTTCATCGCGACTTGAAGCCCGCCAACGTCATGATCTGCGACGACGGCAGCATTCGCATCATGGACTTCGGCATCGCCAAGGCGCAGGCCATGCGGCGAATCACCTTTGGCGGGTTTTCCCCTACCATGGGAACGCCGGACTACATGGCGCCCGAGCAGGTCAAGGGCAAGCGCGGCGATGGCCGCACCGATCTCTACAGCCTGGGCGCGATGCTCTACGAGATGGTGACTGGCCGCGTGCCCTTCGAGGCCCCCAACGCCTACATGGTCATGAACGCGCGGCTCATCGGCGATCCGCGCGCGCCCCGCAAGCTCGCCCCGGAGATCTCGCCGCAGGTCGAGGAAATCATTTTGCACGCCATGGAGCGCGACCCGGTGGACCGTTACCCGGACGCCGCCGCGATGAAAGCGGAGCTCGATCATCCGGAAAGTGTCGCGCTGACTGGGCGGCACGAGCGCCTGCGGGCGCCCATGCCCTGGAAGTCGCACTGGAAAACCGTGCGACAGGTCGCCATCATCGTGGGCGCGCTTTCCCTCATGTTCATCCTGGCGATCTTGCTGTTTCGCGGCCAGAAACTGCCCCGCTAGAGTTACCGATCTTTCACCGCCAGGAAACCTCGTGGCAACGGCGGCGAGGCCACACTTGTTGGAGGAGCCCGCATCATGGAATCGGCCACCTTGGAAAGTTTCTTGCGACAATCGGCGGAAGCTCGGGCAGCCGTCAACGTCCTGTGGGCGCTCCTCGCCGGAGTCCTGGCGTTACTGGTACAGGCCGGCTTCGCCTTTCTCGGCACCGGACTGGTCCGCGCGAAAAACGCGGCCCACTCCATGGCCATGGGCATTCTCACCTATGGTGTCGCGATCCTGGGATTCTGGTCGCTGGGCTTTGGGTTGCAGGGCGGGGCGGGGGCGGGCGGGCCTGATTCGGTGGCGGCGCATGGGCTCTCGATCACGCTGGGCGGCCACGTCCTCGGCCTGGTTGGCTGGCGGGGATTCTTCCTCAATCCCGGCATGGTGGCGAGCGCGACCTGCGTCCTCTTCGTTCTGCGCGCGGTGTCCGCGGTCATCGTAGCGGCCATTCCCGCGGGCGCGATGGCCGAGCGCGCGCGATTGCGCTCCGTGGCGGCCCTGGCGTTCGTGGCGTCCGCCATCATCTATCCGATCTACGGGTCCTGGGTCTGGGGAAACGGCTGGCTCGCGGCGCTCGGCCGGGCGTTCGGCCTCGGTCACGGCGTCGTGGACTACGCCGGCGCGTCCGTCATTCACCTGAGCGGCGGCGCCATTGCGTTGGTGGCGGCGAAGATGCTGGGGCCGCGACTCGGCAAGTACTCCCTGCGCGGCCAGGTGCGGCCGATTCCGGCCCACAACAGCCCGATGGTGGTCCTTGGTACGCTGGTCCTGGCGGCTGGCTGGTTCGGCCTGCTCTGCGGGGCGACCTTGTCCTACCCCGAGGAACGAGTCGCCGTGACCGCGGTCAACGCGATGCTCGCCGCCGCCGCGGGAGGCATGTGGGCGTCCATCCATACACGCCTGCGTTTCGGCAAGCCCGACCTCAGCATGATGTGCAACGGTTTGCTCGCTGGCCTCGTGGGGATCAGCGCGGCGGGTCCCTTCGTGAGCGGGCGTTCCGCGGTCGTGATCGGCGGGATCGCCAGTCTCTTGGCCGTCGAGGGGGCACTGTTCATCGAGCGGAGGCTGCATATCGACGATCCCACCGGCGCGGCGGCCGTCCACGGCCTAGGTGGTGCCTGGGGCCTCTTGGCCGTCGGGATCTTCGCCAATGGCCACGGTGGCACGGGATTGAACGGCGTGGCGGGCCCGGTGTGCGGCCTCGTCGCCGGCGAAGGTGGCCAGTTGCTCGCGTCCGGGGTGGGCCTTGCCGCCAACTTGCTGTGGGTGGTTCCGGTGACCACGGCGGCGCTCTGGCTGATTGGACGCCTGCTCGGCAATCGGGTGTCGGCGGATGACGAAATAGCCGGCCTGGACGTGCCCGAGCTTGGCATGACCGGCTACGTGAACGAGGCCGTGCACGCGACCGCCGTTCGCAGCAGCGACCTCGACCACACGCGGGTATCCGGCGGGTCGTAGTCAGCCAAGGGCAAGAGCTGCCGCCCGGGGGTGGTTCGACTGCGCTGGCTATACCATGTTCACGTGGCCGATCTCGCGGCCGCGCGCTTCGGCGATGCTGCTGATGTATTCGAGCACCTGGGGGTGGGTCATGATGACCTCGGAGAATTCCGCGCGCGGCAAGAAGAGCACGAAACATCGCCCGCGCGCCACGATCGCCGCCGTGGCGTCCTGGCCGGTGATGAGCGAGAGCTCGCCAAAAACGTCACCCGCCCCCAGAGGGCTGAGCTGCCGCCCCGAGGCCACCACCTCGGCCGCGCCCGAGAGCAGGACGAAGAGCCCCGGCGATTTTGCGCCTTGCTCGACCATGGCGAGGCCAGCATCGATCTCGAGGAACTGGAAGCGCTCGGCCAGCCCGATGCGCTCGAGCGGGGTGAAGGGCGCGAAGATGGGGCTGATCTCGGCCAGCGTGGTGATGAGACGCTCGCGCAGGAAACGCAGGAGGACCTTGAGCACGTCCGGCGAGGCCGCGACCAAGTCGCTGAGCAGCGCCCGGTCCAGCGCCAGAACCTGGGTATCGACGGTCGCGCGCACCGTGGCCGTGCGCGGCCGATCGGCGATCAAGGCGATCTCGCCAAAGAAGTCGCCCTCGGAGAGCCGGGCCACCTCCTGCGGTACGAGGACCGCGACCTCGCCCCAGGCGACGACGTAAAGCGCGTCGCCGGGGTCGCCCTTCGAGAAGAGCGTTGCGCCCGCGGCGAGCTGGATGAGCTGCACGCGTTCTACGGCCATGCGAAACAGCTCCGGCGTGAGCACCGAGAAGAAGGGGGTCTTGGGCAGGACGAAACGCGCCATGGTGCTGCGGCCCGCGCACATGTGCGGATTGGTCGCGCCGGCCAACGGATCGGCGAGGCCCTCGTCGATCGGGATACGCATCGCGGTGCCGCCGCCGCTGGGCGCTATCTGCGCCGACTGGCTCGCGCCCGGAAGCAGCGCTGCGAGCCGCAGCTGCGAGAGCGGGGACGGTGGGGCAGGAGAACGAACCGGCGGCGTAGGCTGCGCCGTGGCCGGCCCGGTGGGACTGCCCTGAACGGCATAGAGAGATGCGAGGAGCTCCTGCGTGCGCGTGTGCTTGGGATCGAGGGCAAGGATGATCTTGCACACCGCGAGGGCCTTGAGCAGAAGGTCGCTCCTAGCATACCCGGCGGCCGCGCGGCTGAAGGCCTTGATGGCCTCGGCGTCGTTGCCCAGCTTGCGCAGGCATTCGCCCAACTTGAGGCCCCAGGTGGGCTCGGAGGGATCGCCCCGCTCTAGATTCGCGTAGCAGGTGGCCGCTTTCCGCCAGTTCCCGGTGGCCTTCGCGTCCAGCGCCTCTTGTTTGAACTTACGGAGATCAGCCATGAACCGGGCGAAGCCTCGGTTCCTACTCTAGCACTTTCCCTCGCGGCCGGTATTTCCCTCGGGAAGCGCGATGCCCATCGCCGCGAGCTGGCGCCTGACTTGGCCAGCCCAGCCGCGGTTGGCGAGCGGACTCGCCGGGCTGGGGTGGAGAATGGTGCCGATGGCGACGCCGGTCGCCGCGAGCGCGACGTGGAGGCGCGCGCTCGCGAAGGCGCCTACCCCGACCACGTGGCGTGGGCGCAGCAGGGCCACGATCTCGCGCAAGGCTTCGTCACAGGCAGCGAAAAGAGGGGCCCGTTCCGCCAGCGGCAGCTTGTCCGGCGTCAGGTTCCGGCCAGAAGCTTCCATGAAGGCCAGCGGACAGTAGTTGGCCACGAAGAACCGCGCGAAGAATCGTTGCGGGGTGCCGAAGTCGGCCTGGGCCCAGCCCCACAGCCGCGCGCCGCTCACCTCGCCACGGGGACAAGCGAGGCCCCGGACCGGGCGTTTGGGATGCTCGCACGCCGGCCGGCCCACCTGGCCGCGGAGGCCCAGGAAGTCCCGCACCATGGCCACGTCGCCAAAGGGAACCCCCGTCTGCGCCATGCCGAACGGGCCGGGATTCATGCCGAGCAGGAGGACTTCCTTGGGAGCCTGCCCGTAGCGAACGAGGTAGGCCTCGGCCACCTCCCTGGCGTAGTCGAGGGGATTGTAGACACAGGCGACGGGCGGGGCAAAGGCGAGCCGGCCGACCCTGCGGGCAAGGGCGCGGCTGACCGCGACCAGCGGGTGGGTCGTCTTCACCACGCCCTCCTACGATTATTAGCCCGCTGCGTCTTCTCCTCCGACCCGGAGAGCCAGAAGCCTGGCCTGGCCGCCGACGCAGACCGGCCGCACTTTCCTTGACGAAACCGCCGACGCCCGGCCTCCTCGACGGCAGCCGAGGCGACGAGGACCGTCTTTTCTCCCCCTTCCATCTGGCAACGACGTGTGGTTAATATGCTTACCGACATGACGCGCACAACTCTGATCTCTCGGATGGTTTGCCTCGGTGTCATCACGACGCTCTTCTTCGGATACATCCCGCCTGTCTGGGCGCAGGACGAAGAGGAAGTAGGCGGTACCGAATACAAGGATCCCTCTATCGTCACGGAGGAGAGCACATCGGCGCCGGACGGGGTGAAGGATCTGGCCAAGAAATTCGAAAAGAAGCCCATCACCGACCCGGTTTATAATAAGTGGTGGTTCTGGGCCGCGGCCATCGGCGTGGCTGGCGCGTGGATCGCGTTCGCCGTGATTCCGTTGCAGAAGAAGGCGCCGACCTGCGGCAGCGACTACGGCCTCGGTTGCATCGGAGACGGGAGATAGCCATGCGCACGTTCACCCGGATCTCGCGGTTCTTGCTCGTGGCCACGGTGGCCGTGGCGGCGTCGCTGGGCCTCACCACCTGCGGTCCTGACTACGCCATCTACGCCGTGCACGTCAACGCCGCGAGGCCGACGAACAACCTCGTTACTTGCAAGATGACGATCACGGATGAGAAGGGCGTCGCCGTGCTCTATGAGTTTCCGTTGGCGCAGCAGAACGGCGGGCCAGATAGCTTGCGGCAAGGCTGCGGCGGCGCTTTGACCCCGGCGAACGGCGACATCGGCACCTTCAGCTACAGCACCTCGCGTTCGAGCGGGACCTTGACCTTCAAGGTCGAGGGCTACGACGACAGCGGCACCAAGATCGTCCAGTCCGGTGCCAGCGATCCGGTGAACGTGGCGGCGTATCCGCCCGAGATCAAGGTCCAAGTCACGATGTCGCTGACGACGCCCTAGGCCGCCTCCCGCGAGGCGGCGCGAGCGGCACCATTCACCCAAGCTCCTACGGAGAGACGGTGGGAATCCCGTCGCGGGCGGCGGTGACGAGCATTTCCTGAA
>Ga0182021_10009490_pt1 | contig 11538 bp, 12 predicted proteins | sample 612E3MmetaG_FD_120493 | JGI IMG/M metagenome (GOLD analysis project Ga0182021, IMG submission 120493) | Permafrost microbial communities from Stordalen Mire, Sweden - 612E3M metaG (Illumina Assembly) | ecosystem: Environmental > Terrestrial > Soil > Wetlands > Permafrost | place: Sweden...
CCAATTCAGGAATCAAGGCAAACAAAACATTTAGCATCAACATTCCCTCCACAAAAATGGTTAAAGAAACCGACTTCTGCGGTTTAGTAACAGGAAAAAACAAGAACAAAGCAGAAATATTCAAGACGTTTTATGGAAAACTGAAAACCGCTCCTATGATTGAACAATGCAGCATCAACATGGAATGTGAACTAGTTAAAACCGTTGATTTTCCAAATCATGACATTTTCATAGGCAAAATAGTAGCCACGTATTGCGAAAACACTATTCTTACCGATGGAGTAGTAGATTTTGAAAAGGTACAGCCTATCTTGTTTGTTATGAATGACCGAAGCTACTGGAGCATCGGCAAAAAAATCGCCAAAGCATGGGATGTTGGAAAAGAACTCATCAAATAAAGACCTTCTTAGTACGATGGAAGTTCGCTACTAACAGAATTGGAGGAGACAAATGCAACCATGAGCACACCGCCAAAAAGATGTTGGAATGTTGATAAACCGTTGTATGTTAAGTACCATGATGTTGAGTGGGGTGTACCTGTTCATGATGACCAAAAGCTGTTTGAGTTTTTGATTCTAGATGGTTTTCAGGCGGGATTGTCATGGTGGATGATTTTGGAGCGGCGCGAAGCGTTTAGAGAAGCCTTTGACTGCTTTGACCCGGTGAAAGTTGCAAAATATACCAGTAAAGACGTTGAACGATTAATGAGTACTCCGAGCGTGGTTAAGAATCAATCCAAAATTGCTGCAACCATAAACAACGCCCAAAAGCTTCACAAGGTCCAAAAAGAATTTGGCTCTTTTGATTCTTTTATTTGGAAGTTCGTAAATGGAAAAACGATTCAGAATGCCTTTACAAAACTATCTGACTTGCCCGCTGAGACGGAGGAATCTAGAGCAATGAGTCAGGAACTGAAGAAAATGGGTTTCAAGTTTGTTGGACCCACAATCTGCTACGCATTCATGCAAGCTGCCGGCTTAGTAAACGACCATTTAGTAGACTGCTTCCGATACACCCAACTTCGACATTGAATGCGTAGATTTGTCATAACAACTTCCAATTCTTTAGCAGAAATTAGAATCCATTCGATGTTCGAGTTGATTTAGAAATCCAACTTGACCTTTAACTATCTTAAGTTTCGCTGTCTTGAGTGTAAACCAATCCGCTCGATCGATTTCAGAAAATTCCTGTACGTTGCCCGAACCCCGTGGCCATTCAAGAGAAAACGTGTTACTTTTGATAGCTTTCGCATCTAAGTCACCTTCAATAATCCAGGCAAAAATAATTTTGCCGCTTGGCTGTCTAAGGGGCGTCAGAGGGCAAAATTCACCGCTGATGTCGAAACCAGTTTCTTCGTTGAACTCTCGTTTTGCTGCCGTTAATGGGTCTTCATTTTCTAAAAGTTCTCCTTTTGGAATGGACCATGCGCTTTCATCTTTCTTTGTCCAAAATGGACCTCCAGGGTGTACTAGAAGCACTTCAATCTCGGAACCTTTCTTATGGTATGCTAATATGCCCGCACTCGTCTTAGACAAAGTTTTTTTCACCTATTTAATCCGACGAAATTGTCAATGATTCAACAACATTTAGCATGTTTCAATTAATTATACTGCACATTACATAATTTGTTTTTGGATTGTTGACGCGCATAGGCTAAAAGCTAAGTTTGGAGAGCTCTCTCAAAGATTAATGAATTTTCCTAGAAGCCTAAAAGCGTCAAAATTATCAGGATAGTTCCGAGTGTGAAAATGTATGCAGCGAAGTAATGGAATTTTTTGTTCAATATCAGCTTCTTCACAAGCGCGATGGCTAGGTAGCCTGCAATCACCGTGAAAACTAAGCCGATTAGAAGGTTCAGCGGAGTTACGCCGACACCTTGAGTGAATTTTCCCCGTTCGTGATATGCTTCGACACCTAAGTCACCTATTATGGCTGGAATCGACAGCAAAAACGAGAATTTGAAAACCATTTCCCGCTTTACGCCTTGCAAGAGCCCGCTTGATATTGTTGAGCCGCTTCTTGAAAGCCCTGGAAAGCTGGCAGCGCCCTGAGCTGTGCCCATGACGAGTGCTTGACGGTAGGTGATTTGGGTTTGGTTTTCTTTGCCATATCTTGATGCAAATAGAAGCGTTGCACCGAATAGAAAAGTGATGCCTATTATAAGGATCGTTTGATAGGTGTCGCCAATATAGAAGTCGTAAAGTATCCCAATTATACCTGTAGGTATGGAGGCTACGACAATTAGTGGGATGAATCTCCCGTATTCTGAATGGAAATCTCTATGCACTAACGCTGTTAGTACGACTTTGATGTCATGGCGGAAATAGAAAATAACTACTCCAAGCGTGCCAATATGCAGAAACACATTAAAAAGTGGTGTTGCAGACAAACCCAGAAAATGCTCGGCTATCAGCAGGTGCGCTGTGCTAGATATGGGCAACCATTCTGATAAGCCCTGAATTATGCCAAGAATTATTGTTATGAGTATTTGATCAAGCAAGCACTGGGCACCTGGTGAGGTTGGTTATGTTTTCTAAACGTGAGCTTGTTGTTATTAATAGCTTTTGCAAACATCTAATTCTTTAGCTCAGAATGGATATTTTGCGTTATTAACTTATTTTTTGTTAGAAAGAGAATAGAGTTTTAAGGCTAAAACTTCTACCCAGAGCAAAAAAGATCCTGTTGTTATTCGTTCAAAAAGACCTCTGAAATCAGAGTTCACAAATGCAATTGTTATGAGCCCAAAAACTAAAGTTATAGCAAAAATCACTAAAGAAAAGGTGCTGTACTTTAGCCACCGTTCATCTTTTCGGGCACTGCGCCAAAATCCGAGTTCTATGACGAATATAAGCGGAACAACCAATGCGCCTACAACAAGATGCAATGTACCAGTAAGAGATGCTGATTTGCCGCCAATGTCGAGCGGGAAGAAAAGTGTCCATGCAACCCCTAAAACAGAATTAATAATTAAAGCAATTGTGATGAGCGTTGTTGACAAGCCTTTCTTTAAGTTGAAATATAGACAGATAGCGAAAGGAATCACGAGAACATTATAGATGATAAATATGGCATTCAATAAGTCGCGGTTTGGTGCGCCGCGCTCTATCAGTTCGCTAATGGTTTTGCCGACCTGTGAATAAGAAGGGTCCAAGATGTTACCAACAACTAAAGCTACAACGTATAGAACAGAAGCTAAAATGCCACATAACGCCAGAACATTCAATTTTCTGCTCGACAGACGCCCTAACATGGCTCCATCTTTTATTTAAAAAAAATTTAAAGCTTTGCCAAAATTTTTATGTTTTCACTCACTTTTTTGATTAGGTTTTATTGTTGTAGTTTTGGTTGCATTTATAGAGAAGAACAAGAAAAAAATGAAATGCTGTTAGAATTTGGCTGTTCTAAGAACTTTCGAAGACTATTTATTTACTTTAGGTTGTTTTAAAAAAGATAAATAAAATTTTGGAGAGGGCTTTACCCTTTTGACTTTTTTATTGTTTGTTTTCTTCTTTTTCTTGGAATAGTTTTTTGATTGCGCTAATTCTTGCTTTCTGAGCCAGCACATCGCTTGTGACAAGTGTTAATGCTTCTTCAGGACACCATTTGATGCATTGTGGCTCACCTTTTTCTTTGCATAGATCGCAGACGTAGACTACTTTGGTTTCTGGATGCAACATTATGGCGCCGTAATCACAGGCTTCGATGCACCAACCGCAACCGTTGCATTTGTCTTTATCAAGAACTATATTTCCTGTATCGTCTGATTGTGTGAGCGCGTCTCGTGGGCAAGCTGCTACACATGCCGGATCTTCACACAGTCTACATGTAACTGCCATGTTTGCTACTTGGTTAACACGGACAACACGAATGCGTGATTTAAGAGGATTGAAGGCTTTCTCTTTGCTAAATGAACACGCGTACTCGCAAACTTGGCAACCGACACATTTTTCTGGGTCAACAGAAACAAATTTTCTTTCATGAAGTTTAACCATTTTTTAATCCTCTTTGCCTTCAATTATGCTTGATAAATCATTCAACCCAAGCTTGTCTAGTAGCGCCTTTGTTGGAACGCCTTCAACTGTCCAACCGCGAGACTGATAGTAATCATCCAAAAGCAAATCAAGCTCATTCTGAGTTACCAAGGCACCTTTTGCGGGTCCATCATCTGGGATTGGCTGATTCATAACCTTCCAGGGCAACGTGTCATCTTTGCGGCTTAATCCTTCTCTGATGTTAATTAACCTTGCAAGAGTGATTATTCGTTCACCTGTAAGACTGAGTTGTTCAGGTGTCACCTCGTTGCCGGTTACGAACGTGTAGAGCTTAGCCAAGTCAGCTAATTCCTTGTATAGAGTGCCTTTGGCGTTCTTGCAGATGATAAATGAATCAATCAACGCATAAACATCCTCAGAATCTTTCACTAGTTTACCACGGCCTTTTTCAGCTTTCAAACGGTCAACTTTACCTGTAATATCGAATGCGTAAGCGCCGCTTCGATTATGGTCTGCACCTCGGAAAGAAACTGCTTCACTTAACGCTGCTGTTTTCAGGCATCGTAAATCGTAGCCTGTGACTTCTAATCCCTTAATGTTTTGGGCAAGCTTATCTGAGCCTTTGCCAATTTTTTCTGCGGCTGCTTTTACGCCGTCAGCCAGAACATCGCCAATTCCTTCGCGTTTGCCTATTTTCTCGATAATTTGTATGAGAGCTTCTGCATTACCGAAGTGAGCGTCAATTCCACCCAGCTCCTCATGAGAAAGGATGCCTTTTTCATGGCAATCCATTACGAAACTTACCGTTACGCCAGTGCTAATTGCATCTATGCCATAGTAGTTACAGAGTTCAGCGGCTTTTATTATTGCATCAAGCTTGTCTACACCACAGTTCGGTCCAAGTGCCCATATATTGTCGTATTCCATTCTCGCCATAGTTCCCTTGTAGGGTCCATCTCGGATTACTGCTTCGTGTTCACAGCGCATTGCGCATGAGTTACATGCAATTATTTTTGCAATGTAACGGTCGTTTAAGACTTCCCCACTTACTTTCTGGGCGTTCTCAAAATGAGCATTATTGTAGTTGCGTGTGGGCAAGCAGAACAAATCGTTCTGAATCATGATGTTTTCTGCTGTTCCCAACGTTCGATATTTCTGGGCAGCTGGTCCTTTCATGCGCTCATGGAATTCCTTAACCATTTCCATGAACTCTTCAGGTTTAGCAACAACTATGTCGTTGGTTCCACGAACAGCGATGGCTTTAAGATTCTTTGAGCCCATCACAGCGCCTAAACCTGTTCTTCCCGCAGCGCGAGTTTTCTCGTTTATTATGCTGGCTATTTTAGATTGTTTTTCTCCAGCTAAACCGATAGCCGCTACTCGAACGTAATAATCGCCAACTTCCTCTTTAATAGCGTCTTCAGTTTCAGAGGGGGATTTTCCCCAAATTTTTTCTGCATCAAGCAACTGGACTGAATCATCATCAATCCAGAGGTAAACTGGTTTTTCCGATTTCCCGACTAAAATAACTGCGTCGTACCCTGCTCTTTTTAATTCTGCTCCAAAAGTGCCGTGGCTAACTGCTTCACCCACACCTTTTGTTGCTGGTGATTTTGATATGAATGCATGTCCGTTTCCACCTGTGGGAAACATTGTAGCTGAAACTGGCCCAACCGCTAAAACTAGCGGGTTCTGAGGGTTGAATGCATCAACGCCTGCTTTAGAGTTGTCTAGCCATAGTTTCATGCCTAAGCCTATTCCGCCAACATATTTTTTGGCAGTTTCCTCGTCAAGTTTTTCAAAAATAGTCTTGCCTGTGGTTAAGTCAACGCGCAAAACTCTTCCTGCGTAACCGAGCAAATCTTGTTCCTCCATTGTTTTAGACTTATTAGGCAGGTGAAAAGTATATTAACTTAATGGGTTTTTATTTTGGAATTTCATGGCTTAACGGGAGCTTTTATTCGCCGACTTGTATGAAAAATCACAACGGTTTTTCCTTCGTTTCACGTAGAAAACTATGGATAGCCCAGAAAAAACATATGAGAATCCTTCACTTAATCTCTATCTTAGAATTTGATTGAAAGGTCTATAATCATGAAAATAAAAGTTCACTACATAAGCTTGGTTAAGAGCTTTACAAAAACAAGCCAAGATGAACTCGACTTAAAAGAAGACACAGTCTTATCCGACTTGCTAGATAAAATAGCCAACAAGTACGGAAAACAGTTCAGTACAGAGGTTTATAATCCAAGCAAAAAAGAGATGAAACCAACCTTTGTAGCAATGATTAACGGCATCCACATGGACCAACTAAAAGGCATCAACACACCCCTAAAAGACGGCGACAACATAATTCTTATGTCTCTTATGACTGGCGGATAGAAAAAGCTGATAAAAAACGAAAAACCAAAAACAGTTTACTGGTTAGAAAACAAACTTTACCTAAATATAACAAATCATTGCTCTAATTGCTGTTTTTTCTGCTTAAAAAATTTTAATCGCGGCGTCGGGGGTTTCAACCTTAAACTGGAAGAAGAACCCAGCGTTTCCCAAATTACTGGTGAGCTTACTGATTTTTTGAATATGCGAAGTTGGGTTGAGGTGGTTTTTTGCGGTTTTGGGGAGCCGACAGAAAGGTTGGATGTTTTGTTAGAGGTGGCACGGTGGATAAGGCAGCATTATGGCAAGCCACTGAAGATTCGTGTGAACACTAACGGGCATGGCTACGTGCTTAATTTGAACAGGGATGTTGCTGATGAGTTGAAGGCTGCTGGCGTTGACAAAGTCAGCGTCAGCCTAAACGCTGGAGACAGGGATACCTATATGGAGATTTGCAAGCCAACTTTTGCTAAAGCTTACGAAGCAGTGATTGATTTTATACGAAAAGCCAAACCTGTACTTGAGGTTGAAGCTACGGCTGTTAGAATACCTGAAGTTGATGTTGCTAAAGTACAGTCTGTTGCTGATGTGTTAGGCGTCAAGTTTAGAATTAGAGAATATATTCCGTGCTTTTACTAATGGCGACAATTTTTTGTTTTTCAAATAAAGCAAGGCGATGGTAAACGCAGCAATTATAAGTGCAGGTATTGCTAATACAGGAAATTCGGGAACCTGACTATCGTCTGAAAACATTACGACTAAGTCGCCTGGCAAGGGTTTGGAGTATTCGGAGTATTCTTGTATTGTTACTATTTGTGTTGTTCCTTGTTTTGTGGTTGTGTAGTTTATGGGGTTCCACTGGCTGTCGGTTTCAGTCGTGTAGGCGTGTAGGTTTGTGGTGTTTGTTTCAATGCGTATCGTATAGTTGCATGTTGAGTTGTTGTTTTGTGGAGTTAGGTATGGGCTTATGTTTAGGTCATAAAGGAATAGGTAGCTTCCGTTCACTGTTTCGAGTGGGTATTGATAATGGATTTTGAGTACAAAGTTGTCTGACACATTGTTTAGCACACAAAATATCATGCCCCAGTCGCCGATGGCTGTATGATGCAGAGCATCAGGGTAGTCTTGAGTGTAATTGATCCAGCTGAGCTCCTGCTCGCCTAAATAGACATGGATGTTTGTTGTTCCAGGCGGCATTGGGTAAACCATCGGCAGGTCCCCGTTGAAGCCATTAAGTATGGAAATGGGGTAGTAGCCGTCGATCGTAGCCCACAACGGGCCATTAATGCTTGTTACAGTATAGTTAACGAATTCGATGGGCATTGCAAGAGTTGGAAATGTGCCGTCAGGATTCGCAGATGCCAAGTTGATAGATCCTAACCCAGCCATCAATGAAGCTAAGAGCAGCAAGATAAGCGCTGACGCAATTTTAGTCATGAGGTCCAAGCTCTATTACGTTTTTGTTGCCTTTATTTTTTTACAAAAAAGCGCTTTGTTTTCTGTGACCTGAACAGCTTAATATTTACCAGTGTTTTTCTTTTATTGGTAACTATGACTTCTGAAGAAGAAAAATTCTGCGTTGAGAAGCCAGAGCAGAAACAAACAGAAGAGCACGAAAACAAACGTGTTTTGACTTATTTAGCCGTTTTATTAGGAGTAACTATTCTTGTGGGTGGGTTGCTTGACTTTTTCTTTAGAGGAGTTTCCCTTGGCTTCACCATACCATTAATAAATGTTAAAGCAACTCTAAGCGACGTTTTGTATTATGTTGTGGTTCTTTTTGCTTCGGCATACATTGGTATAGTGGGATTAAAGGAGCTATTTGTTGAAAAGAGATTTTCTGTTGAGTTTTTGATGGCTGTTGCGGCGCTTGGTGCTTTGTATTTGAATGCGCGGTTTGAAGCTACAACTGTGCTGTTTCTTTATTCTATTGCTGAATATTTTGAAGGGTACATCGAGGATAGAGCGCGACGAACGGTTGAGAAACTGTCCAAGTTCATGCCGGATAAAGCAAGAATCATCGCTGAGGGCGCAGAAAAAACCGTTAACGTCAACCAAGTTGAGCCTAATATGATTTTGCTGGTGAGACCGGGTGAGCGAATACCTTTAGATGGCAACGTCGTTGAAGGCTTCTCACATGTTGATCAAGCCGTAGTCACCGGTGAATCAGTCCCTGTCACCAAAAAAGTTAACGATTGTGTCTACGCAGGCACATTAAACATGAGTGGCGTCATAAAAATAACGGTCACAAAAAAGGCAAGCGAAACCCTTGTCTCGAGAATCATGGTGCTTGTCTCTGAGTCGGGTAAACGAAAAGCATCTATAGAGAAACTGGTCGACCGATTCGCCAAAGTTTACGTTCCAATAGTCATCGTGTTAGCTGTTTTAACCGCCGCTGTGCCGTCGCTGGTGTTTGGCATGTCATTTAATACGTGGCTGTACCGCTCGCTTATTCTTCTCGTGGTTTCTTGCCCCAGTGCTTTCATCATCTCTGTTCCAGCAACGGTGTTTGTTGCAATAACAATTGCTGCGAGAAGAGGTGTAATAATCAAAGGCGGAATCTATGTTGAAAAATTAGCTAAAATTAAACGAGTGGTTTTTGATAAGACAGGCACATTAACGCTAGGAAGACCAGCTGTCCACGAAGTAAGACTTGTGAACAGAACTGAAGATGATGCTTTAGCTTATGCTGCGGCACTTGACCAATTTTCAAATCATCCTGTTGCTCAAGCCATTGTTAGGCGTGCCAGAGAAAGAGGCATTGATCTAAGCAAGTTCAAAATAACCGACGTCACCGAGGTTCCTGGAAAAGGTATCATAGGTAATGTTAACGGAGATTTTGTTGCCGTTGGAAATTTGGAGTTAATGAAAGAATTCGATTGTAATTGTAGTGAAGCATTCGCGGTAGATGAAGCTGACACACATACCTCGGTTTGCGTTTCTGTTGCTAAGGAAGGCTTTGCCGCTGTCTGTGTTGTAGATCAAGTTAGAACAGATGCTCTCAAAGCAATAAGTGACTTAAAGAAAAATGGTATAAAAACAGTCATGTTGACCGGAGACAGATTTGAGATTGCAAAGGAAACAGGAGATACCTTAAGAATAGATGAGGTTTATGCGGAATTGTTTCCAGAGGACAAGTTGAAATGCATTGAAGAGATGAAAGGCAAAGGTGGGCTTGTTGCGATGGTTGGAGATGGTGTTAATGATGCACCTGCGCTTGCAGCTTCAGATGTTGGTATTGCTATGGGGGCAGCAGGAGTTGATGTTGCCATGGAATCCGCAGACATCGTGTTGGTGAAAGATGAGTTGGCCCAAATTCCATACCTCATTAAACTCAGTGATAAAACAATGAAAATTGCTAAACAAAATATTGCAGCCTCACTGGTCATAAAATTAATTTTGGGGACATTGGGAGTATTTGGAGTGACTGGGTTGCTGGCAACTGTGATTGCAGGCGACGATGGAGTCACCATGCTGCTTTTGCTAAATTCTTTACGTCTTGAAAGAATCAAGTAGTTTTTATGAAATATTAATAAGGCGATAAATCAGGTAAATACCTTCATGCCTAAGTCGCGAAAGATAAAGCCGAAGATTTATCCAAAAAAGCAGATTAAAAAAACGCCAGTGCAGCCTGTAAATATAACGAAAAGCAAATTCTATTGGATAGCGCTGTCCATAGTTACTGTTGTTTGCATTTTAATCCTTGGTGTGGCAACTAATATTCCCATTCAAAAAGTGGCGTTGATAATGACTACTGTTTTGTCGGTGCTGGGATTAGCAGGCTATATCAGAGTTAAGCCTTCCAATTTAACTATTAAATCAAGAGCAACCTACCTTTTTGTGGGAGCAGCAGTTATCGGTTATGGCATCTGGGCTGTTATGGTGATTTTGTTAGCTGTAACTGGACTTGGAGTACAAGTGGCTAATCCGCTTGGCGACCAACTCTTTATCGTATCAACCCAAATAATCTTCATAGTTATGGGAGCCTTCATCGGTGACATGTTAAGCAAGAATATGACATTCCTATCCTTCGCAGGCAAGATTAAGGAGAAACTACCTCAATAACTCTACGTTTGGGCAACGTATAGGCTCTAAAACATTAATTTTGCCTTTTGCCCAGAAACTTTAAGAGTATAATCGATAAGCATTTTAAAAGACTAATCAAGGACAGACCTGAATTGAAATTTGGAATAATGACGAGGAACATGGAAGCATGGAGCAGCACCCAAGTTCGGGAAGCCCTAACTAAACGAGGCATCCCATACGAATGCTTCACTTTCCCCAAACTGGTTGCAAGACTTGCATACAAACCCTACTTCAAAGTTAACGGCACCAGCATCCTTGACGATTTAGACGCACTTATTATTCGTCCGATTGGACGCGGTTCACTCGAGGAACTAGTTTTCCGAATGGATATGCTCTACAAGCTGGAACGCAAAGGCTTCTACATGGTGAACCCACCAACAGCAATCGAGCATTGTGTTGACAAATATGATATTTTGGCTATCCTTGAAGATGTAGGCGTTCCTGTACCACGAACATTAGCCACCGAGAGCGTAAATGAAGCGCTAAAAGCTTTTTCTGAATTGGGCGGAGATGTGGTAGTTAAACCGATTTTTGGCTCCAGAGGGCAAGGCGCAACACGCGTAGTTGACATAGACATTGCCGACACGGTTTTCAAAGCAATAACTTTCCACCACGGAGTAATTTACATGCAAGAGTTCGTCCCTCATGGACACTCAGACATACGTGCATTCGTAATCGGGGACCGAGTAGTCGCATCCATGCGCCGCGTAGCTGAAGGCTGGAAAACCAACTATAGCCGAGGAGCAAAACCAGCGCCAACACAAATCAGCAAGGGATTTGAAGAATTAGCTATAAAATCGGCTAAGGCTGTTGGTTGCAAAATTGCTGGAGTAGACATCTTGGAGGGACCACAAGGACCACGCATCGTTGACGTCAACAGCCAGCCAGGATGGAAAGGCTTGCAGGTGGTAGCAAAAGTCAACATAGCCGAAGAAATAGTAAACTTTGTGCTAACTGAACTCAAAAAGTGAACTACTTGCCCCTTACGGGGCGAGCATCTCCAATTTAAGCCCTGTTGATGTATTCTTCAATCTTCGCACTAGTCACGACGCCTGCAGTTCTAACAGCATACCCCTCCGAC
>Ga0182021_10009493_pt1 | contig 11536 bp, 8 predicted proteins | sample 612E3MmetaG_FD_120493 | JGI IMG/M metagenome (GOLD analysis project Ga0182021, IMG submission 120493) | Permafrost microbial communities from Stordalen Mire, Sweden - 612E3M metaG (Illumina Assembly) | ecosystem: Environmental > Terrestrial > Soil > Wetlands > Permafrost | place: Sweden...
AAAAACCTGGTTTCTATGATGATAGAAGGCGGAGGATGGGAAGTTATTGATCTGGGTGTAGATGTGAATGAGGAGAAATTCATGCAGGCACTGGAAGTTCATCCTGATGCCTTTATCGGCCTGTCTGCGCTGCTCACTACTACTATGGAGAACATGCGGAAAATTGTCCATACTATAAAAGAAAAGCATCCTGATTCAAGAATTCTGATAGGTGGTGCCCCTGTTACAGAAGAATATTGCAAAAAGATTGGTGCCGATTTTTATTCACCCGATCCTCAGGGAGCTGTCAATTATTTGAAAAACTGTCTGGCCTAGAAATATAACATGTTGAAAAATGAAAACAGTACTCACAGGAAGGACTAAAGAGGTCATAATTGATACTAATGGTCCGGTCGTCATTATTGGAGAAAGCATTAATCCTACCAGACGAAAAAAACTTGTATCTTCTCTGGAAGCAGGAGATTTTGAATATGTTCTTGAGCTGGCCAGATTACAGATAAATGCAATGGCTGATGTTCTGGATGTCAATGTAGGCTTTCCGGGTGTTGATGATGTAAAGTTACTTCCTGAAACGGTTAAGATACTTCAGGATAATTTTGATATTCCTCTGTGTCTTGATTCTCCCAATCCGAAAGCGATTGAAGCTGCTCTCAAGGTTGCAAAGGGGAAATGCCTTATAAACTCGGCTAATGGTGAGGAAAGATCTTTACAAGCCTTGCTTCCGTTAGCAAAAGAATATGGTGCTGCTGTCATTGGATTGGTAATGGATGATGATGGTATCACGCACCTCCCAGAAAAAAGACTGGCAATTGCCGAAAAGATTCTTGAAAGAGCTGTTAAAATGGGAATAAAAGAGGAGAATATTGTTATTGACCCTCTGGCGATGGCTGTTAGCGCTGAGTCAAACGCCTGTATGATTACACTTGAGACTATCAGACTCGTTCATCAGAAACTGGGACTCAACATTACTATGGGGGCAAGCAATATTTCATTCGGTTTACCAAACAGGGAAATACTGAACGCGGCCTTCATGGCATTATCTATACCGAACGGACTCACCTGTCCTATTGCAAATCCTGAGAAAATTACTGCCACAATCCGCGCAACTGATTTGATACTGGCAAGAGATGAATTTGCAATAAGATTTGTTGAAAATTATCAGAGTTCCCTTAGTTCATAATGTTCATAAGAAGTTTAATTGTAAAATAATGTCCTCTATAAAACCCTCACGCAGATGGCAGCCTGCGTTTTATCCGTTTAAAAAGGAAAAGTTCAGCAGACGTCTGCTGGCTAAAACAGAATTTTTTGTCAAAGGGCCATTGTTCGGTTGCAGAATGTGCGGCAATTGTCTTTTGCAGGAAACTGCATTCATATGCCCTATGGAGTGTCCGAAAGGGATGAGGAACGGACCCTGCGGGGGTATAACCCCAGCTAAAAAGTGCTATGTAGACGAAACACGTAAATGCATATGGAACTGTATTTATGAGCGGGCAGAACATTTGGGCAGGGAAGAGCTTTTGCTTGAGGTACTGCCCCCGCTGGACTGGGAAAAAGTTGGAACAGAGACATGGGGCGAAGTTATTGGGCTGATCAGGAAAATGGGCACTTTTAAATTTGCCGCAGATATTCTTTCAAAGGATAAAGTAAAAAAAACGAAGACATGGGATAGTGTCTTTAAAACAATTCGTCAGCCCGAATGGTGGCAGGGCGATTCTGTTTACCATAAACCGGCATATCAGGAACCGGTATCGGAATTTGAGAGGCAACTTCGTTCAGGAGAGTTTGTTGTTGCGACCGAGGTCACACCGCCATTAAATGCAAAGAGTGATAAGCTGGTCAGAGATATTGAACTGGTAAAGCCTTATGTGACGGCTGTTAACTTCACCGATTCTTCCTCCGCACGTCCGCGAATGTCAAGCCTCGCGTGCTCAAAGATTGCCCATGATCATAATGTTGAACCTGTGCTGCAGATTGCAGCCCGCGATACGACAAGGACCGGACTGCAATCAGAGATTATTGGCATAAATGAATTGGGAATATACAATGTACTTTGCGTTTCTGGGGATAGTGCTAAGGTAGGTTCCTTGCCTATGAGCAATTTGAACATGCTGGATATTGACTCGGTTCAGATGCTCTGGATACTGAGACGAATGCGTGATGAAGGAATATATCTGGATGGCAGGACAATGAAAAACCCGCCAAAATATTTTCTTGGCGCTGCATCATCTCCGTTTGCTGCTGATCCCCGCTTACAGGCTATAAAAGATCAGAAAAAGGTTAACGCCGGCGCTCAGTTTTTTCAGACGAATCTTGTTTTTGATGCTGACAGGCTTGATCCATGGCTGGAGCAGCTTGAAAAAAGGAATGTTCTTGACAAAGTGTTCATTCTTATTGGCGTTGCCCCTCTTAAAAGCTTTAAGGTTGCTGAATATCTTCATACCAAAGTGCCCGGAGTCAGTATCCCGGATAATATATTAAGCCGAATGGACAAGGCAGGTGAAAGTGCAACGGAGGAGGGAATTCAGATTGCGTTGGAATTGATCGAATCAATAAAGAAGAAGAAAGGAGTAAACGGAATTCATATAATGTCAATGGGATGGGAATCCGTTGTAAGCAGGCTGGTGATTGAATCGGGGTTAAAATCGAAAATTGGATAATTAAAATGAAAACAGATATAGAAATAGCTCAGGAGGCAGTTATCAAACCCAATATTTGCCCGTGATCTTAAAGCCTTGGAAGCTATTCTGAAGTTAAAGGATGATAATTATTTTATTAAATATTAAAAAGTATGAAAAAAAATCTGGCACTAAGTCTCTTATTCCTCTTTCTTCTGATGAGTTGTAAGAATGAAAATGGCTGGCAGGAACTTTTTAACGGTAAAAATTTGGACGGATGGGTTATAAAAGGAGGCAAGGCTAAATTTACTGTTGAGGATAAGGCAATAGTCGGAGAAACAGTTCTGGGAAATCAGAGCACGTTCCTTTGCACATCTAAAAATTATGGTGACTTTATTCTGGAGCTGGAATTAAACGTCGACACTTCAATGAATTCCGGTATACAATTCAGGAGTCAGAGTTTCCCGGAATTTAAAAATGGAATAGTACATGGTTATCAGATGGAGGTAGATCCTTCCTCACGTGGTTGGAGCGGAGGAATCTACGATGAATCACGCCGTGGATGGCTATATACTCTCGACTCTAATCCGGAGGCCAAAACCGCATTTAAGAACGGAGAATGGAATAAGTACCGGATTGAAGCAATCGGGAATCATATCATGACATGGATTAATGGGATTCAAACAGCTGATTTGCTTGACAATACTGATTCAACCGGGTTTATTGCCCTCCAGGTCCATTTTGTATTTGGCGAAGAAAATCCATGGACTGTGGGCACAAAAGTGAAATGGAGGAATATCCGTATTCTGACCCATAATCTCGAAGCCAACAGGCAAAAAACCTCAAAAGAAATTACGCAGATCAATTTTATTCCAAATAAACTCTCGGATTTTGAAAAGAAAAATGGCTGGAAATTATTGTTCGATGGGGTCTCCTCTTCGGGTTGGAGAGGTGCATATAAGGATAAATTCCCTGAAAAAGGCTGGGAAATTAAAGACGGAACAATGACAGTTCTAAAGGCGGAAGGAAAAGAATCAGAGAATGGTGGAGATATTGTCACAATTAAAGAGTATAAGAATTTTGAATTATCACTCGATTTTTTAATTACAGATAGTGCCAACAGCGGTATTAAATATTATGTTACCGAATCAGAAAAGAACAAGGGCTCAGCTATCGGGCCTGAATATCAGATTTTAGATGATCTGCATCACCCGGATGCAAAACTGGGAAGGGATGGAAACAGGACACTTGCTTCATTGTATGATCTTATCCCTGCAAAAAATAAGCGTGATAATGCTGTAGGCCTATGGAATAATGCCAGGATTCTCGCAAATAATTATCATGTGGAGCATTGGCTTAACGGGTTTAAAGTTCTTGAGTATAATCGGAAAAGCCAGGAATTCCGTGACCTGGTAGCTATAAGCAAATATAAAATATGGGAGAAATTCGGAGAAGCTGAACAAGGACATATATTGTTGCAGGACCACGGAAGCAAGGTGTCTTTCAGAAGTATTAAAATCCGTGAACTGTAAATGGGAGTCAACCCAGGTAACCAGTTTGGGAAACAGAAAAAATATTACATATGAGCACAACACGCAGGAATTTTGTAAAAACAGTTGCAGCCGGGTCTGCCGGGCTGACTATTGGCGGTATCGGATTTGGGAAATCGAGCTATAGACGTATTTTGGGATCGAATGATCGTATCCGTGTCGGAGTTGTCGGATTTTCAGACAGGGGAGCAGATACACTTTTTCCCGCATTTTTAAGCCATGCCCCGTCAATGAACTTTGAGATTGTTGCTGTTTCGGATATCTGGAACCGGAGACGAGAGGAAGCTGAGAAGTATTTTTCCGGAAAAGGTGTAAAAATAGCATTGGCCAGGAACAATGAGGAATTGTATAATCGGAAAGATATTCATGCTGTTATTATTAGTACCCCTGACTGCCTGCACGCAAGACATGCTATAGAAGCTGTAAAGGCCGGGTGTGATTTGTATGTTGAAAAACCTTTTGCCGAAACTATGGAAGACAACCGGGATGCTTTAAAGGCTGTCACCGAGTCGGGAAAGATATTTCAGATCGGTTCCCAGCGCCGTTCCGGTGAAAACTACAGGGCAGCACACGAATACTTAAAATCAGGCAAGTTTGGCGATATTGTAATGGTGGAGATGAGCTGGAATGTAAATCAGCCTGATCGCTGGAGAAGACCTGCACTGGTAGCTTCAATCCGCGAACAGGATACTGACTGGAAACGCTTTTTAAGCAGCAGGCCCTATAGCGCATGGAACCCCCGCCATTATCTGGAATACAGATTATTCTGGCCATATTCATCCGGGATCCCAGGCCAATGGATGTCGCACCAGATCGATACCGTACATTGGTTCACGGGTTATTCACATCCTCGTTCTGTGGCAGCCGGAGGCGGAATATATCTATGGAAGGACGGCCGCGAAAACTTTGACACAATGACAGCAGTATTCGATTACGGTCCCTCAGATGACAAAACAAAAGGCTTTCAGGTTGTATATTCTTCAAGGTTTACAAATTCTGCAGGTGGAGTAAAAGAATTGTATTTCTCAAATGGCGGAACACTTAACCTTGATACAAATACAGTCAGCTCCGATGGCGGATTGGAAGCTGAATTTGCAAAACCGATGGGAATGAAATCTAATTTACTGGAATCCTTTAAATTACCGCAGGTAACCGCTTTAACAGGCTCGAACCTTGGTTCTGATCCGATGACCTTTGCACATATGAAAAACTGGATGGAATGCGTTCGTAACAGAAAAGAGGCAAATGGGAATATACATGCAGCTTATAATCATTCCATTGCAAATATTATGACAAATGCTGCACTTCATACCGGAGAAAAAGCAGTTTTTAATGAACAGGCGCAGGAAGTTCTGGCTGGAGGTAAAGTTTTTAAATATTGAATTTTCGTTCAATTTGTTTGTTTATTTTGCATGAAATTATAGCCCCTTAATCAAAGAATTATTCAAAGAATCTAAAAAATGAGCGATAAGAAAATAATAATTTCAGGTGCTGGTTGTGCTCTTGCAGATTTCCTCTACACCGACATCTCATTTAACAGCCCGGCATTTAAAAAGTACTTATCAAAAAATGCAGGAGACGGGGGATTAAGTCCTGGCAAACTGGTTTTTACAGAGGAACTTGAGAAATTCTCAGATCGTTTTTACCCTGAAATTAAAAGCGATATTATCGGAGACATTCGTTTGAGCTCCTTTAATGTTGGCGGGCCTTCAATAGTTTCTCTTATACATGCTTCCCAACTGCTGAGCAAAGATGAGTTCGAGGTCCGCTTCTTTGGCATGGCAGGTAAAGATGAGACTTCTGAGAATATTTTTAAAATATTGCTAAAGACACCTCTCAATATTGATAATTATAATGTTACAGACAGAAAATCCACTCCGTTTACGGACGTCCTCTCTGATCCGGATTATGAAAACGGACACGGTGAAAGGACTTTTATAAATAATATTGGCGCCGCCTGGGAGTTTAGTCCAGACCATCTTGATACAGGTTTTTTCGATTCCGATATAGTCTGTTTTGGAGGGACGGCGTTGGTTCCGCACTTACATGATGATCTTACCTCAGTTCTGGCAAGGGCCAGGAAAAACAAATGTATTACACTGGTAAACACAGTTTTTGACTTCAGGAATGAAAAAACTCACCCCGATAAACCATGGCCTCTTGTTAAGGATGATATAAGCTACGGACTTATTGATATTTTGATCATGGACAGAGATGAGGCTCTGAGGATCAGTGGTCAGGACACATTGGATAATGCCGCATCCTTTTTTTCAAAGAAAAAGGTTTCTTCATTCATAATAACAAATGGTGCGAACAATATATTTGTGTGGTCAGGTGGTGGTCTCTTCGGAAAGCAGGAGTTGATCCAGTTGCCTGTCTCTAAGAAAGTAACAGACGAATTAAGATCCAATCCCGGACTAAAGGGTGATACAACAGGATGTGGTGATAATTTTGCCGGTGGAATAATTGCATCGCTGGCCTGGCAGTTAAAAACCAAAACCAGGGGACAATTCAATATGGTTGAAACGCTCTCGTGGGGAGTGGCATCAGGAGGATTTTCCTGCTTCACAATAGGAGGAACATACCTGGAAAAATCATCCGGAGAGAAATTAATAAAAGTTCGGGAACTTCAAAAAGCATATTTAAGGCAAATAAGGCCAGGCACTTACTCCGAAAAAAAGAAGAAGCTTGTATTATTCGGTGCAGGCAAAATAGGGCGGTCTTTTATTGGACAACTTTTTAGCCGGGGAGGCTATGAGGTAGTATTTATTGATGTGGCTAAACGGATAATTGACGAATTGAACCTGCGCCGGAGCTATTCTGTGATTATCAAGTCAGACAAAGGTGAAGAGGTTCTGAAAATCGAAAATGTCAGAGGGATAAATGTCTCAGATGAAAATGATGTTATAAAGGAGCTTGCATCTGCCGAAATCGCTGCAGTCTCGGTTGGACTGAACGGTCTTGAAGCTGTAATTCCACTTTTGGCAAAAGGATTGCTGGCCCGGCAGAAGGAAGGAGATAATAGCCCTCTTGACATAATCATCGCAGAGAATATGCGCAATGCGGAAGAATATTTTAGTGATGAACTGAAGAAACATCTGCCGGAAAATTACCGGTTTAATGAGCTGGTCGGACTTATTGAAACCAGCATTGGCAAAATGGTCCCGATTATGCAACAGAAACATATTGAGGAAGATATCCTTCAGATATACGCCGAACCTTATAATACTCTGATCTTGAACAAAAAAGCATTCAGGAATCCTATCCCTGAAATAAATGGTCTGGAACCAAAGGAAAATATGAAAGCATGGGTTGACAGAAAGCTTTTCGTTCACAATCTTGGTCATTCGGCTGCAGCTTATATAGGTTATTTTTATAATCCGGACTTTGTTTACATCTATGAAGTGCTCAATGTTCCGGAGTTGCTCTGCCAGGTGAGGATCGCTATGCAGCAGGGTGCTTATATTCTCTTAAAGAAATATCCTGGAGAATTTACTTTTGATGGTTTATGTGATCATATTGATGATTTGCTCCAGCGATTCCGGAATATATCACTTGGTGATACTATATTCAGGGTTGGCTGTGATCTTAAGCGAAAACTGGGTCCCGAGGATCGTCTGGCCGGAGCAATAAAATCTGCTGCTGAATTAAACCTTCCATACGATAAAATACTTACCGCATTAATTTATGGATGTTATTTCAGGGCAAAAGGAGAAGATGGTAAAATGTTCCACGATGATCTCGAATTTGTAAATCAGTATCAAAGTGATATAAAACTGATTTTAACTGATGTTTGCGGTTTTGATAAAATCAGGGATAGCCAGGTATTTCTTGATGCAGAAATAATTAACAAACAGATTAACAAAGTTAAGTGAAGATCCTCTTAAAATGGGGTTGAAGTAAAGAAGACCCAAACATAAGCTGATAAACTGATTTTGATCTTAAGGATATGCAAGTCGATTTTAGGTTTTTGGGTTAAGAAGGTTGATAAGGGTGAAAAGGGCCTCTGAATTGTAGACAGAGGTCCTTTTATTTGAAGAATTTCCGTAATTTCATCCTGGAAATTAATGTTAAGTACGTTTCAATAATTCCTGAATAATTGCAATTTAAATACATGTTTTAAATGAAGCGAAGCGAAATAAATCATATCCTGAGGAGTGCAAAGGCATTTATGTCCGAAATGCACTTTGTTTTACCGCCCTGGTCAGACTGGAGCGTTGAAGACTGGAGAAAAAACAAAAATGATTCCAGGGAAATTATACAGAATATGCTGGGATGGGATATTACCGATTTCGGATTAGGTGATTTCCATAAGAAAGGTTTGTTTTTATTTACAATCCGCAACGGGAAACTTAATGTTGATAAAAAAACATACGCAGAGAAAATCATGATTGTTGAAGAAAACCAGGAAACCCCGATGCATTTTCATTGGTCTAAAATGGAGGACATCATCAATCGGGGAGGTGGCAACCTTATCATTGAATTGTATAATTCCACTCCGGATGACAAGCCTGATAAGACTCCGGTGCATTTCAGAACAGATGGCATAACAAGATCAGTTGACGCAGGTGGTAAAGTTATACTTACACCCGGGGAAAGTATTTGTCTTGAACCAGGAATGTATCACCGGTTTTACGGTGAAGCTTGTAAAGGCAAAGTCCTTGTTGGTGAAGTCAGTATGGTGAATGATGATTCATCTGATAATTGTTTTTACCCAACTGTTGGCAGATTTCCTGTAATTGAGGAGGATGAAAAGCCATTGCATCTTCTGGCATGCGATTACAGTAAGTTTATTTAGAAAAAGCCCTCCTGCGCTTTATGAAGGAGAGCCTATCCGTATTCAATTTATCTCGAGTTGACGCCAGTCGCCCAATTTGGGAAATTTAGCATGAGGTTCAGCCTGGTACCAGAAGCAGACCGAAGAGATATCTGATTTTTGTTGCAGAAATCTTCTTCCCGAGTGCCAGCCCAGGTCCTGCATAGTTATTTTCAGATCAGAGTCGAACCGGACAGGATCCATTACATGCCAGCGGTAAAGGCCAAAACGTTCCATAACACCATAATGTCCATCACCCCTTATTACCTGAGGCATACCTGCGTAAGGGGTGCAGTATTCCGTATAGTTTCTTTCGTTCACACCATACATGTTTTTCTCAGTGGTATTAAAACCGTAGGAACCACAGAAATAATCTTCTGTTCCTGTCCCGCAAATAGTTGGAAATTTTGTATCTCCATCCAGATAAAACTTGATTTCTCCTTCTCCCCACCACTCATTGTTATGTACTCCCCATGCCATATAAACACCTACATACTGGCCTTTCCCCTTAACTCCGTCAATAATTGTATGAATTGAATTCTCTGCCGGGTTGGAACGGCGAAATTGTGCATGAAAATAACCGGCATCTGAGGGTACGTCTGTCAGGGTATAATCGATCTGATAATACAGATCCAAAGCCTCCTCGTCATTAATATTTTCTATTGTCATTCTGCATCTCTTCCGGAACGGCATTGCCCAGTAGCAATTAAGACCACTGCCCGGATTTACACAAACAACTGATGAAACGATCGGGGTATAAATGCCCCAGCCCATTCCAAAAAAATCTCCTAGCGGACATTCGATTGAGGGTTCTGTTTCATCATCCCAATATACCCTGAGAATCGAGAACCGCCAGTTTCCGGAGGGTGTCATCCAGATATGCTGAATTGCGCCGGAACCTTGTATATCAGCAATTGTAAAAGTTTCACCTGATTTAACAGTGATAAAAGGGTTGATCTTCCATCCCAGACCAAGGTCATGTGCTTCCTTGGCTGAATTGGCAAGATTTGGCTTATCCTGATTTGCAGGATCGGCCATTCCCCCTTTCCCTTTTTCGCCCTTATAGTTTTCAGGACTTATTGATCGTGTTTTTGCATCGGAGAGCCGATAAAGATTTCCAACATTCATTTCCAAACCATTGAACTTATTCTGAGAAAAAATAATGAAAGGGAAAAGAAGAATTAGCAGAAACGTCAGAGTGATTTTTTTTTTCATAAAGAGGTCATTTAATTAAGATTGAAACAATAGTTAATATGAAGTATTTATTCTTTGATTAATTGTATGTTAGCTTAAAGTTACAATGAATATTACTATAGTCAAAGACAAAATATTCACTTTTAAAATATTATATGAAAATTTATTTTGCCGGATGTCAGGCATTGAGTGAGAGTTGTTGCTTTGTCTTTTCGGATAGAAGGGATCACTCATTAGCATAAATTTCATGGCAGAAATTCAACTGAGGATTATAAGCTAAAACTAGATGTAAAAGTGATTTATTCTTAAGTATTCTTTTTTCCCATTAAAAAATTGGATATTGTGTAGTTTTAAAATTAAATACAGATTCATGGACAGTGTCACGAGTTATGATAGAGTTAAAGCTGCATTGGAGCACAAAGAGTCAGACCGGGTACCTTTTGACCTCGGGAGTGCTGCGGTTACCGGAATTAACGTTCATGCTTTAAATTCTTTACGAAAATATTTAGGCCTGTCTGAAAAAGTTACTGTAAAAGACAAAATAACACAGATTGGAAATATTGAAGAAGATCTTATTGAGACGCTAAAAATTGATGTCAAAGGTGTTAGTCCTGCTCCCTCAGTAATAAAAGGACTATCGGAGGAACCAGGTGTTGAGAATGGATATGACAGAATAATAGATGAGTGGGGAATGGGATGGAGAATGCCCGTAAGCGGCGGTCATTATTATGATCTGTATAAAAGTCCTTTGGCATGTGCAGAAACTATTGCTGATATTGAAAAATATCCCTGGCCAAATGCTTTTGATATGGCAAGGTATGCAGATCTCAAGGAAAGTGCCGATCAGATTGTTTATAAAGAAAAAAAAGCTTATTTCCTGGAACGGATGAGTTCAGGGATGTGGGAGCATGCCATGTGGATGCGTGGTTATGAACAGTTTTATGTTGATATGATGATGAATCCCGGAATAGTCCAGGCAATTCTGGAGAAGATTCTTGAAGTAAATATGCAATATTGGGAACGTGCTCTGGCTGCTGTAGAAGAAAAGGTTTTAGTCATATCTATGGCTGATGATCTGGGTGCCCAAAACAGTCTTCTTGTCTCACTTGAAACTTATAAAGAACAGATCTGGCCCTTTCATAAACGTTTGATAGATTTTGTTAAATCAAAAGCAAAATCAAAAGTTTATATCTTCTTTCATAATGACGGGGCCGTTATGGAAACTTTCCCATTGCTTATCGAGGCCGGTGTAGACATTATGAACCCTTTCCAGGTTAATTGCCGGGGAATGGATACAAAGAAATTCAAGAAAGAATTCGGAAATGATCTTACGATATGGGGCGGTAGTTGTGATAACCAGG